>JACCDM010907778.1_pt1 | contig 15997 bp, 10 predicted proteins | sample 7445851 | NCBI WGS metagenome assembly JACCDM01 (sample SAMN15323438, study PRJNA562643) | freshwater metagenome | isolation source: river surface water | place: USA:Blue River Watershed | collected 2017-08-16
CCTCGCGTCCTACACGCGGGGGAGCTCCCTGGGCGGCCGGCTCTACTACTCGACCCGCCGCGCGGCGACGCCCTCCGACCCCGAGGCGCTCCTCGCCCTGCTGAAGCCCGCCGAGCGGCGGCTCGTCGAGCGCCAGCGCGAGATCGACCTCGCCGCCGCCCGCCCCCCGGTCGACTGTCCCCACCAGAGGGCCGCGCGCCAGTTCGCCGGCGCGCGGACCCCCGAGGAGACGGGGCGCACGCTGAAGGCCCTCCTGGCGTTCGCGACCAAGAGCGCCGGGCCGCGCGAGTGGCGCGACTGCCGCCGCTGCGGCTTCCAGCTGGTGTGCCCCCACGCCGTCCGGCGCGCCGAGATGGAGGCCGAGGGGGCGACGGCCGGCGAGATCCGCGCCACCATGATCGGGTTCAGCCGCGGCGGCGCGGCCGCCGCCTACTTCTGCGGGGTCTGCGGCGGCAAGGTCGCCGACCTCGACGCCGAGGAGGGCGAGGACCCGGCCGCCGGCCTCGACCCCGCCGTCCGCGCGCGCCTCTGGGGCATCGCGATGCGCGCCCTGCAGGAGACGCGGTTCCCCCACGCCCTCGACGACCGCATAATCGCCAGCGACGCCGCCGCCGCCGTCGCCGGCGAGGTGCGGGCCCAGCAGCAGGCCGCGCTCGGCGAGGCGCTGTCAGACGAGGCGACCGTGGCGGCGGCGATCGGGATCTGCGCCTACCTGCTCGCCCTGATCCGGAAGGAGCCCCAGGCGTCGTTCGCCGGCAAGGTGGGGGCCGCCGCGATCGCGACCGAGATGCTGGCGCACATCCAGCGCGTCTACTCCCTGCACTTCGGGCGTCTCGAGGGCGTGTCCGCCGAGCGGCTGAAGGACGAATTCACCCGCGCCTTCCGCCGGTTCAGCGGCGCCACCGAGACCGCGCGGGCCTACGCCCTGTCGCCCGCCGAGGCCATCGCCGGCGACGCGCTCATCGGCGCATTCGCCCGCGACGCCTACCTCGCCGGCGAGATACCCGCCGACGCCCCCGCGGAGACCCTGCTGCAAGTAGCGACGGGGAACACGCTGGAAGAACTCAAGAAGCGCAGCCGGGCCGCACTGGCTGTCCCGGCGCTCGCCGCCCGGCTACGCATCCGGCCCGGCGCCGTGATCCCTGCGGGGGACCTCAACGCCGCGTTCCGCGCGAAAGAGATCTACATGTACGCCGGGAGGGTCGCCGAGTGGGCGGGCCCCGGGGCAACCGGGGCAACTGGGGGGCGCGCCGGCGCGGCCGGCAAAAAGGCCGCGGCGACCGGCAAAAACATCACCGCGCCCGGCAAGAAGGCAGCGGCGGTGAGCAAAACCGCTGCGGCTAGCAAGGCCGCCGTCGATGCCCCCCGGCGCAGGCCGGCGCCCGCCCGGCCCGACGACCTCCTGGAGCTCGTGGCCACCGGGTCGGTCACCCCCCGGCCGGCGCGCCCGGACGCCGGCCTCACAGGCGCGGCGACAACCGTTATCACGCAGAAGTGGCGGCGGCCGGACGTTCCCGCGATCAGCATAACAGAGCTGTACGACGAGAAGGGACGGAAGCACGTGTGGTCGACAACGGTGTTTGCCGCGAGGGGCGGGCCGGAGATTGTCGTGCCGGGGGGCGCCGCCGGGGCCGCGCGCGCGCGGCGCGAGGGCGTGGTTGCACCCAACGCGCGCGTTATCGACCGCGCCTGCGCCGTGTGCGGGGTCCGCGCGACGCGCATTGCCGACCTCGACGCCGCGACCGCCGCGGCCGCCGTCGAATCGATCGCGGCGGCGAACACAGTCTATGCGGACTACAGCGCCCGGTGCCCCGAGGGGCCGCCCGAAGGGTACCTCGTCCACGACTACGCGCAGGCCGACAGCGACACCTGCCGCCGCTGCGGGCGCAGCCGCCTCCCGGGCGTGACCGAGGCCGCCCGCGCCGAGTACGCGCGAAAGTACCTGAAGCGGTGGGCGGCCGACAGGGCCCGCGCGATGGCCGCTTCCCTCCCGGCCGGCGCCGCTAGGGGGCCCCCCGAAGCCGCCAAAGACGGGCCGGGGGCCGCCCTCGGCCTCGACCTCAGCCTCAGCTATGACCTCGCGGCGCGCGCCGCGGCGCTGGGCAACCTCGAGCCCGAGGCGCTCCTCGCGGTGGGCCTCACCGGAGGCGAGGCCTACGAACCGCTGCTGCGACGCCTCAGGGCCGAGTACAGCGAAGGCGCCGAGACTGACAAAAGCACCGAGTACGGAGACGAAGAAAGCGTCAAGGGGGACATCCCGAGCCACGACCCCCGCGCCGCGGCCGCCGTCTCGGAACTCAGGGCGACGATCGCCCGGTACTTCGTCGCCGCTCGCAGCGCGGGCAGAGAGACCACCGATTCGCCGGTAATAAACGGCGTGGTGGCGCGCCTGCGCGACGGGGCGGCCCTTTCCCGGAACGAGGCCGTGGCCGGCCTGTGCCGGGTCCTCCTGGCGATCGCGGCAGCCGGCGGTACCTGGAGCACGTTCGCGGCTGAGGCCGCCAAGCTGGTGGCAAAAAACCACCGGCTCCTCGCGGTCCACGGCGAGTTCGACTGGCGCGTGTTCTCGGGCGTCGTCGCAGAGGACACCCCCGGCGACGACGCGGCCGACGCGCTCAACGCCGCCGAGTCGGTGGACGCGGACCAGCCCGGCGACTCTGTCACCGAGCCGTCCGAGGGCGCCGACTACGAGCCCGGCGAGGACGAGGAGGCCAAGGAGATCAGCCTCTCCGTCATGGCCGACTGATCAGGGGGCGTCCGGGTGCTCCCCGGACGCCAGCAGCATCCACTGGCATATTTTGTCCGCCTCATCTTCGCTGATGACCGGGTCGGCCGCTGCGGGAGCCGCGACCGCCGGGGGCCTCGTCCGCGGGCCCCCGCTCCCGAGCCGTCGACCGGCGGCTGGCGCAGTCGTTGCGGCTGATCTGGGCGCACTTTTAGGAGGCACCCTAGAAGCTACCTTAGGGACCACCCTAGGGGCTCTTTTGGCCGGCGCTTCCGGAGGCTCTTCGGGAGCGCGGTCCCCCTCCCTGAAGTGAATGAACTTGTGTATCCGCCGCGCCCGGGTAGGCCCGATCTGCGTGTCCCGCCCCCGGTTGGAGAACGTACGCATCTGCAGCACCTCGACCGAGGACATGACGAGGGACCGGACCCCGAGAGTCAGCGCCGCGGCGGCAGGCTTTGCGCCCACGTTCGGGAGGCTCGAGATCATCTTGGCGACCAGCTCCTTGTCGCCTGACCGCACCCGCCGGAGGGACGCGAGGGCCTTGGGGGACAGCTTGCGCCCGGTGTCGGTACGCAGGGCAGCCAGCGCGGCGTCGGACGCGCGCCCACTGAGCAAGTCGGCGAGCGACAGCGCCCTCGCAATGTGCGCCCCAGTCGTGGCCTGGATTCCGGCCAGGCGCCCCCACATCTTCCCGGCCGTTTCTATGTCCGGCACGGCCACTCGGCGCAGCAGCGCCTCCGGGATCGGCACGGCTGCGTCACAGGCGGCCCCTGCACCCCCGGCTCCCCCAGTGTCCTCTGCGCCCCCGGCGCGGGGGGCGCCGCCCACTATGACCGGCGGGTCGTAGCGCTCGTAGCACTGCAGGATCTCAATGACCTCGCGCGCCGACTCCGCGGGCGCGCGGGTGTGCCGCACGAGGACCCCGAACTGGGCCGCGAGGCTCCGCAGGTTGGCGTCGATGTGCTCCCATCGCACCCGCCCGAACGTCGTGCCGGGCGAGGGGTCCCTCGGGCCCTCCGACAGCCACCACAGCTGGCACCCGGGGTGCTCGTCGCGCAGCGCGCTCATTTTGTTAACGTTGCTGATGCGCCCGTCCTTGAACGACGCCGCGTGGTCCTCGTACGACTTGCGCTCGATCGTGGCGAGTATCCGGGGCGGCTCGTCGCCCCCGCCGGCCCGGCAGACCGCGAAGTCCCCCACGACGATCTGCCCCGTGATCACGGGCACGCCGAGGCTCTCGCCGAGGCTGTCGAGATAGGGCCTCACCGCGCGCTCGCGGGTGTCCACCACCACGTAAAGCATCGCGCCCAATCGCCCCACGGGGAGCGGTCCAACATGGAGCTCGATTAGCCGCGGCGGCTTTGTGCCCGGGGTCATACCCCTAGTACTCGATCGAGTATGGCGACAAAGAAGGCATCGAGCGCCAAGGCGTCCGCTGGGGCCCCGAAGAAGGCGCCCAAGAAGGCCGCGGCATCCAAGAAGGCCGCCGCGCCCAAGAAGGCCGCGGCGCCGAAGGCCTCCCGGAAGGCGTCCGCCGGCCCCAGCCGCGGCGCGGGGGCCCTCACCAAATCCCAGATCGCTAAGACGCTCTACGAGCGGCTCGAGGCGGCCCACCCCGACGCCAAGCTGTCGAAGGCGCTGGCGCAGGCGTTCCTCGACGAGATCGTCCGGCTGATCCTCGAGGAGCTCCAGCGGGTGAGCAAGTTCAAGCTCCCCGGGCTCGCGAGCTTCACTCTGCGCCGCAAGGCGGCGACCGCCGAGCGCATGGGTGAGAACCCCTTCACGAAGGAGCCCATGATCTTCAAGGCGAAGCCGGCCCGCAACGTCATCGCGATCCGCGCGGTGAAGGCCGCCAACGAGTCCGTGGCGTAATGAGCCCGCTGCGCGATGAGCCACTGCGCACCGCAGGAGAAGAATCCTTTTGGGCCGGCGCCAAAATCTCAGCGTCGGTATCCCTGCCTCACGCCCTCCGGCCGGGGGCCGGCGCCAGTGCCCTCTGAGCGGGCGGGCCTGGCGCTCGCGGGCGGGCGGGCCGCGGCGCACCGGCGCCGCCCGGTGATGACCGCCGCGGGTGTCTAAGACGCTGCCGGGCGCCGCTCACTGCACGGAGTAGGCGACCAGGCCCGCCTCCGAGGCCGCCGCGTCGCGCCGGAGCCGCAGGAACACCTCGTCGCCGCCGTAGATCGTCAGGCCGCCCAGGGGGTCGAACTCGTAGCGGATGTCGTCGCGCCCCTCGACCTCCTCGATGCCCTCTATCGTCGCATACCCCCGGCTCGCCCCCAGCCGGCCCGAGAACGCCGAGCGCGTCGCGTCGAACCACCGCGGCGAGAAAGCGATGTCGATCGGCCCGTTGGCAACTTCGCCGCCGGACTCGTCGCTCATGTAAATGTAGCCCTCGCGCGCGCCTTTGGACTTCGGCCCAACGAACATCGTTATTGCCGACAGGCCTGCCTCCTGCATGAAGATGGGGTCCCCGACCCAGAAACCCGCGAGGCCCTCCGAAGTCCACCTCCGGGATGACCAGATAACGTAAGCGAGGCCGATCGCCAGCACGACACAGCCGGCGATGAGGTATCGCCTGTCGATGTCGGCTATCCTTTTTGGCCACCCCTGCACGTCCATCGCGGCCGAATGTTGAGCAAAAGAATCGTCTAGCCGGCGTCATTCGGCCGGGGGCGCCACCGCGACGCCGGGCTCCGCATCGGCGCAGGCCGCCGCGCTCGGTGCAGTCCCGGCGTCGCCGTCCGCGTCGTCTGCGTTCGGGCGCGCCTCGGCGGCACCGCCGGCTTCCGGGCGCGCCTCGGCCGTCTCGGCCGTCTCGGCTGTCTCGGCTGCCTCGGCAGCATCGCCTTCCGCAGCCGCGCTGCCTTCGATGATGAGCTCGATTGTCGCGCTGTCGCTGAACCCGTGCTTATCGAAGAACCGGTCCCAGCTCGCCGCAGAGCGGAGAGACTCGTCGGACGCTTCTGATGCGCTCGATGCGCCGAGGATGTCGCTGTCCGCGTCGTAGCTCGAGCTGCTGGAATCGCCCATGTCGACGCTTCCCGACGAGCTGCATGTGTCAATCGCTATTTCGTCGTCGTGCTCGCTCTCTGCGGAGTCCCGCGCTGAGTCCTCAGCGGCGTGCTCGGCGGAGCTCTCAGCGGAGTCCTCGGCGGAGTCCTCGGCGGAGTCCTCAGCAGAGCTCTCAGCGTCGTCTTCAGCAGCCTCCTCTGGAATGGGCTTGAGACGGAGCGCCGCCTTCGCTTTGGGTGCCCAGTTCGCCAGACGCACCGGCGTGCCGGAGACGGAGCGGGGGCCGGTGGTCGGCGTCTTCTGCGCGGGCTTGGCCGGCTTCGGGGGCGCAGCCTGCTTCGCGGGCGACTTCATGTCCATCACGTCGATGACGCAGTCGCAGAACATCATGATCGACTGCACGTCAGCCTCGGGAACAATTACCCCCATCGTGCCCAGGGCCTCCAGGAGGTAGGGGAGGTTGACAGTGACGCGGGCGTTCGTCTCGAACGATTTGCGGGCTGCGCAGCTCGCGACAAGGCTGATGATCTGCGACATGTGGGCTGCCGCCTCCTCGGCATGGCTCTTGGCGCACCCGCTCTGTCGGCAGATCGCCGTCGCGAGATACTGCTCAACACGCGTTGCCGGAATGCCGCACTGACGCGCCTGCGCCTTGTCGCGCAGCACCCCGGCTGCCCGAAGAAGGACACCTCCAGCGTCACTGATGCTCGATTCGCACACGCTGTCGAGAATCGCCCCGCAGATCGCGGCGAGGAGCGCCTTGGCGTCGGCGGACATCGAGAAGGGGTTCGCGCCGGTCTTGCTCGAATGTGCGATGCGCCAGACGCCTTTCTCGCCGCTGCGGCGGCCGTCCCGGTCGGCCTTCTCGGCAATGCGCGAGAGGCCCCCGCGGGCTGCGATGGCAGCGGTGCTGAGGGCGACGTTCATTGTAGCTGGGAGGTTTCCGAGGGTGGCGCTTACGAGCGTCCCGAGCGGTGTAACGTCGATCGGCGGCATTTGCAGTCGCTGTGGTAATGGCATAGTATCCGTTTCAGTTTTGTCTGCATCAATTGAATACAGCCTTGTTAAGGCTATTGCATACCCTATGGCGTCCCTGGATGTGCGCGGATCGGTGAATCCCGATGGCCCCCAGGGCCCTGAGGACCCTGTGGACTCTGAGGACCCCGACTACGACCTGGACGAGCGCGACCTCGTCGCCTTCGTCGACGCCAGCATCAAGTCCTCGGGCTTCGTCGGGTACGTCATCGAGCAGTACGACCAGTTCGTGAAGGAGGGCGTCCCCTACATCCTGCAGGTGCTCTTCCGCCTGAGGCGCACGATCGAGGTCGACGCCGAGGCCAGCAAGAACGCCGGGATCACGGGGTTCACCCTCAACCTGCGGTTCGTCGACGTCTCCGTCGGCGCCCCCGTCACCTCCGACGTCCTCACCGGCCTCATCGTCCCCCTCCTCCCCACCACCGCCGCGAACACCGGCGGCAACTACGCCGGCCCCCTCGTGGCGGGCTCGCGCGTCGAGATCACGGCCCACTTCGTCGACGGCCGCTCCGAGACGCGCGCGGCCGACGTCCCCCGCGTCGTCATGGGGTCGATCCCGATCATGGTCCGCAGCGCCCTCTGCCACACGACGAGCATGTCGCGGGAGGCCCTCATCGCGATTGGCGCGGACCCCGCGGACCCCGGCGGCTACTTCGTGCTGGGCGGCCGCACCTTCGCCGTCGAGCACCTGGAGAACATCCGCTACAACGCCGCGATGATCCTGCCCGGGCGGGACTCGTCGGCCCCGCCGGAGGTCGCGCGGGCGGAGTTCATCTCGCAGCCCGGCGGCGCCTTCGAGAACAGCTCGCAGACCCGCGCGAAGCTCACGGTCGCCGGCAGCATCCTCATCCAGATCAACTCGACCCGCATCGACGACGTGCACCTCCCCTTCTGGCTCATCTGCCGCCTCTTCGGCATGAGCGACGACCGCGACATCGTCGCGGTAGTCGCCGGCGAGGGGGACACCCCCCTCGACGCCAGCCTGGCGGCGGTGGTCAACGCCTCCTTCTTCGCCCGCGAGCCCCGCGACAACGCCTTCGAGGACCTGCGCAACGTCGTCGACCGCACGGAGCTCCTGCGCAAGACCGCCGAGCGGCTGATGAAGTACCTGACCAACACCAGCAGCTACGAGTCCGACGAGGAGGCGGTGCGGTTCCTCATCGGCGACCTGCTGGGCACCGCCGGCCGCCCGGGCGGCCTCGACCGCATCATCCTCCCCCACCAGGGCCTCTCCCCCGAGTCGCGCATCCAGAAGCTGCGCCTCCTCGGCGCCGTCATCCGCGACATGATCCTCGCCGCGATGGGCGTCATCCCCTACTCCGTCCGCGACAACTACGCCGCCAAGCGCGTGCACGGCGCCGCCGTCTCCCTCGCCAAGTCCCTCAAGACCCAGGTCAACGTGAGCGTCATCGAGGTCGTCGTGAGCGCCCTCTCGCGGATGCTGCGCACCACCGACTGGAAGGACCTCAGCCCCGCCGTCATCACCGACACGATGCTGCGCGGCGTGCAGCACACCGACCTCGGGAGCGCGCTGAACAAGGCGATCCGGCTGGGCATGGGCACGATCCAGACCTCCAACCGGGGCCGGTCCGCCGTGAACCGCCTCTCGTCCATCGCGATGGAGCGGAAGAACCAGCTCAACACCTTCAAGGACATCCGCACCATCTCGACCCAGGCCGACACCGCGGCGAAGGGCACCGAGCGCGCGACCGACATGCGCAGCGTCGACGGCTCCACCGCCGGGACGATCTGCTGCATCCGCTCCCCCGACACCGGCGACGACGTCGGGATCAAGAAGGACCCCACCGTCGGCGCCGTCGTCTTCAGCGCGGCGAACGCCCTCCCCCTCATCGCCGCCCTCGCCGCCGACCCCGCCGTCGTCCCCCTCGACGACATCCCGCTGCGCGGCGGCGGGGCGCGCGCCCTGCGGCCCGTCTACGTCGACGGGCGCTGGGTCGGCGGCACCCCCGACCCCCTGGCGCTCACCCAGCGGTACCGCCTGCTGCGCCGCGCCGGGTCCGTCGCCGCCTCCGCCACGATCGCCTACGACCCCCCCACCGGCGCCGTCCACTTCTGGCTCGACTCCGGCCGCATCGCCGCGCCCTTCCTCATCGTCTACAACAACTACGAGGAGTTCATCGCCGCGCGCAGGGAGGCCCGCGCAAAAGGCGCCGCCGACCCCGTCCCCTACCGCCAGTGGGTGCGCTTTACGCGCGCCCACGTGCGCGCGATCCGCGCGGGACGCCTCACCCTCGAGGGCCTCGTCGCCGAGGGCGTCGTCGAGTACCTCACCGCCCAGGAGCTGGCGAACTGCTACGTCGCCCCCTCGATCCGCGAGCTGCGCCGCGACCGCGGCGACCCCCGCCGCCGCTACACCCACCTGATGGTCGAGCAGGCCCTGCTGGGCTTCGCGGCCCACGTCTCCCCCTGCCTGCAGAACACCCAGCCCGCCCGCACCGTCCTGGAGACGAACCAGGCCGCCCAGTCCGCCGGCTGGCCGGGCCTCAACTGGCCCTTCCGCGTGGAGAAGGGGCGCATGGTCCTCTTCCACCCCCAGCGGCCCGTCACCTACACCCTCTCCTCCCGCCACATCCTCCCCAGCGGAGCCAACGGCGTCGTCGCCATCATCTCGGGGATGTGGGGCGACAACCAGGAGGACTCGGCGATCCTCAACAAGAAGGCCGTCGAGGCGGGCTTCCTCCAGGGGATCTACCTGCGCAGCTACACCGTGACCCTCGCCCGCGGCCAGGCCTTCTGCGTCCCCGACCCCGTCACCACCAGCCGCATGAAGCACGGCGCCGACTACTCCCAGCTGGCCCCCAACGGCCTCGTGCGGGTCGGCGCCCTCGTCACGGGCGGCACCGTCCTCGTCGGCTGCGTGGCCGCCCTCGCCGCCGGCGCCGACCCCCGCTACACCCACTCCGACTGCAGCGAGGTCTACACCCTCCCCGAGCCCGCCCGCGTCGTCGCCGTCACCCACGTGCGCCCCCGCGACGGCGACCCCTTCGTCGTCGTCCAGCTCACCTGCGACCGCCCCCTCGAGGGCGGCGACAAGGCCTCGACCCGCCAGGGGAACAAGGCGATCGTCGCCCGCATCGCCGACCGCGAGGACCTCCCCTTCGACGACGAGGGCAACGTCCCCGACTTCATCATGAACTCCGCCTGCGTCCCCACCCGCATGACGATCGGGCAGCTCATCGAGTCCCTCGCCGGGCGCGTCGGCGCCCGCCGCGGCGCCTTCGTCGACGGCACCGCCTTCATCGGGCTCAACTTCCACGACGTCTGCGAGGCCGCCGAGAAGGTCGGCCTGCGCTACAACGGCCGCCGCCGCATGTACTGCGGCATCACCGGCCGCGCGCTCGACGCCGCCATCTTCTGCGGGGTCGTGTTCATCCAGCGCCTGATGAAGTTCGGCGTCGACGAGGCCCAGAAGGTCGGCGCCACCGCCCCCACCGACCCCACGACCGGCCAGCCCATCGGCGGCAAGCGCCTGAAGGGCGGCCTGCGCATCGGCGAGATGGAGCGCCACTGCCAGGACGCCCAGGGCGCCGCCGCCGTGCAGTACGAGAAGTGCTTCGTCGACTCCGACGGCGTCACCGCCTTCCTCTGCCGCCGCTGCGGCGACTACGCCGCCTTCAACCGCCGCCACGGCATCGCCAAGTGCAAGCGGTGCGGCGAGCTCGCCGACATCGCCGCCCTGCCCACCCGCAAGTCCGTCGTAGTCGTCCACGAGACTATCGCCGGCACCGCCGTCCGCATGCAGTTTGTCCCCACCCCCCGCCGCTTCGAGGTCCGCTGAGGAACGCTGGGGAACGCTGAGGGAGACATCCCCGTTCTTTTGAAGTCGTTATCCCGGCCCTACACTTCGCCCATGGCTGCCATCGACGCCGACCGCAAGGTCGCCGACGCCCTCCGGCGCGGCGCCGACCCCGCGAACCTCGTCCGCGACGACGGGACCCTGCGCGTCCACCCGACCGTTTTCCTCTCCGCCTGCGGGCTCGCCGAGATGTCGCCCGTCGCCGTCTACCGGGCCGCCCGGGCAGCCGACCTCAGCGACCGGGACATCGTCGAGATTCTCCTCCGCGCCCTCTACGGCGACCTCCGGGCCGACGACGGCCGGCCTGTTCCTTGGCTCGTCACCCGCAGCTACCTCGCGGCGATGGGCGGCGGCCCGCCGCGGGCCTGGCTCCCGCGCATGGTCTGGGGCGCCTGGCTGCGCTCGGAGACCAAGGCGATCCTGCCCATCGGGCCGGTCGTCGAGCTCTCGACGTTCAGTCAGTACATCGATCCGCCCCGGGTGGAATATTCAGCGGCGTCCGCATGCTCTCCGTCTCGCCGTTTTATCTGGGCTCGACGGCCGTGCGGGAGTTCGACCTCGTCTCGGGCATATGCGAGGCGGCCCTGCGCGGCGACCTTCCCAACCTCAAGGCGGTCGTCATCGAGGGCGCCCATTTACCGCGCGGTATCCGCCGCACTCTGCGCGTGCCGCCGCTCGAGATGTTTTCGGGCAGGTTCTCCAACTCAGAGCCGCTCGAGGTGGAGTTCCCGCGGGGCCTCCCGGCCCAGAGCCTCATGCTGTCGGGGCTGCGGCCGATCGTTGTGCCTGCGTTGGCCGAAGCCGGGGAGGTCCGATTCGACGGCGCCGTAAGCCTCGGCTGCGTGGTTTCCACGAGCGAAGGTGCGCCGGTCGGCGCAATCGTGGCCCCGAACGTGGTGCTCGCCAACACGCATGCCAGGCAAGTGACCGCCCGGTATTGCAAAATGATCGAAGCTTCCTGTGCGGGTGGTCACGTCGAGACCCTGGTCGTTGGGGACGGCAACCGCGCGCTCCCAGACTGCGATCACGAGTACGCAATATATTGCGCTGAAGAAGTGAACATGGGTGCAGAGCTTGGAGAAAATGTCTACTATGGTGGAATTCTGTTCATTCGTGACGGCGACCGCCAGCCCGCCCCGGATGGCGCAGTCAAGTTGCTCTTCTGGGGGAGAAACACGAGTGACTCCTGGTGGCATTGGCCGGTGGAGCAGCTGACCTACGTTGCGACAAGGCACGAACTCGAGGACGACGGTATGTGGCTGATTGATTGTCTCAACGCGTTCTCAGGGCGTGGAACTGAGATCACTGTTCGGTTCGATATGCAGAGCCTCGACGGCGCGCCCCACGTGTCAGAAGAGCAGATCGCGAGGGTCGACAGGCTTGAGCGCCGGCTGCGCGAGGCCGGCTACGGCGGCCTCGATCGATTCCAACTGTTCTGAGAGCCTCGATCCCGGCACCAGCTCACTTTTGAACACATTAATTTACGGCCATTCACCGCTATGCTGCACCTGTCCGCCGCCGGATGGAACCCCCTCTCTTACGAGCTCCCCGGGATTGGGTCCGCGGTCATCGCGGACCTCCTGGGGGGTGGGGACCGCGACGGAAGGCCGGCGGCCAGTGCGAGCAGAGCCGCTGCCGTGCCGCTGGCACCCCCGCGGGAGGCTTTGCCCCCGCAGGCGTCTTCGAGGACGCCCCCGCAGGCGTCTCCGAGGACGCCCCCGCAGGCGTCTCCGAGGGCGATTGCTGCGGCGGCCGCGGCTGTGGCGGCCACAACGGCCGCGCCGGCCGAGCCTCTCCCCGCGGAGCTGCCCCCGCCGTACGAAGAGGCGGCGAGAGTTGCGTCCTGCGGGGCATCCCGCAGCCGGAGGCCGGCATACTATGGACCAGGGACAGAAGAGGAACGCGCCGAGCTCGTAGAGATCATATACGATCGTATTTCGTCCGGCAAGACCTGGCCGCCGTGCAAGACCGTTGCCGGCTGCGTGGTGTACGCCGCCCACGGGTGTTGCGTCGTTGCGTGGTCGCGGCCGGGCGCGACCGCGGATCGCGTCAAAAAATACACATGGCTCCGCGCCGTCGCAAACCGCGCCAAGAAGTGGGAGGGCCTTGTCCACCTGGCCGGCGCTTACCAGCTGCCCGACCAGTACGGCGCCGACCGCCCCCACGCCGGCATCATCTGCACCCGCACCAACTGCGAGAAGACGATGCGGTTCGTCAGGGACTCCCTGCGCCAGATCGGCCACGCCGGGTGCATGTGGCACTCCACGTTCGAAGACATGCAAGTCCGCGCTGCTAGCGACGCCCTCTGGGTCTGATCGGCTAGCGGCCGACTGCTAAGCACAAACTTTTGGCCCGCGCGCGCCTAGCCGTCCGCCAGGGGGTAGTAGGCCACCGTTGCCCCGCGCCGGCCGGCGAGGCGCTGCTGCATGGCGTACTTGCGGTCGACGGCGGAGCCGCTGAATCGCTCCGGCCAGACCGCGGCGGGGTCGCCGACAGCGGCCGCGGCCGCCACCTCCCGCGCTTCCCGCCAGAGCTGCGCGGCCGCGGCCCCGGGGTCGGCGAGCTTGCCGATCGCGCCCAGGACCCCCGTCGTCCAGATGTCGAGGTAGATGTGGTAGAGCACGGCGAACGGGGACCCCATGCGGCGGCCGCCCTCGACCACGTAGGGCGTGAGCTCGAACTCCGGCGTGTTGTAGATCGAAACGGCCGCCTTGCGGTCCACGTAGTAGGTCTGCACCCGGAGGCGGCTTTCCCCGGGGGTCTTCAGGGCGTCGACCGTCTTTCCCACCGCCGCCTGCCTCTTGAGCTTCTTGGCGGCCCGCGCTATGAGCGCCTCGCCGGCGGCGCAGGCGAGCCGCAGCCGGCCCCGGCGGGAGAGCACGACGACGTCCTCGCCCGGCAGCAGGTCCCACACGGCCTCCGCGAGGGCCCGCGCCGGGTCCTCGCGGCCGCCCTCGTAGATGTGCTCGCAGATGTGCTCGCCGCCGTGCTCGCCGCCGTGCTCGCAGCCCCCCACGAGGGCGCAAGGGTTTGCCTCGCCCGGGGCGAATGTCCCTTCGCCCGGGCCGGCCGCCCCTCCGTCCAGAGCCGCGCACCCCCCAGAGACGCCGCCCGCGGCGAGGTCCAGCAGCTCGTAGTGGAGGGACAGCGCCCCCGGCCAGGCCTCGACCTTCGCGGGGTTGCACAGCGTCCGGCAGGCGTCGATGAGGACGAGCGCCGCGCTCATCAGCGCGCCCCTCGCCGGGTCCGCGAGCACGGCGTAGAGCGGCGCGCCCCGGTGGGCCTCGACGGGCCAGATGACGCAGACCTCCTGGGTGTCCGCGAACACGGAGTACCGGTATGGGTCCCCCTTGGCGACGGCGTACCGGCCCACGACCGGGTCGCTCTCGAATATCCGCTTTGCGATCTCCTTGGCGTGCGCGAAGGCATCTTGCGCGTCTGCGTAGTACGCGTAAGTGTCGCAGGGGACCCCGCGGAGGGCGGCGACGGCCGTCGCGTCGGCGGGCGGCATGCCCGCCGCCGCGCAGTAGTCCGCTATCACCTTCCGGATCGGCTCGTACTTGGCCAGCGCGCGCGCGAGCGCGGGGCCGGCGGCCCTCTCGGCCGCCTCGACGGCCTCCGGGGGGGCTTCCATGCGCCGGCGGGGTAATGGGGGCCCGCAAAAGTCGCGGCGGGGCTCAGGCGGCCCGCCGACCGAGGAGGAGGCCCGCGGCCGCCGAGATGCGCGTGCCCCTGCGGATCTCGTCCTCGAGTTGCTCAACGACCCCCGGGGAGAGGTCGATTTTGTGCGCGTCCGTCTGCAGCTCCTGGCTGCCTTCAATCCCCTCGAGCTGCGCCGCGGCAAGCTCCTCGTAGCGCCGCGTGATCTCGGGATAGTGCCTGCGGTTGTAGGCGAGGCTCTCAGCGGCGAGGGATTCCCGCGCCGACTCTGCCATGATCGGGCTGTGTATTCCGATGCCGTGGAAGCCTTCCGAGAACACCAGCCCGTTGACGACCTCCTGGACGAAGCCACGGAGCCCCAGCACCGGGCGCCACCCCCTCTCGCCGTGCGACCCCCCTGTATCCTGCGCGTGGAACTCCCCGATGGATATGCAGATCTTCGGCGCGCTGATGTCGTAGACGCCGTTGGGGGTTACGGCCCTGAGGCTCGGGGGCTTCGCCGGGTAATCTTCGGGGAGGGTCAGGCAGAAGATGTACTCCCCGCCGGCGAAGTGGCGGGCGGGGCTCAGCTTGTCCGCCACGCTGCCCACCCCTACGACGACGAAGTAGACAACGTTGATGTCGTCGGTCACAACCACGAGGCAGCTCGTTGCGCCTTCGTTGGCGAGCTTGACATGCTTTGCGATGACCGCGGCCCTCCGCTCCGCCATCCTCGGAATCTGCCCCCGGGCTGCCGTTCAATTAAGTGGCGACCAAAAGAATCCCGCGGAGCCCCTTTTCAGGACGACCCCGGCGACAGCATACGGAAGAGGGGGTCGGTGCACTTGCGCAGCGCCAGCGCCCGGGACACGAGCCCCTTCAGGTCGCCCGCGAGCGCGTCGGATATGTCCTGCGTTTCCTTCAGGCGCTTCGCGCAGACCTCGTGGTTTTTGCTGACGGCGGCCATCAGCGACGCCCCGGACGGGAAGTGGTAGCCGTGCGGGAGGCGGAGCGGCCGCGTGGGCGCGAGCACATGCGCGTGCATATCGCTCTGGTGGCTCGCGTTCGCGGCGACGTTGTCCGCGACCATCGCAGACTTGTTGACGGCGTCGTCGAGCGCCGCGATCAGCTGGGTGAGCTTCTTCTGGAAGTCGCGGATCGAGTCCTCCACCCCGACCGACGGGGGCGCCTCCTGAGCGGCCTCCAGCCGGGCGCGGGCCTCGTCCATCCGGTTCCGCAGGTCCGGGTCCTCCTCGAGCTCGTGCTCTTTGTTGAGGTCGATGCCGACCTTCATCTCAGTCTGCTCGGCCGGACCTGGCTCCGGGGCGGCCGGAGCGCCGCTCCTCGCGCCCATAGACGCTATCGGGACGCCCTTGAACTCGAACGGGGCGGGGACGGGGGGCCGGGCGTCTGCTGCCGGCGGGGGAGCGGCTGCCGGCGGCTCCGCCGGTAGGGACTGCGCCAACTGTGCCTTCGGCATCGTCAGCCCCGAGTCTTTGACTCTGGACGAGTATTGCGCCCACAGTTTCGCGGTAGATGAGAGCTCGTCGGCCATCCCAGGGCGTTAACGGATAGCGATATCGTCCCCGGCTCTAACTGAAAGGACCGCCAGGGGCCCTATTACTCGATGCTGCGCCTCCGCAGCGATGGATGGGCGGCGTTCACGCCCGATACCGGCCGCGAATCGGACAGACTCGCAATGCGCGCGCTCCTTGCGGGGCGCAGGGCGGCCGCGGGGGGCGCCGATGCCGCGACCGGGCCCGTAG
>JACCDM010241860.1_pt1 | contig 15977 bp, 10 predicted proteins | sample 7445851 | NCBI WGS metagenome assembly JACCDM01 (sample SAMN15323438, study PRJNA562643) | freshwater metagenome | isolation source: river surface water | place: USA:Blue River Watershed | collected 2017-08-16
AGGTGATCCAAGGCATGATGATCGATGGCACTGTGTTCGTTAGGTTGAAATAGCCTAGATCGCGTCCACGATTGGCGGGTGTTGGCAATACGCCCAACGTCCGGCTGGAATGAAGCGATAGAAACACTGTGCTCGCAAGGCCAAAGATAACATAGCCGCCGACACCCTGCAAAAGGCTGCCTGAAAAGGCCATGATGATAAGGCCTAATGATGCCACCACGGCACACGCCGTCAGGGGCTGGATAGGGCGGTTTCTATTGTCAGACCATCTGCCAATGATGAGTGCCAAGATGACGGCGACGCACAACACGGTCGCAAATATCGTGGCAGCGTCATTGTCCGCAAATGCGGGATCAATGCTTCGAAACCATAACAGTAAAAACGCGAAAAGCGAGGCTTCGGCAATTTGAACCAAAAGTCTGGCGACCCACATCTGCACAACAGCGATACGGTTGTGCCCAGGCTGTTCGTAACCTGAATCTGGTTGTGGAGCGGCCGTCATCAGCTGCGGCATGTATTTGGCCCCTCCAACGAACAGTGCAGGGCTGACCATGAAGACGACAAGCACGGAAATGATAACAAGTCGGGCATCATCGTCGGCGACACCGGGAAAGGTTATGAGCACGCCAGAAAGTGCCCCCAATGCTGGGGCGAATGCCAATAAGCCACCCAGGAAGCCTTTTTGACCATCTGGTACGGTATCGCCCGCCCACGCCGCCAAAGGTGCCAGCATCATGTTGAGACAAACTTGCCAGCATGTGATCATCAAAACCAGCATGGTGGCGGTATTGGCAAGCGGCAGCAGGGGCAGCAACACGCTGCTTAGGACGAGGCCACTCGCGATCCAAGGGCGCCGGCTTTTGGTCTTGTCACTTGCCCAGCCAAAAAGGATGTTGGCAATGCTCGCCGCAATTGCCCCGGCAAAGGCGGTATGCGCCAATAACTCCAGCGCACCTCTCGTATGAAGCAACGCGACCCGATTGGGTAGTAAGATTGTGAGGAACGGGACATAAGCGACCGAGCCACCGGAAACGGCCAAAGCATATAAATATAGGAATCGTTTTGATTGCCTGTCAGCGACATGCGGATCAGTTGGCGACATGACCACTTGGCGGGGCAGTGCTGCTCCTCTCGATCAGTTCCCCTGCAACGATGACAGGCGCATCATGCGCGGCGTTATGGCCGCCGGTGATCAGCAATTCCACAGCTTTCGCAAAGGTCGCTGCGATAGGTTGATCGACAGCCGTGAGTTGCGGCGTCGCGAAACGCACGACAGGGCTGTTATCGAAGCTGATCAGCGACAGCGCATTCGGAACATCTAGATTGCGTTCTTTGGCGACATCCAGAACCGCAAGCGTCATTTGGTCGTTGCTCGCGATAATGGCCGTTGGCGGTTGAACCAAATCGAGCAATTGCGCAGCGGCGCGCTCGCCACTTTCATAGCTGAAATCGCCTTGGGCCAGAAGCTCTTTAACGTCTAATCCTGCATCAGCCATTGCCTTTTGCCAGCCCTGCACCCGCCATTCTGAAAGGCTATACTCTTTCGCGCCAGCAATAAAACCGATGCGCCGATGACCCAGTTTGAGAAGATGTTCTGTTGCCAATCGGGCTGAGCCTTCATCGCCCATAGTCATCGCAATGCCAGGACCAGGCAATATCGAACCGATGCGTGCGAAGGGAATAGTGTGGTCAGCCAATAGCCTCGTGATTTGGGAATTTTCAGAATGTGGCGGTGTCAGGATGATACCATCCGGCTGGAGTGCGGCTATGGCCGCACCCAATTCGCGCTCAACATGGTCGCTGTGCGTGTCGACAAGTTCAAAGATCATCCGATAACCATGTTCGGCGCATTTCAGCATACCGCCGAGGAGCATCTGGCCGATCCAATCGCTCCCCTGGCGTTCTTGCCAATCTGCAATCGTGCGATCACGATCATTGATAGCGAGGATCAAATAGGACCGTGATCCGCTCATCCGCTGGGCAGCAATCGACGGCACATAACCCAGCTTGTCGATCGACGCTTGGACGCGCAGCTTCATCGCTGGCCGAACATTGGGCTCATTATTGATGACACGGCTTACAGTTTGCAGAGAAACACCTGCGTCGGCGGCAACATGCTTTATGGTTACATTCTGGCGACGTCTGCGCATGGTTCAATGGCCCTCTTTGGTGCCCTTGATACACGCAAGACCGGTCTCCTTGTCACCTTTGCATTCATAAATGCGGATCCAGTCAAGCAAGAATTCCGCCGGGACGGAGTTCATGAATATTCCTTTGTCATTGTTTTCTTCAGACAACTTCCCGCCGATAGCGAGGTTCGCCATAATATAGAAGGGCTTGTCAAAAGGCGCGAATGGGTTTGATTTTGCTCGGCTGGATGCCGTCTTCCATTGGTCAGGAGTAACCTCCCAATAAAGTTTGTCATCGAGATAGAAACGCATCAATCCCTTGCCCCATTCAAGCGTCCAGATGTGAAAATCATCTGAAGGAAGGGATAGGTCTGGCAAGGCCACCCGCTGATGAACATGTTTGTTTTTCGGGGCCTTATCTCCAAAATGGAGGGCGCTGAGCGTCCGATTTTCGCCAACATTGCCTTGGCACTCATGGCATGTCGCGCCTAGGTTGACAGCTTCCAATATGTCGATTTCCCCTGACAACGGCCATTGACCGTAAAAGTCGTCATCCGGCATCATCCAAACAGCGGGCCAGGTCCCTTGCCCTTTGGGCAATTTCGCACGGAATTCGAACTTTCCATAGGTCCAGCTGGCAAGCTTGCGGGTCCGTATTTTGCCCGACGTGAAGGGCTGCCTCTTTTTAGGATTCGGCATGGACGCGATTTCGGGCGGATGTTCCGGCCCGGTAAATCGTTCTTCATGGGCAGTGATATGGAGAAAGCCACCGCTAACGCGAATGTTCTTCGGCCTATCCGTATAGCATTGGCGCTCATTATTGCCGCCGCCCCAACAGGACTTTTCAGCTTGCCATTTTTTGCGATCGATTTCCGAGCCGTTGAATTCGTCAGACCAGACCAACTCCCAGGTTGGATTATCCTTCACCACGGGCTCTGATCGCAGTGGACTTAGGGATATGGTCGCAACCAGCAGGCCCAGAAAACTCCTCATTCTCATAGCTAGATTCCCATGCTTTCCGAACATCATATCAGCATGCCGAACGTCTTATGCTTGAAACAAAAAGTGGGCCCCGGTCAATGACAGAGACCCACTTGTTAAACGATCGACAAACTGACGCTTAGAAGTCGAACCGCGCGAGGAAACTGAAGCGTCTATCGTTGCGGAACGCCGACCGTGTTGTCCGTGTTCCGGCGAAGTCGATGACCTGCGAAGTGCGAGTAACTTCGTCGAGAAGGTTAACGCCTTGAATACCCAGTTTGATATTCTCGGTGACTTTGAAGAATATGGATGCATCCAGTTGTCCCGTGCTCTCTCCATAAATGGGCGAGAATGGGAAGATCACATCCCGCGGCGTCTGCAGGAAGTCAGACCGCCAGTTATAAGCGGCGCGCAGGCTGAGCGGACCCTTTTCATAAAACGCAACAAGGTTAACCGTGTGCTTCGAAACACCGGCGAGCGGCAACCCTCCAGCGAGAGGACTTTGCTCTGCACCCAGCGACGCGTTGTTGAAGTCTCCGGCGTCGACATAGGTGTAGGTCAAGCCCGCACCCAAGCCGCCAAGAAGTCCGGGCAAGAAATCATACGCTTGTTGATACGCGACTTCGAGCCCCTTCAACGTACCTCCATCGCTGTTCACAGGCGTGTTAAAGATGATTTCTGTCGTCCCGGATTTGGTTTGGAACGGACGAACAATTGCACCGCTGTTGATGACGTTCTTGATATCCTTCACGAAGCCGGACACGGTCAGCGAGCCAACATCTGCCCAATACCATTCAAACGACAGATCATAGTTCCAGGATTGCACCGGACGCAGGAACCGGTTGCCCGTACCGATGCCAAGCAACGGGCCATCGGCGAGCAGCCCACCGGCACGCAGGTTATTTGTATTATCATAGGCGCCACCGCCGGATGTGAATGAGGAGAGATCCGGCCGCGAAATCCCCTTGGACGCGGCGACGCGCACGAGAATACCATTGCCGAAATCAAGCTTCGCATTAAAGCTCGGCAGCCAGTTTTCGTAACGAATGTTCAGCGGGTCAGCGATAACTTCACCTGTAAACAACGCCGCATAAGCCGCTTGGCGCGTTGGCGTTAGGCCGCAATAACCCGGCACAGGTGTGATGTTGTTTGCCAAGATGAATGCGCAGGATCCCTGCACCTCTTCCAGCTGAACCACACCATCACGGTTGCCATTATTGTCGAAGAATTCCGGGGAAGGAAGGCTAAATGAGCCGCCGCTGCGGACCCTTGTGCTGATGTACCGGAGGCCAATATTTCCGCTGAGTTCTGCGTTGCCGCCAAACTCAGTGCCGAAATCGACGCGTGCGTATGCACTGGAGGTGCTTTCATCGACATCCGATATCTCGCCCGGCGTCCATACCCCTCCTGGCACGTTGCTTGTGCGTGCAGAAATTGGGAACCAGGCGTTCGGCGTTAGCGTGAACGCAGTGATGGCGTTGGCTTGTGTCCGGATCGCCCCGCTCAGATAATCGGCGACCATATTGTCGCCGCCGAAGAAGAAGGCCGACCCATCACCCAGCGGCACAGGCGCGTTGCCGCGCTGGAAGCCGTCACCAAAGGGATTGCGAAGCTGTGCAGAATTCGGAAAATCCTTCACATACGCGCCACCGCACCCAAATGCCTGATAATCGCCGCAGTTCCAGTTTCCACCGCGGCCCGTCCATGGAGCCCCCAAATTGCCCCAGTTTGAGAAATTTGCGCTGCGAGAGACGCGGTTGCGATCACCCCAGCGCGCACCAAAGCGCGCCTTCTTGAAAAAGCCTTCATCGCTGACGTCATACTCACCATCGAGGCGCATCGACGTCAGTTTGCCGTCATTCTTGACCTGGTTATCCAGCAGGAACCAATAGAATGTCCGCGATGGGTCATTGAAGTAAGATGACGGTGAGCCGGTGCTACCAGGCTGCAAGAACTCAACCTGCGGAGTGTTACCCCGATTGTCGATGCGGACATCGGAGTAGGTTTGCATCGCGGAAATGAAACCATCTTCAGTCCGATCAGATTTGATTTGCTGCACTTCGAAATTGAAGCGCAACCGATCAGACGGATTGAGCTTTAGATGAACCGATAGATCCTCGGTCATGGCTGTATCTTCGCGCTGGAAGCGGAGCAGTTCCGTCGGAATGCCGAGACCGCCCGACTGCGTCAATGTGCCTGCCACGAACTGCTTGCCGACATAGGTTGCCGAGGTTCCCGGCGCCAAGACAGGAAAAAGAGCGTCGTCATTGACGAGCGCCAGAACTGCATATTCGTTCAGCGTAGCGTCGGTTTCAGCACGGAGATATTCGACCGTCAGCAACGCGTTGCCGTCGTTGCTCTTCCACTGCCCGATTGCCGACAATGCATTGCGGTCGCGCGTCAAATCGGTGGTGCGCACACCTGCGCCCTTTGGCACAAAGACCGAACCGGCCGGCGGAAAGTTGCTGGCTGTGTACTGCTGGCCGCCTCCAAAGCCGCCCGAACCGACCGGCCTGACGCGCAGACATGGGCCGGTAAGCGTGTCAGCACGGTAGCATGGATCGGTTATCTGCGAGGCATCTGTTCGGGTGACGAGTTCGGACTGAGCATAAGCGATTTGGATACCGAAGTCGCCGATGCCGCTTTCAAACGTGTTCGAACCCAAAAACGAAAAGCCGGGCGACCATTTTTTTGCCATGTCGCCATAATTGCCTTCAATCGTGCCGGCCAGTTTGAAACCTGGAATGTCGAGCGGCTTCCGGGTGATCAGATTGACCGTCCCAGAAATGCCGCCGTCGATCATGTCGGCCGTGCTATTCTTGAACACCTCAACGCGCCCAAGAAGCTCTGGCGAAACATCATTGAACGACAGCTCACGCCCACCATTGGCCGAGAAAATATCGCGCCCGTTCAGTTCGGAACGAACAAAAGGTAAGCCGCGAATGATGACGCCCGAGCCTTCGACGGAGAACCGGTCGGGATCATTCCGCTGCTCAAACCGCGAGATGTTGATACCAGGGACACGCTGCAGGGCTTCTGCGACGGACCGATCGGGAAGAGCACCAATGTCTTCGGCCGTGATAACATCGACAAAGGTATCCGCATCGCGCTTCTTATTCTGCGCACTTTCCAAGGCTTTGCGATACCCAGTGACAACAATGGTGTCTTCATCAGCCGGCTTGTCATCAACTGCAGCTGTTTGTGCGTCGGCGTCCTGCGCCAAGACTGGAGACGCAATCAGGACGCTGAGCGCCAAGCTTGAGGCCGTCGTTAACGCCATGAACCTGCGAGTGCGCGCAAATGTTGAAGTCTTAGCCAAGGCAACCTCCCCTTCCCCAATTCATTGCGGGCATAATGATCCCGTTGGATAGAAGGCGTAACCAATATTGTGAGCGTTCACAAGACATAAAATGAACGTTCACAATTCTACCGAATGCGGTATTGCAAATTCGCAATCTTTCGATTGGATGGCGAATATGACGATTGAGAAGATCATAATTGTCGGCGGCGGAACGGCGGGCTGGATGGCCGCAGCTGCCTTGTCACGTATCAAGGCCGGGCGAGAAGTTGGCATCACACTCGTCGAGTCTGAGCAAATTGGGACCGTGGGCGTGGGCGAAGCGACCATCCCGCCGTTTCTGGATTTCAACAGGCTACTGGATGTTGATGAGCGTGAGTTGCTATCCGCCGTGCAGGGCAGTTTCAAATTGGGCATCCAGTTCGTTAACTGGGGCAAGCTGGGCGATAGCTATATCCACCCATTTGGCAATTATGGTTACCAAATGGAGGGCGTATCGTTCCATCATATCTGGCATAAGTATAAGCAGGCGGGCGATAAACGGCCAATTCAAGTCTTTAACATGGAAACAATGGCCGCGCATTTCGGGCGCTTTGCGCGCACGGAAGATTACCAACGCGACGACTTGCCACCCGTTAACTATGCCTATCACATTGATGCCGGTCGCTACGCCAGATTTTTGCGCAGCTATGCAGAAAAGCGCGGCGTGGTGCAGAAAGAGGGCAAAGTCACCAGCGTCGCGCAGGATGGCGAAAGCGGCTTCATTACATCGATCACTTTGGATGATGGCAGCGTTTATGAAGGCGATCTGTTCATCGATTGCTCGGGTTTTCGTGGTCTATTGATCGAACAAACACTTCAAACGGGCTATGAGGACTGGACGCATTACCTGCCATGCGATCGCGCCGTCGCTTTACCATGTCTGCGTGAAGATGGCAGCCCGCCATTGCCATACACACGCGCCACTGCCCATAGCGCCGGTTGGCAATGGCAAGTCCCCCTGCAGCATCGCAATGGCAACGGCCATGTCTATTGCAGCAGCTTTATGAGCGATGATGAGGCGCTCGACATATTGGTTAAGAATATGGCCGGCAAACCGGGGGCAAATCCTAACTACCTGCGCTTTACAACGGGACACCGTAAAAAGTTCTGGAACAAGAATGTTGTGTCCCTTGGTCTCGCAGCTGGCTTTATGGAGCCGCTGGAGTCCACCTCGATTCATTTGATCAACACAGGCATTAACAAGTTGATTGCGCTGCTTTCATTGGATGGCATCACGCAGGCGCAGGAAGATGCCTTCAACCGGCTGACCAAAAAGGAATATGAGCGCATTCGAGACTTCCTGATCCTTCATTATAATTCGACCACGCGAACCGATAGCGCGTTCTGGAACCACTGCCGAACCATGGCCGTGCCGGACAGCCTAACAGAAAAGGTCGAATTGTTCCGCTTGAATGGACAAATCTTTCGTGAGGATGATGAACTGTTCACCGAAACCAGTTGGGCAGCGGTGATGATGGGCCAGGGTATTGCCATGGGTGGACATAATGCCATGGCTGACGCCCTCAAAGAGCCGGCGACTGCGAAGGAAATAGACGCAATCGAAAGATCCATTCGCTTCGTTGTCCAGCATATGCCGGATCACCGCAGCTATCTGGAAAAATATTGCCCGGCACCCATCTGAGGTGGGCGAGAGGTTGGCACATGCGCCCTGTCGAAACCCATTTCAATGATTTTGGGACGAATGCATCAGGATCTTCCGAGCCGTGCCAACGCCGGGCGAACAAAGGGTATTGTCAACATCGTGCTACCGACCGCAGCCAAAAGCATAGCCGTAAAGGCACCACTTGTGATCAAGCCTTTGTCGTAAAGGATGTTGACGAATATAATCATAATCAACGCCTTCGTTTGCAACATCCATCCGATAATCCAGGCTTCACCCGCTTTCCAACCGAGGAGTCGGCCCGCAACGCCAACGCCCAGCAACTTCCCAACAATCATGGCGACAAGGAAAAGTGCCGCTGCCGCAAAGGCCATCAGGCCACCCATCTCCCAACTCGTCCGCAAGCCGGTTGACAAAAAGAAAACGGGCATGAATGCGAGCAACACTGTGTCACGGAAGCGATCGATGCTGTCCGAGCCAAACCAGCGCGCATCGAGAACGGCACCCGCCAAGAAAGCACCGACCATATAGTGAAGGCCTGCCCAGTCGGCCACAAATCCGCAAGTGGCCAACCAGATCAGCGCGAACGGCCAGCGATCAGACTGTGCCACACGGGCCAAAAGCCTTCTTATGGCGATGGCAGCCAACGCAAATCCCACCAGAAAACCAAGCTGGCGCGTGACCCGGTCCCAATCAAGCAGAAGGAGCGCCAAGACACCCCAGATCAAAATGTCATCAAGGCTGGCATAACGCAGGATGCGTTGGCCCAGTGGTTCACGAAAGATGCCAAGTTTTTGAAGGAAAAGAACCAGAATGGGCAATGCGGTCACCGCACAGGCCATGCCGATGCCGAGGACAAATTGCCACGTTGCCTTGCCGCTCCCGATCCAGTCCAAAGGATTGGACACTTGGAGCAAAAGGAAAGCCGCACCCGATCCCAAGATCAAAGGAAAACCAAGGGCCAGCCCCGCCGTAAGTGCCGTTTCGTGGCGCCACGCCCAGGCGTCTTGAAGATCCAGTTCCAATCCCGCCGAAAAGACAAATAGCATAACCGCCCACCAAGCGATCCCGTTCAAAGCTCCGATGACCTGCGGCGTAAAAACAATGGCATGCTCTGCCGGAAACAAGGCGCCCAAGACGCCTGGACCGAGCAGGATGCCGGCGACAATCTGAACAACAACCAAGGGTGCCCAATGATCAGTCTGGAAGACCCTCCAGACAAGATAGGGCACCGCAAAAATGACGATCAAGGCAAGCAGGAACAATTCCGTCACTGAAACAACAGGCAGCATCGCCAACCTCCAGAACGCCAAAAAGGGCCTATCTTCAAATCCAACACACGGAGCCACGATGGCATTGTCTGAGCAAACACACCGGTTGGGCGAAAGAGCTCACCGCGGTCAGTCTTTGCCATGCCCCGCCCCAGAAAACCAGCCAGTCCGTTCCGCTATTTCAACTCGTCACCCGAGGTCATCCGGTTAGTCGTGATGATGTATGTGCGGTTCCCGCTCAACCTTCGGAACGTCGAGGAGCGGCCGATATTCGACGCCAGCGGGTGCAAGCGATGCGCGGGATCCGTCACTGCGCTGGCACCTCGACGAGGTGCTCGGGAAGATCAACGGGGAGCAGCATTACCTTTGGCGCGCCGTCGATCACGAAGGTGAGGTTCTCGAGAGCTACGTGACGAGAAAGCGCGATAAAGCTGCCGCTTTGGCGTTTCTGAAGAAAGCCTTGAAGCGCCATGGCAGAGCCGAGACAATCGTCACCGATGGTATGCGATCCTACCACGCTGCCATGCGCGAACTCGGCAATGTGGATCGTCGTGAAATGGGCCGTGGGATGAACAATCGGGCTGAAAACAGCCACCTCCCCTTCCGACGACGGGAGCGAGCTATGCAGCGATTTAAGCGAATTAAGTCTCTGCAAAAGTTCGCTTCAGTCTGCGCCTCGGTCCACAACCACTTCAATCAGGAACGCCATCTCACCGACAGACAGACTTACAAAGAACGCCGCTCGGCAGCACTGGCCGAGTGGCAATCGCTTGCCGCCTGAAGTTTCGCTCATCTTGCGAAAGCTCCGCCATTTGGAGACAAGTTGCGGTTAGAATGACAGTTCCGCCAAAATCATGCGATCAACCTGGGGCGCAGCGCCGCCAATTGTCGGGGCAGGGCCTCAGCAGTTGGCGCTAGAGGTTGGCGCTAAGCGTTGGCTTCACCTCATGAGACACGTCATCGTCACGATGTGTGATGTGGATGATGGATTTTGCCATACCGGTTCCCGACATGGCGAACCGCATGGCCTCTGCAAAATCTTCGAAAGCGAATGTGCGGCCGACAGGCGGCGTCATCTGCCCCTGTGCTACCCAGTCCAACAACTCTTGGAGATGCTGCATGGCAAGCGCGTTTTCGTACAAGAGAAACTGTCGAACATCGACGCCGACAAGCGACGCTCCTTTCATCAAAGAGAGGTTGATCGGCAGTTTTGGAATAGGTCCCCCTGCAAATCCGACAATGAGATGACGTCCCCGCCAGTTGAGCGAGCGAAAAGCAGCTTCAAAGAGCGGGCCGGCGACAGGATCAAAGATCACATCGGGACCTTTGCCTCCACACAGGGCCTTTAATCTGTCTCGCCATCCCTCGATCTCAGTATCAAGGGCAGCATCTGCACCCAACCCAAGAGCAAAGGATCGCTTAGCCGGAGATGACGCGACAGCGACAACATCTGCCCCCAGCATCTTACCGACCTGAAGGGCCGCGCTGCCAACACCGCCCGCCGCGCCAAAAACAAGAAGACGTTCCCCCGCGCGCAGGGCTGCGCGATCCCGCAGCGCGTGGAGCGCCGTCAGATAATTAATCCGAAAGCCGGCAGCCTGATCAAAACCCATCTCGTCTGGAATGGCCGTCACCATGGACTGCGGCGCAACAACATATTCCGCCAGCCCGCCGCCGAATGAAGTGGCCATCACCCGATCCCCGACCCGCAGCCCGGTGACTGCGGAGCCAATAGCCTCGACAATACCTGAAATTTCCTGTCCCGGCGTGAACGGCACAGGCGGTTTGACCTGATAGCCCCCCAGCGCGACCAAGGCATCGACATAGCCCATGCCACACGCCTTTACCTGAATACGCACCTCACCCTCGTCGGGCCGGGGGAGAGGCGCGTCAATAAGGCGATAATCGTCAACCGTGTCGATCTTTTCAGCTTGGACCCGTTTCAAGCGCTTGGCTCCTTTTCAACAAGTGCGCCGGATGACCTTAGCGACAAAACGCGCCGCGATCTTCTATGAGTGTAACACCAGATCAGCACCCTTTTCGCCGATCATAATGGCAGCGGCATTGGTGTTTCCAGAAACGAGACGCGGCATGACAGAAGCATCCACCACGCGCAAACTGCTGATCCCTTTGACACGCAGAAAGGGGTCCAGAACGGCGCCGTCATCAATCCCCATTCGGCATGTTCCAACCGGATGATAGCCTGTATTGCCATAGGCTCTGGCGTAATTCACCAGCTCTGCTTCGCTGCGGCAATCAGCACCCGGCCAGGCCTCATGATCAACTAAGGGCGCGAGCGATGGCGCATCCACCAGCGCTCGCGCCATCTGCATGGCGCGCACCGACAACCGCTGATCTTCCGGAGCCTCCAGCCAGTTATGCACAATATCAGGCACCGCCATTGGGTCGGGGCTGCTGAGGCGCACATGTCCGCGCGATTCAGGCCGCAAGACGGTAGGGCCGAGTGTCAATCCAGGCCAAGGAGACAGTGCCGATTTTTGTCCGGCAGCGGCGGCATCCAAGTCTCCCGTTACGGGCAAGCAGTGAAACTGGATATCGGGTCGATCCAACGCCGGATCCGATTTGACAAAGGCCCCTACTTGGGCTGCTGGAATGGTCATGGCGCCATCCCGACGCACCAAATAGCGCAGGACATTCCAAAGTAATCGTCCGCCCGAAAGCTCCTGATTATAGCTATAGGCTCCTGCGCGCAGCCGCCAGCTCATCGTCAGGATATAGTGATCTTGCAAATTCTGGCCTACATTTGGGCTATCCCAGACAATCGGGATGCCCATGTCTTGCAAATGACGGGCGGGGCCAATGCCCGACAGCTGTAAAAGCTTCGGGCTGTGATAAGCCCCTGCCGACAAAATGACCTCGCGGCGGGCCGTGATCATTTGCGGCCCCTGTCTCCCGGCAACCTCAACGCCTGTCGCGCGGCGCCCCTCAAAGACGATCCGGCGGCACTCTGACCCGGTTATGACAGTTAAATTCGGCCGGCCCAAGGCCGGGCGCAAAAAGGCATCGGCGGCCGAACATCTCCGCCCCTGTGCAACAGTCGTCTGATAGTAAAAGGCGCCAAATTGATCTGCGCCATTATAGTCTTGGGTGCGCGGCACGCCGATATCGGCAAAGGCGGAGATAATGGCATCATTTGTTGGGTTGCGATGCATCACTTCTTCAACGCGCAACGGACCTTCGCGACCCCGACAGGCTTCATCACCGGCCGCATATGTCTCACTCCTGCGGAAATAAGGGGCGACGTCAGCCCAGCCCCAGCCGATCGCACCCAAATTGCTCCAGGCATCATAATCGGCCTGCTGGCCTCTGACATAAAGCAGCCCGTTGATGTTCGAGGACCCGCCAAGCCCCTTGCCCCTTGGCAGCAGCATCTGTCGCCCGTGAATGCTCGGCTCTGGTGGACCGGAATAATGCCATGAATGTCCTGGCGCGTTAGCCGTGACGCCAAAGCCTGCCGGCATGGACAGCAGAAACGATTTTCCGTTGCCGCCAGCTTCCACAAGAACAACCTGATTACGCGGATCTGAAGACAGACGATTGGCGAGAACGCAGCCAGCAGATCCCCCGCCAATGATGACAAAATCGGCTTCCACTATCCCCATCCCAGCTTTGTTCAGGCCATTATCCGCCCATATGCGTGATAAGCCCTTTGTTAACGGTTCTCATAGCTCCTTTTACGATATTTCGGGAGCGTTTCGATGCCCATTTTGAGCCGAGCGCACACCATCATGCCGGGCGGTTTTGTCAGAGCAAGCGCATCGGCAGGCGCTCTACGCGGCTGACCATTAGCAACAGGGCATGCCGTGCACTCGAAAACCAGACAGCCCGTTCCGGTATTTCAACTCATCGTCTGAGAGCATCCGGTTGGTTGTGATGATGTATGTGCGGTTACCGCTGTCGCTGCGCAATGTCGAGGACCTGATGTTCGAACGACGGGAGCGTGCGATGCAATGGTTTAGGCAAATGGAGTCTCCGCAATAGCTCGCCTCCGTCCATGCCTCGCTTCACAACAACACCAATCAGGAATGCCACCTCACCGACCGTCAGACTTATAAAGAAACGCCGCTCGGCAGCCCTTGCCCCGCGGCAACCGCTCGTGGCCTGATCTCTTGCGGATACCGCGAGAACTCTGTTTATTGGAACCAAGCTGCGGTTAGACTGACAGAGCCCTTTATCGCACCCAGGAGCGCATTTCTCTTCGCGAAGTGAATAATCATCAGCTACTGTCGTATTTTGCTATAAAATGTCGTTAAAAGATATTTTCCTCTCTAATTTTTGCGTTAACCTCAGTTAAAGAGGAGAGGCTGATGACTGCCAGGCCCGTAATCGCCAATGCGATGGCCGCATCCGGAAAAGCGCCGGTCTATCCTTCCCTAATGCCACATGCTCCATGGCTGACCGAGACGATAGCCAATAAGCCCACCGTTAATGGTCTCGAGTCACCCAAAAAACACCTTGGCACATCTCTGAAGCCAAACCTGCACCCGCCATTAGGAAAGATTTGCGCTGGTCAGTGCGATAGACGCAGCCAATATCAGTACAGCCTCAATGGCCTTCTATGGAAGTGCGAACTCGAAGGGTCTCGATACCGATGAAACGCATGCATTTAGCCTTAATTGGTGCAGCGATTTTCATAAGCCCTATGGAATCTGCGCAGGCCTCGACCTCATCCCCGATTGTCTTCCCTGACGCCTTCGATCCCATAGGCTCGCCTGTTCAGTCGATTGTGACCGACAAGGGGCGCCGCGTGCATTTTACCGACACCGGGGAAGAAGGCTGGAAGCCCGTCCTGTTCATCGGCGGCGCTGGCACGAGCGCGCGCGCGCCCGAACTTGTTAGCTTTCTTGATACGATGCGTCGGCGCCTCAAAATCCGTCTTATCACGGTGGAACGCAATGGGCTGGGCGATACAGCGTTTGACCCTCATTGGACCTTTGACGATTATGTGTCGGAAGTTAATCAGGTCCTCAAGAAGCTCGAAATAGATCGCCTTTCGCTGGTCGCTATTTCTGGCGGAGGCGCTTATGCGGGCCATGTCACCGCAGCCATGCCTGACAAAATATCCTCTTTGCATATGCTGGCGACGGTCTCCACAGCCTCACGGGGTGGCGAGCGCTGCGCGCTCGATCATGGGCAACTGCTAGAGATACTAAAACCTCAAGTCCAAGCGCCGCGCATATGGTGGGAGCTCCCACCAACCGGCGTTGCCGCCAAAGTGCGGGGATTTGCGGATAAAGCAGCCGATGAAGGCGCTCGTGCCTTCTTCATCCGCGGACAGATGGGGGATGCGCACGGGATGGCCGCTGAGTCTCGCCGCTTTTGCGAGACCCCAGCGACTTTCTCTGCCTATAAGGGCCCTACATATCTATATTATGGCGAGGACGATCCTTTGACGCCGCCAAGCCATGGCGAATATTGGGCCGCGCATGTCGGCGGCAAAGTAACTTTCCGTCGATATCCTGGCGAGGGACATGACGTGCAATATCGCCACTGGGATCAACTTCTTTTGGATGTGGCAGGGTTCGGCGCGCAGACATTGGTCTGCGAAAATGGAAGCGCTCGCCTCATGCCCGGGCAAGTTGATCTAAAATCACTGCCAAAAGGTCGAACTATTGGTTTATGCGCTTGGAATAATACTAATAATAGATCTAAAAGATAGATCGAGATACTGACTAATTAATATAAATAAGGAGAAAATATTTATTTTATATCACCTTTATTATTAATAATAAAATATAATATTGATAGATTTTTTAAGTTTATCTCATTTCAGGAGGGAAGAATGCGCCAATGGACTCGACTTCTGGCCAGCGTGGCCAGCATCGCTCTTGCAACGGGAGCGTCATCGACAGCCTTTGCTTAAGCAGCCGAAGAAAACACGGCCAGCGACGAAATCATCGTCTATGGCAAAGGGGAAACGCGGCAGGTTCAAACATTAAGCTTTGAAGATATTGCGGCGGCAACGCCGGGCACCAGCGCCCTAAAGGTTCTCGAGAAACTCCCAAGCGTATCCTTCCAATCGGCCAACGCCTTAGGGACCAACGAATACTCAACCCGTATTTCGGTGCGCGGCTTCAACCAGAACCAGCTTGGCTTTACGCTTGACGGCGTGCCGCTGGGTGACATGAGCTATTCGAACTTTAACGGCTTGCACATCAGCCGGGCCATTTCGTCAGAGAATATTGGGCGGGCGACGCTGAACCAAGGGGCTGGTGCCCTTTCCACGCCATCGAGTTCCAATCTTGGCGGTGCGCTTGAATTTGCCAGCCGGGCACCCTCAGATGACATGGGCGCAGAAGTTCTCGGCAGCTTCGGCAGCGAGAATGCTTTCCGCCTGTTTGGCCGGATCGAGACAGGCGATCTGGGTGGCGGCGTGAAGGGCTATGTCAGTGCTGCCATGGTTGATGCGCCCAAATGGAAGGGCCAAGGCAAGCAGGAAGCCTATCAGGTCAATTCCAAGCTTGTGGTGCCGATCGGCGCAAGCGCTTCGATCTCGGCTTTCCTCAATTATTCAAATTTCAAGGACGACGACTATATGGACGTCTCCTTGTCTCTCATCCGGAAATATGGCTGGGACTGGGACTATCTTCGCAACGACTACGCCACCGCCAAGG
>JACCDM011143937.1_pt1 | contig 15967 bp, 13 predicted proteins | sample 7445851 | NCBI WGS metagenome assembly JACCDM01 (sample SAMN15323438, study PRJNA562643) | freshwater metagenome | isolation source: river surface water | place: USA:Blue River Watershed | collected 2017-08-16
CCGCCAGATGTCACTGCGAAAGTAATTGCTCGCGAGATTACAGCTTTTCCAAACGCATTCATTACAGACGTTGCGAGCGTCAAGTCAGAAATTTTGACCGAGTTGAAGTCTGCAGGAGTTGACCTTCGAAACTATGTTGGTTCGCACCCGATGGCCGGTCGCGAGCGAGGCGGAGCGGCATCTGGTCGAGCAGACCTATTTGCGGGCAGAGTCTGGGTAGTTTCACCTAATGAACAGAGCAGCGCTGAAGCAATCAAGCGCATTGAAGATTTAGCACTCGACTTGGGTTCGGCTTCAGTTCAAGTTTCAGCCCAAGACCACGATCGAGCAGTGGCGGTTGTTTCACACGTGCCACAGTTGGTTGCCAGTCTCACAGCGTCGACGCTCTTGCAGGCGAACGCCGAGGACATCGAACTAGCTGGGCAGGGCATCCGTGACACCACAAGAATCGCTGCAAGCGACCCAAAACTTTGGCTTCAAATATTGACTGCCAACTCTGAGCAGGTAGTCAAGGTTCTCAAGTCTTTTCAGTCTCAACTTCAAGGAGTTATTGGCGCCTTAGAAGATACATCAGCGCCGGGTTCGTTATCGACCATTAGCAATGCTCTCAGTGATGGCAATCTAGGGGTAGCGAAACTTCCGGGCAAGCATGGCTCAAAGGCAACGAATTATTCGCTAATCACGGTCATGATCGACGACAAGCCAGGTGAGCTGGCTCGTCTGCTCACTGAAATTGGCGAGATTGGCGTAAACCTTGAAGAAATTAAGCTCGAACACTCACCAAGCAGCGCTGTAGGCCTGGTTGAGGTTTCGGTTTTGCCAGAGGCTGAACCAACCTTGGTGGCAGAGCTCGTAACTAGAAACTGGAAGCTGGTCGGCTAATGGCAGATATTGTTGTAGCCATCGACGGCCCAGCCGGTTCGGGAAAATCGAGCGTAAGCAAGCAACTTGCCCGCAAATTCGATTTTGCGTACCTTGACACTGGCGCGGCTTACAGAGCGCTTGCCTGGGCTACTTTGAACGGCCTCGAATTCTCAAAACTCGAATCAGGTGAGTTCGAAAGCGAATTCGATTATCAGATCTCAACAGACCCCGACGATTTTTGGGTGCGCGTTGGCGACAGTGACGTAACAGAAGCGATTAGATCTTCGCTCATTTCGGAGTCTGTAAGTGCTGTCGCAAAGATTCAAACGGTTAGAGACTTCATGAAGAGGCTAACTAGGTCGATTGTAGAAGCGAGCAAACTCAAGGGAGCAATCGTTGAGGGGCGCGACATCACCACGGTGGTGTTTCCTGATGCCATTTCTCGCATCTTGCTCACTGCGTCTGAAGAGGTGCGATTGCAGCGTCGTTCGGCAGAAATCTCGGCAACTAGCACTAACGCTGTTGTGAACCAGGTTTCAAAGCGCGATGCGAGCGACTCAAAGATTGTCGACTTTATGAATGCCGCTGACGGAGTGACGCTTGTTGACTCTTCAGACCTTAACTTTGAACAGACCGTTGAGGTCATGTCTGCTCAAATCGAAGCTGACCTGAAAGCGAGAACAAAATGAGCGAAGAAGATTTCAAATTTGAGGCAATCTCTGAGGAGTTTCTAGAGAAACTGCGCGAGGTCTCTGACAAAGACGCCGAGACCAAGGCAAAAGCCATGCGCATGGGCCTCGAGGAGTATGACCTAGAGCCAGAAGACCTCGACGTTCTCGCGACCGAGCTGGGTTTTGAAGACGAGCCGCTGTATCTGCCTGCGCTGCCAGTTTTAGCGATTGTTGGCAGACCAAACGTCGGCAAGTCGGCGCTGGTAAACCGAATTCTTGGCAGAAGAGAAGCTGTAGTTGAAGATAAGCCAGGCGTCACTCGTGACCGTGTCTCATACAAGGCTGAATGGAATGACCGTAAATTCACTTTGGTTGACACCGGTGGCTGGGAGCCAGACGCTAAGGGCATTGATAAGTCAGTAGCCATGCAGGCCGAAATCGCTATCGAGCTTGCAGACGCCGTAATCTTCGTGGTTGACGCCATGGTTGGCGCGACCTCGAGCGACGAGCGCGTCGTGCCGATGCTGCGAAAGAGCGGCAAGCCAGTGATTTTGATTGCAAACAAAATCGATGACCTGAAGCAAGAGCCTGAAGCGGCAGCGCTCTGGTCGCTCGGCCTCGGCGAGCCTTATCCGGTCTCTGCTGTTCACGGCAGAGGTGTTGCAGACATGCTCGATGCAGCTATGAAAGTTTTGCCTGAGGTTTCGGCCGTGGCGAAGCAAGAATTTGGTGGCCCTCGTCGTGTGGCTATCATCGGTCGACCTAACGTCGGAAAGTCATCACTTCTGAATAAAGCAGTTGGTGCAGAGAGAGCAGTGGTAAACGATCTTGCTGGCACCACTCGCGACCCAATCGATGAGCAGGTCGAACTGGGTGGCAAGATTTGGCGCTTTGTTGATACCGCTGGTATTCGCAGGCGCGTGCACCTTCAGCAGGGAGCAGACTTTTATGCAAGCCTTCGCACCGCGGCTGCCCTAGAGCGTGCCGAAGTTGCAGTCGTTCTGTTTGACGTAACTCAACCAATTAGCGAAGCTGACATTCGAATTGTCGACATGGCTCTTGAGTCTGGCCGAGCGCTCGTTCTTGCGTTCAATAAGTGGGACGAGCTTGACGATGAGCGACGCAAATATCTTGAGCGCGAAATCGAACAAGACTTGGCTCACGTTGATTGGGCACCACGCGTTAACATTTCGGCTAAGACCGGGCGTCACCTCGAAAAGTTGGTTCCGGCACTCGAGGTTGCACTCGATGGTTGGGACACCCGTGTTGCCACCGGAAAGTTCAATGCATTCTTGCAAGAACTAACAATGGAGAACCCGCACCCTGTGCGTGGCGGAAAGCAGCCTCGAATTCTCTACGGAAGTCAGGTTTCGAGTCGCCCTCCAAAGTTCGTGCTATTCACAACAGGATTCTTGGATCCTGGTTATCGTCGTTTCATTCAGCGTCGACTTCGTGAGACTTATGGCTTCGAAGGAAGCCCGATTGAAGTAGCAATGCGCATTCGCGAGAAGCGCAAGCGATAAACACTCGGCAACGAGCGGGCTATAGCGCAGCTTGGTAGCGCACTTGTCTGGGGGACAAGGGGTCGTGGGTTCAAATCCCGCTAGCCCGACCAATAGAGAAAGGAATAGAAATGTCGATATGGCAACAACTGCGCACTGTGCCAAACCTGCTCAGCCTGCTTCGACTGGCTTTGGTTCCTGTCTTCTTGATTTTGATTTTGAACCATCAGAATTGGCAGGCAGTAGTTGTGCTTGCCATCTCGAGCATCACCGATTTTCTCGATGGCTATTTGGCCAGAAAGCTAAATCAGGTCACCAGATTGGGTCAGCTTCTCGACCCAGCCGCAGATCGACTCTATATTTTGGCAACTCTGATTGGTCTAACTGCCATGGGGTACGTTCCGCTTTGGCTTGCAGTTATCGTGATTAGCCGCGATGTATTGTTGCTGGCTTTCTATCCGGTGCTTGCAAGTCACGGATACGGCCCACTGCCAGTTCACTATCTCGGCAAGGCCGGCACCTTCGCATTGCTCTACGCGTTTCCGCTTCTATTGATTGCGGCTGCCTTTGAGAGCATCTCGCAATTCGTGTTGCCAATCGCCTGGGGTTTTGCTTGGTGGGGAATCGGGCTTTACTGGTGGGCCGCGGCAGTCTATTTATTGCAAGTGCGTAACATCGTGAAAATGGCCCGTGACGGTTCGGCTAGGCTTGGCAACTGAGGGTGAACATGGAATTTGAAACACAGGGGCAAGGTAGCCCAAGCGACCAGTCAGACACGACGCAGCGGTTTAGCGACGACCTGCTCGCTCAAGACCCACACGGACTAAATGCAGAAGAACGTGAAGCAATTGAGGCTTTGCCATCTGGTAGCGCACTTCTCATTGTTCAGCGCGGACCAAATGAAGGTGCTCGCTTTCTTCTAGACCAAGACGTAACCACCGTAGGCCGTCACCCAAATGCAGACATTTTCTTAGACGATGTCACGGTTTCAAGACGTCACGCAGAGTTTCGCCGCAACGGCACCTCATTCATGATCAACGATCTTGCTTCGTTGAATGGCACATACTTCGATGGCGTTAGAATCGAGACTGCACTTCTTGATGAAGGTGCTGAAGTTCAAATCGGAAAATTTAAATTCACTTTCTTTGCATCGCGCGCGGATTTAGGAGCATAGGTAATGTCACAGCCGACATCAATTGCGCAGGCGCGCGCATCAAAACTTGTAACTATCGGACAGGTTCTAACTTTGCTGACTCCGGAGTTTCCGGAACTCACTCAGTCGAAGCTCCGCTTTCTTGAAGAAAATGGCCTAATCACTCCGCAGCGCACTGACTCTGGCTACCGCAAATTTGCCGAGGCAGATGTAGAAAGATTGCGACTAATTCTTGAGTTGCAAAGAGATCGCTACCTGCCGCTAAAGGTAATTGGCCAGTTTCTTGCAGACATCGACGCTGGAAAATCAGTTTCGCTGCCTGGCGATGACTCAAAGGCGTCAAAGCACGCTCGTGTTGCCCAAGCAAAAAATGTAACGAAAATCGAACTTATTGCTGAAACCTCGATTACAGACGCTTTGATCGCAGAAGCCCAGTCGGTTGGTCTCATTAGCGAAGAGCCATTCAGCGCAAACACCATTGAAATCGCCAGATCAATCATGAAGCTGAACCGCGGATTCGGACTAACTCCTCGTCACCTGCGCGGAATCAAGACAGCCGCAGAGCGCGAGATCGGCATCATCGAAGGTGTTATCGCCCCGGTTCTTGGCAAAAAAGAAGCTTCGAGCCGCTCAAAGGCTGCTCACTTTGCTGAGGAATTGCAGAGTCACTTCGCGAACATCCGTGAAGAATTGATTCGCGGCGCAATTTCAAAAATCGACGATTAATCTGAGCAACAGCAGTGGATATCTGGCGACACGCCGAGCATATTAATTAACGGGACTATCCCTAGAGTTCAAGCAAGAATTACTTAGAACTTAAACCTGTAGTTGAACCTGAAGGAGGCGTGATGATTCCTACCGATGAGTCAACGTCACCTGAAAATGACTACTCTCAGGACATGCTTTTCAGCGACGGAAGCCCTTCTGCTGACCCGAAGGTCGGCTACCGAGGTATTTCTGCAGCGGCGGCCGCCGGAATTAGCTATCGCCAGCTCGACTACTGGGACAGAACCGGTCTAGTTCAGCCGAGCGTTCGCGGCGCTGCCGGCTCAGGATCGCAAAGACTTTATGCATTCCGCGACATTCTGGTTTTGAAACTGGTTAAGCGCCTTCTTGACACCGGAGTGTCTCTTCAGCAAATTCGAATTGCCGTCGAGCAGTTGCGAGCTGCGGGCATTAACGACTTAGCTCGAACCACGCTTATGTCTGACGGTGCTCGTGTTTACCTCTGCACCACCGAAGACGAAGTAATCGACTTGCTTGGCCGAGGCCAGGGTGTCTTTGGAATTGCCGTTGGCAAGGTGCTTCGCGAGGTTGAAGCCAGTTTGGTTCACATCAAGGCGAACCACATCGATGAGATTGACGAACTCTCAGCTCGTCGCGCCAGCCGAAAAGCCGTTTAGCGCTCTTCTTCAGGCTTCTCTATTTCAAGCTTGAAAGTCCAGTTTCCGGTTTGAGTAGAAACTTCTTCTTGTTTAGCAATCTGTTCGTCATCGCTCCAAGCTGGTGCTGACCAAGCTTCGGTTGCAACCTCAGGCTCTTCTAATGCAACAGGCTGAGATTCCACTTCGACTACTTCGCCAAGTTCTTCGATAGCGGTCTCGATGGTTACCAGCTCAGGACCCTTCTTGCCGCGCTTGTGTCGCCTAAAGAATTTGCGCTTTTCTTTTGGTTTTTCTTGAACCACTTCTTCGTTTGGCTCTTCGAACGAGTCGAGCGCGCGTTTGAGCAAATCGGTAAAGAAGTCGGCAATTTCTGCCGCGCCTTCGCCTGGCCAAGTGTGAATCGGGCGAGCGGCTCCCTGGGTCTGCTGCAAATGGGCACGCTCTTCGAGAAACTCTGGAATAAGTAGACCAGGAAACATCTCGTTCAGCTCTTGAACTCTAAAGTCTTGTTCTTTTGAAGCTGGGCGATGGCGATTGATCAGAATTCCGAGTGGGCGAACTCGCTTAGTGATTGCCTCGCGAACCTCTTCAAGCGCACGGATGGCCCTGTCGGCAGCTACGACCGAGAAAATGCCTGGCTCAGTAACAATCAAAACGCGATCGCTGGCAACCCAGGCGGTGCGAGTTAGGGCGTTGATTGACGGTGGAGTGTCGATGATTACGAGGTCATACTGCTTCTCGATGGTGTGCAGGGCCTCTTCGAGTTTCCAGGTCTGTCGAACCGTTGGGTGAGGGGTGTCGTGGTGAATGCTTCGCGGGCTTCCGACTAGAACGTCGACTGATCCGGTTGCCACCTTTCCCCAAGTTGAAGATACGATTGATGCAGACACGACGTTGTGTTTGGGGTTCTTGAGAACGCTAGCAACGGTGTTTTTGAATTCCCCTACGGCGCCTAAACCGGTGGTTGCGTCGCACTGAGGGTCAAGATCAACCACAAGGGTTTTGAGTCCTTGAGCGAACGCAGCTGACGCCAAACCAAGGGCAACCGTGGTCTTGCCAACGCCCCCTTTGAGGGAGCTAACGCTTAGAACATGCACCTGAATAGGCTACCTTTTTATTTCAAGGGCCCAAAACCCACTGTTCGTAAATACGACCGAAGGAACCGATGTTCAAGAAGATTTTGGTTGCCAACCGTGGCGAAATCGCCGTTCGCGCCTTTCGGGCAGCCTACGAACTCGGGGCAAAGACGGTCGCAGTCTTTCCTTATGAAGACCGAAACTCGACCCACAGGCTAAAGGCCGATGAGTCGTACCAAATTGGCACCGTCGGTCACCCGGTTCGCGCATATCTTGACGTTGCAGAAATCATCCGTGTTGCCAAAGAGAGCGGCGCAGACGCGATTTATCCGGGATACGGATTCTTGTCTGAGAACCCAGAACTTGCCGAAGCTGCAAAGAAAAACGGAATAACTTTTATTGGCCCAAGCTCTGACGTTCTTGAGATGGCGGGCAACAAAGTCACTGCAAAAGAGTCAGCGATTCGCGCTGGCGTTCCGGTGTTGAAGTCAACCCAGTCTTCTGCGAACGTCGACGAACTTGTCGATCAGGCCGACGCGATTGGGTTTCCGATTTTCGTCAAGGCTGTCGCAGGTGGTGGCGGTCGTGGCATGCGTCGCGTTGCAGAGAAGCAAGAACTGCGCGCTGCATTGGTTGAGGCTTCGCGTGAAGCAGAGAGCGCATTTGGCGATGCTCGTGTTTTCTTAGAGCAGGCCGTTCTGCGACCTCGCCACATCGAAGTTCAGATTCTTGCAGATACCCACGGAAACGTCGTTCACCTGTTTGAACGCGATTGCTCGGTGCAACGCAGAAATCAAAAAGTCGTTGAGATTGCGCCAGCTCCGCTTATTGACGAAGAACTTCGTCAAACTCTCTATCGCGATGCCGTCGCGTTTGCGAAAGCCATCGGCTATCAAAATGCCGGAACCGTTGAGTTTCTAATTGACACCGTTGGCCCGAATGCTGGCAAGCACGTATTCATTGAAATGAATCCGCGCATTCAGGTTGAGCACACAGTTTCTGAAGAGATCACCGACATTGACTTGGTTCAAAGCCAGATGCGAATTGCCTCTGGCGAGACTCTCGGTGACCTCGGTTTGACCCAAGAGACAATTCAAAGACACGGATTCGCAATTCAGTGCCGAATCACTACCGAAGACCCTGCGGCTAACTTCAGGCCTGACACCGGAAAGATCACGACATACCGTTCACCTGGCGGAGCGGGCATTCGCCTCGACGGCGGAACCGTGTCGACCGGGGCAGAGGTCAGCCCTCACTTCGATTCACTCTTGGTGAAGCTCATCGCTAAGGGGCGCGATTTCAAGAGCGCAGTCAATCGCTCAGAGCGAGCCCTTGCCGAGTTCCGCATCCGTGGGGTTTCTACCAATATCGCCTTTTTGCAGGCAGTTCTCGCAGACCCTACTTTTCAGGCTGGCGACCTGAGCACATCGTTCATCGACGAGCGCCCTCAGCTTTTTACGGCAGCACCTTCGCTCGATCGCGGAACCAAGATTCTCTCGTGGCTAGCCGATGTCACGGTGAACCAGCCGAACGGAACTCGCGCCGGCCACATTTCGCCATCGCAAAAGTTGCCGAAGCTCGATCTCGCTGCCGATGCTCCAGCCGGTTCGCGACAGCGACTAGCCCAGCTTGGCCCAGCAGCTTTCGCTGCAGATCTTCGCAAGCAGACGGCAATCGCAATCACTGACACAACATTTAGAGACGCGCACCAGTCGTTGTTGGCTACGCGAATTCGCGGGCGCGACCTAATTCAGATTGCTCCATACGTTTCGCGCCTGACTCCACAACTCTTCTCGGTCGAAGCCTGGGGCGGTGCAACCTATGACGTGGCGCTGCGCTTCTTGGGTGAAGACCCTTGGGAGCGCCTCGAGTCGTTGCGCGCGGCAATGCCAAACCTCTGCATTCAAATGTTGCTTCGCGGTCGCAACACGGTTGGCTACACACCGTATCCGACTGAGGTAACCGAGGCATTCGTGAAAGAAGCTGCTGCCGCCGGTGTCGACATCTTCAGAATCTTCGACGCGCTAAATGACGTTGAGCAAATGAAGCCCGCAATTGATGCTGTGCTTGCAACCAAGACAGCGGTCGCCGAGGTTGCGCTTTGCTACACGGCAGACCTGCTCGACCCAAACGAAAAGCTATACACACTTGACTACTACTTGAAGTTAGCTCGCCAGATTGTTGATGCCGGAGCGCACATAATCGCCATCAAGGATATGGCCGGCTTGCTTCGCCCAGCGGCAGCAACCAAGTTGGTCACCGCATTGCGAGAGCAATTCGATCTTCCGGTTCACTTGCACACGCACGACACTGCCGGTGGACAACTGGCAACCCTCATGGCCGCAATAAATGCAGGTGTCGACGCCGTCGATGTTGCAAGTGCGCCTATGGCAGGAACAACTTCGCAGCCATCTGCCTCGGCACTTGTGGCAGCGCTCGAGCACACCGACCGTGACGCCGGCATCTCGCTTGCTTCGGTTACTGCCCTCGAGCCATACTGGGAGGCCGTTCGCAGCGTCTACGCACCGTTCGAGTCTGGTTTGCCAGGCCCAACCGGTCGCGTGTACAAGCACGAGATTCCAGGCGGTCAGCTGTCAAACCTTCGACAGCAGGCAATCGCTCTTGGTCTTGGCGATCACTTCGAGAAGGTCGAAGACATGTATGCGGCGGCAAACGCGATTCTAGGCAGGCCGACCAAGGTGACACCATCGTCAAAGGTGGTTGGTGACCTTGCCCTGCACTTAGTGGCAGTGAACGCTGACCCTGCAGACTTTGCCGAAAACCCGCAAAACTACGACGTTCCTGACTCGGTTGTCGGCTTTATGGCTGGAGAACTCGGTGACCTTCCCGGTGGATGGCCAGAGCCTTTCAGAACCAAGGTGCTGCAGGGCAAGAACCTGAAGTTTGGCGTTACGCCGGTGTCGGCAGAAGATCTCGAGGCCATTACCGCAGGCGATGCAAAACTGCGTCGCTCGACCTTGAATCGTCTCTTGTTTGCCGGGCCAACAGCTGAGTTCACCAAGTTCCGCGAGACCTATGGTCGTCTCGACCACATCGACACAGTTGACTACCTGTATGGTCTTGAACCAGGGGTAGAGCACGTTGTTGAAATAGCCAAGGGTGTTCAGCTCTATGTAGGTCTTGAGGCTATTGGCTCGCCAGATGCCAAGGGCTACAGAACAGTCATGGCGACGCTAAATGGCCAGCTGCGACCAATCAACATTCGTGATCGAAAGATTGCAGTCGACATTGTGCAGGCAGAAAAAGCCGATGTCTCGAATCTCGGACACGTTGCCGCTCCGTTTGCCGGCGTCGTGACCCTGCAGACCGTCGAGGGAGCACACGTAGAGGTCGGCCAGCCGGTGGCTACCATCGAGGCAATGAAGATGGAAGCCACTATTACCGCTAGCGTTTCGGGGCATGTTCGCCGTTTGGCTATCTCTAAGACGCAGGCCGTTGATGCAGGCGATTTGATTGTCGTTGTAGAGCCCGACCAGGCTTAGACCCTCGGCTAAACTAGACCGGATGTCGCGATAGCGAACATTTCTGGCATAGGAGCATTTGGTTTGGCAATTTGGGATAAGAAACCAGAAGACGACGATTTTCTGGCACCTCGCCCAGCGGGTGCACAGTCAAACGAAGAGCAGCCAGTTCAAACTCACGCGCTCGCGGAATTAGCTGTCGACTCTGGAATCATAGACATCACACCAAGCACGCAGTCGATTGAGATTGTTACCGAAGATGAGCGGGCAACCCGCATCGTGGTTCCAACCACAGAGCCGACCAGTGACACCGGGCCAATCTCGAGACGTTCAAACTACTCGCGTCGTGACTCATTGCGCGGTGAAGCTTTTGATCAGCCTGAGCCTGCCGCAATGCTCACCGCAGACCGCCTCATCGACACCAGTTCGAGAAATCGCCCAGCGCCTGAATCTGGCTTCAGAAAGTTTTTCTACTACCTCACCCTGAAAACCGTGAATCTTGGCGATTCGCTCAAGGTCCGCGAGCGCAAGGCTCTAGATCTGAGAATCGGTGCTGCCCTTGATGGCGGCGCAAAGTTTGTTCCGGTGCTCACCCGAAAAGGTGGTGTCGGCAAGACCACCGTCTCAACCCTGCTCGGCATGGCCTTGGCTCTATCGCGCGAAGACCGCGTGATTGCCATCGACGCAAACCCTGACCGTGGCACTCTGGCCGAGCGCATTAGTAAGTCGACCAGATTCACCGTTCGTGACGTGGTCAACCGCGCCGCAGCAATCGACGGATTCACCGATTTCTCAACCATGGTGTCTCGAGACGTTACTCGCCTAGATGTACTTGCTTCTGACAGCGACCCGATGCTATCTGAAGCTTTCAACGAGGGCGATTACAACGTGGTTGCCGACATGGCTGCCCGCTACTACTCAATCGTTCTAACCGACTGCGGAACAGGAATTGTTCACTCTGTCATGCGACCAACATTGCAACGAGCAAACGGTTTGGTCATTGTCTCTGGTGGATCTGTCGACGAGGCGAGGCTCGCGTCTGAAACCCTAACCTGGCTCGAAGCTAACGGTTATGGTGACTTGGTGCGCAACGCTGTGGTTGCATTGAACACAGCAACCCAGGCAACTCAGTTGGTCAAACTCGATGAGATCGAGCAGCACTTCAAGACTCGAGTTCGTGCAGTGGTCAAGATTCCTTATGACGACGCTCTTGCCGCCGGTTCGGTAATCAAGTTCACAGAACTCAAGAAGGGCACCCAGCAGGCCGCGCGCGAACTCGCCGCACTTGTTGTTGATGGTCTAAATAACCCACGAATTTAGCAATGACTGTTCGTGACATTAGGTTGTTTGGCGACCCCGTTCTGAAATCGGCATGCGAGCCGATTGTCGATTTCAAAGATCACGCCGCCGCACTTGTGGCAGACCTTATTGACACCACAAAACTGCCAGGTCGCGCCGGAGTTGCTGCTCCACAAATTGGGGTAGCGCTTAGGGCGTTCAGCTATCACGTCAACGGTATCGTTGGCTATTTGCTAAACCCCGAGATCATTGAGCTTGGGGGAGAGAAGCGCCTGGTTGACGAGGGTTGCCTTTCTGTGCCCGGATTGTGGCACAAGACACCGCGCTACGAAAGGGTAACTGCCAGAGGTTTCGATATCGATGGCAACGTCGTTGAGGTGATTGGTTCGGGTTTGCTTGCTCAGGCTCTGCAACACGAGTGCGACCATCTTGATGGAATTCTCTATCTCGATCGCTTAGAGCCAGACGAACGAAAGTTGGCAATGCGAGCATTGCGCGATTCAGATTGGTTTATGAACCGTTAGTCGTTTGATCCGTAGATTTCGTCTACAGCTGATGCAAAGTCTTTCATGACCACGCTGCGCTTTAGCTTTAAGCTCGGCGTTAGGTGACCAGAAGCCTCGGTAAGTTCGCTGTCAATGATGACAAATTTTCTGATTGACTCTGCACGAGAAACCAACTTGTTTGCCTCATCGATCGCGTTCTGAATTGCGGCGACGACGATTGGTGACTTAGATGCTTGTGCAACCGTCATGGTGTTATCGCCGCCGTGGTTTGCAAGCCAGATAGGCAGCATCTCCGAGTCAAGCGAAACGATTGCGCCGATGAACGGCTTCGCGTCTCCGATTACAACAACCTGACCGATTAGCGGATTAGCGCGAAGCGGGTCTTCGAGAACCGCCGGCGCAACGTTCTTTCCGCCAGCGGTGACAAGAAGTTCCTTTTTGCGGCCGGTGATTGCAAGCATGCCGTCTTCATCGAGTTCACCGATGTCACCGGTTGCGAACCAGCCATCCTTGAGAACTTCGGCACTGGCTGCTTCGTTTCTCCAGTAACCACGCATGATGTTGTGACCGCGCAACCAAATTTCGCCGTCGTCAGCAATGCGAACACCGGTGCCAGGCAACGGAGTGCCCACCTTGCCGATCTTGATTGAGTTGGTGCGCGAAATAGTAGCCGGCGCGGTTGTCTCGGTAAGTCCGTAGCCTTCAAGAACTACGACGCCGAGCGCTCTAAAGAAGTGACCCAGTCTGGTGCCAAGCGGAGCTCCGCCTGAAATTGCGTACTTTAGGTGACCGCCCATGGCCGCACGAATCTTTTTGTAAACCAATTTGTCGAAGACAAAGTGTTGCAGCTTTAGTTTGAAGCTAGGGCCGCCATTGTCAAGCGACTCTGACCAGGCAACGGCCACGTTTGCGGCCTTTCTGAAAATGTCGCCCTTGCCGCCAGCTTCGGCTTTTTGCTCGGCAGAGTTATAAACCTTTTCGAAAACTCTAGGAACGGCAAGCAAGAATTCCGGCTTGAAAGATTCGAGAGATTTAGCGACGTTTCGGGCGTCTGGCTGGTGAGTGACACGGATGCCGCCGGCAACACAAAGCACTTCAACGAAGCGAGCGAATACGTGGGCAAGTGGCAAAAATAGAACAGTGCTGCGACCTTCGATGATTACATCGTCGAGGTCGAGAATCGCATTCTTGCAAAGTTCCATGAAACCACGGTGGGTAAGTTCACAACCCTTTGGTTTTCCGGTGGTACCTGATGTGTAAATAATCGTCGCGAGGTCGTGAATCTTCGCGATGCTTCTGCGCTGCTCAAGAGCTTCGTCTGAAATGTCTTTTCCGCGCTTCTTGAGTTCAGTGAGGCAGTCTTGATCAAAACGCATTACGAGTCGAACTAGCGGAACAGCAGCCTTGATTTGCTCAAAGCGTTCAGTGTGCTCTTCGTTTTCTGCAATAAGTGCAACAGAGTCGCTGTTTGAAAGAATCCATTCCATTTGGGTGGCTGATGATGTTTCATAAACCGGAACCGATACCGCTCCCGCAAACCAAATCGCAAAGTCCATTACTGTCCACTCGTAGCGAGTGCGACTCATGATTGCTACGGCCTGACTCTGTTGAATGCCGCTCGCAATTAAACCTTTGGCAACCTGCTGAACTTCTGCGAGAAACTCAGCGCAGCTGATTGATGAATAACCAGAGTCAGATTCTTGCGCGAAAAGAGTAAGCAAGGGGGTCTTTTTTGCTCGATCAACCAAAAGGTCGGTGATGTTCGAGTTTTCAGGCGAGACAACTAGAGGGGGAAGTTCAAAGGTCCGCATTGGTCCTCCTTGACTAAATGGTTAGGCACAACTCTAACGGCTATTTTTAGGCTTATTGACAGCGCTTACGGGGCTAAAATGGCTAAATTGACGAAAGGGATGGCTCGATGCACGCAGTCGGAATCGACATCGGTGGCACCAAGATTGCCGGCGCCTTGGTTGATGAATCGGGCCAGATTCTTCGCGATGCCCGAGTGGCAACACCAGATGGCGGCGGTGACTCAATAGTTGAGGCCGTGGTTGCCCTAGTTGAAGAGCTTTCAGCTGGTGAGTCGGTTATCGGTGTGGGCGTAGCTGCAGCAGGCTTTATTGACGCTGAGCAAGCAAACATTCTCTATGCACCGAATTTGAGCTGGAGAAATTACCCTTTCAAGGCAAAACTCGAAGCCCTGCTTTCGTATCCAGTAATTATTGAAAACGACGCAAACGCAGCCGGCTGGGCCGAATTTCGATATGGCGCTGGCCGAGGCACCAGAAACATGACCATGTTGACGATTGGCACAGGTGTCGGCGGGGCCGTAATTGCAGATTCAAAGATGTTGCGCGGCGGCTTTGGCATTGGCGGCGAGCTCGGGCACATCCGTGTGGTTCCAAATGGCAGGCATTGTGGCTGCGGAGCGCACGGATGCATCGAACAGTATGGCTCGGGCACGGCTTTGCTTAGATCTGCGCGTGAACTTGCTGATTCGCCCAGTGAAGCTGGCTCTAGGCTTCGTCAACTTCGAGACGAAGCGGGTGAGCTCAAAGGTGAGCAGGTTTATCAGGCCATTCTCGAGGGCGATTCTGGTGCTCTGGGCCTGCTAGAAGAACTCGGCTCTTGGCTGGGCCAAACCATAGCCAGCCTCTCGGCGGTTCTCGACCCTGAAGTCGTGGTAATTGGCGGAGGCGTTAGCGCGGCTGGTGAGCTGCTGCTCGATCCAATTCGCAAGGCCTACCTGGCCAATATGCCCGCTCGTGGCTTCAGGCCAGAGCTGCAGCTGAAGGTAGCCGAGTTCGTAAATGACGCCGGTGTTGTCGGAGCGGCAGATCTCGTGCGTCTGGCAGTGGCTCAGCGGTAAAATAGACCTTCTACGCGCTTTACCGAGAGGATGCTCAGATGGCCTATTTCATCTTGAAGAACCTCATTCTCGGCCCGCTGTTGAGGCTCATCTTTCGCCCGTGGGTGCGTGGCATGGAGAACATCCCCGCATCAGGTGCTGCCATTTTGGCGAGCAATCACCTCTCGTTCTCAGATTCGATTTTCTTGCCGCTGCAGAGCCGTCGCCCAGTGGTGTTTCTTGCAAAGAGCGAATACTTCACGGGCAAGGGCGTTAAGGGCGCACTGACCCGTTGGTTCTTTAAGGCCACCGGCCAGTTGCCAATCGACCGCAGTGGCGGCAAGGCTTCTGAGGCTTCACTGAACACGGGCCTAAGCGTCTTGAGCCAGGGGCTCGTTCTGGGTATCTATCCAGAGGGAACTCGCTCACCAGACGGAAAGCTTTATCGCGGCCGAACTGGCATTGCGCGCATGGCGCTCGAATCGAAAGTTCCAGTAATTCCGGTCGCCATGATCGACACAGAAAAAGTTCAGCCAATCGGAAAACGTTTTCCTAGAATTCGGCGCGTTGGAATTGTCGTTGGTCAGCCGCTTGATTTCTCGAGATTTGATGGCATGGAAGGCGACCGCATTGTTCTTCGGGCCGTGACGGACGAGATCATGTATGAGCTTGCAAAACTTAGCGGTCAAGAATATGTCGATGCATACGCATCGTCTGTAAAAGAAAAGCGTGCCAAGTTGGCGCGACAGTAAAGTCAGGAAAAAGAATGGCAGAAAAAGTTGTTGAAGTAGATCCGGCAGTTCTCGCTGGGCTCGACAACTATAAGAACCTGCCTGCCGTGCAACAGCCAAACTGGCCAGACCAGCAGGCTCTCGAGGCCGTGCACCGCGAACTTTCAATTTTGCCTCCGCTGGTTTTTGCAGGTGAGGTAGACATCTTGCGAACGAGACTTGCTCAAGCCGCCTCTGGTAAAGCATTTCTCTTGCAGGGTGGCGACTGTGCCGAAACTTTTGCAGATGCAACTGCAGACCGCATTCGCAATCGCGTGAAGACCATCTTGCAGATGGCATTGGTTTTGACCTATGGCGCTTCGATGCCAATCATCAAGATGGGCCGCATGGCTGGCCAGTTTGCCAAGCCAAGATCTAGCGATAACGAAACTCGCGAAGGCGTTACGCTTC
>JACCDM010200481.1_pt1 | contig 15961 bp, 15 predicted proteins | sample 7445851 | NCBI WGS metagenome assembly JACCDM01 (sample SAMN15323438, study PRJNA562643) | freshwater metagenome | isolation source: river surface water | place: USA:Blue River Watershed | collected 2017-08-16
TCGTTGGTAACAGCAAAAGAATTGATACCTTTATAAATCCTGAAGCTGGGGAGGTAGACAAAAACTCTGTGATTAAATTTGGAGTCTCAATGGATGGATTTATAGAAAATGTCTCAAATATTGGTGGAGCAACAGCTGATGGATCTGATTATTTAGAAGATCTATATTACCTTGCTAAGGATTCGACAACTGGTGGTCCGTTTGATGTTAAGACAAAATTAGGAGCTTTTAACGGTTATTTATTAAATGGTGAATATGTAACTGGCAGAGATATTGGAAATTATTTAGCTGGGGTTAATGGAACTAAAGCGGGAATGCCAGGATTTGCTACGATTCTTGTTTCTGGGCTTGTTCAAGTTGGACGCGATATCAAAACAGGTAACTTTAGTACAATTCCACAAATTGTTACCTCTCCTTATCATGGAGAAGTTCCTTATACCGGAGAAATGGTTCTAGAGGGAATTAGAAATACACAAAATCCGCCACCGCCAAGCAATATACCATTGATGTCAGTACCAACTTCAAAGTATTTTAATGATTTGAATAAATTATTCAGCAGTCAAACCAATTATTCATTACAAAAATAATAAAAATATGCGTAAAGACCTTAAGAAATTGATTAAATTTTTATTAATCATTGTAGTCATTCTAGGAATAGCTTTTCTTGCTTTTATTTTCTGGGTTTTAGTAGGAATAACAAATCCAGGGAGAATGAGCGATTTAGAAAAAGAAGGCTCTAAAGTATCATTGTTAGTAGACTGTAAAGAAATGCTGACTGCTGAAAACGCTTGGAATCCAGCGGTCAGTTATAATTACGTTTATTACCTTAAGGAAAAACGCTGCCCATCTCCAGAAGAATTGCAAAATGTGGAAGAAACCCAAAGGATTTTTTGTGAGAAAGCTATTAAGGAAGAACCAAAGTTATATCGGTATTTTATTAGAGATAAAATATGTCCTAGCGATAAATCTGATAATAATTCAGCTCAACAAAACCAAGACCAATTGCAAAGAAGATAAATTGTGAACAAAATATTATTTAAAGAAAATTTTCAAAGAACTCTAAGAGTATTAAAGAAAATCGTTATCACACTACTTTGTATAATTGGTCTTTTGGCAACCATTGCAATATGGGTATTCTGGCGCGTTGGTACTATTCGTGGGTTGGATAGTACAATAGATCTAAAAACTCAGCAGTTAGGATACTTATTCTTCTGCAAGGAAAAAGCAGAAGAGAGTCATCCAGCAAAAGATCGGGTTTACAGAAAAGGAGTTCATGATTTAACGGCCAATTACAAATTTCAGGTAGAGGCTGGCTACTGTCCAGCAAACAAAGATGAAGCAAAAAATATCGAACCAGCTCGCATCAAATTATGCAAAGAAATCAAAAGTGATTTGGAAGAGTTTGAAAGTAAATCGTTCAAAAAGCCACTTCGTAGCGCCAAACAAAGGTATGATGAAGATTTTGTAGCTAAGGGATCGTGTCCACCTGTATATTAAAAATTATTAACAACCAAACTCAAATAAAACATGAAAAAACTTCTAAAACCATTAACACTTTTAATTTTAGTAACTTCCCTCGCTAGTTGTGTTGCCGTAAGATCTGACAAGTACTTAGCGATAAAGTCCGAAGATCTAAAAGTTTCAGCCACCAAGAAATCTAAAATATTCATCGATTGGGGGTTTCGTAGCATTAACAATAGCAACCCTCCACAAATTGTGGTAGATAATGTCGTATCTACTCAGAAGAAGCTTTTCTCTGAAGCGATAAAAGAATCTGAATGTTGCGAAATTGTGAGTGATAAGGATGAGGCTGAAATTCTTGTTACAGGTAAATTCCACAATGAAACCAGTATGGCTGGGCTTTATGCTTCCATCGTAACCGGCTTAACGCTCTATACAATACCATCGTGGATGAATTCTAAGATGAGAATTACTGCCGCGGTAAATAAGGGAAAACTAACGAAAGATTACGACTTAAAAGATTCCATATTTTTTGCTCAATGGTTACCGCTTTTCGTAGTACCAATTTTTGCTGGAAATCAAATAGCTGTTGAAACAGAGGTAAATAAAAACCTCTACAAAACGCTTCTGACTCAAATGAAAAAAGATGAATTTTTCGGCAAATAAAACATGCGTAAATTCGTCAAAATCACTTCCATCTTAATGGCTCTTTCTCTGCTAAGCGGCTGCGTTATCTTCAAAGGAAATAATCTTGTAAAGATTGACCCAAAGCAGATAGGTGCAGCTTCTAGCAATAAGAAGAAAATCTACGTTCATTGGGATTTTGATTTTGTGCCAATCGCTTACAGCAATATGACCTACGACGACAGATCTCGTTTATTCGAGAGAGTTTTAGAGGAATCAAATTGCTGTGAGTTGGTTAAGAAAAAATCCGAAGCAGATATTATCTTTGAAGGAAAGGCTTACGATCAAAGAAACCCAGCCAGATTTGTTGGATGGTTTATCACGGTTGCAACTCTTTACATCGTTCCATCATGGCATGTGGCAAAGATATTCGTAACCGCAGACGTAAAAGACGGCAAACAGACTCGTCACTACGAAGCGACGGACTCGATGACAACAGCAATCTGGCTTCCTTTTATTGTAGCAACGCCATTTGCTTACGATTTCGACAAAACTCAGAAAGAGATTTTAGAAAATTCCTTTCGTTCTATTTTACTGCAGATGAAGAGCGATTCCATTTTTAACTAACAAAAAACTAATTTATGAAAACAATTACATCAAAACCAAAATTACTTACAGCATTACCATTAATCCTCCTTTTATCATCCTGCCAAACTTCCTTTACTTCAAAGGTTTCAAGCAAAGAAGCGTCAGCTACAAACGACCAATCTAAAACAATAGTCTCAACCTACTCAGGCGGACAAGTAACGCTTCGCGATGTTAGTATCGAGATAGAAAAACTTATCGCTCAAAACGAGAAGCTCAAAGGAATAACCTTCGACAAGCTGTCATCCGATCAGAAAGAAACCATCATCAAGGAAGTGGTTTTAAAAGAAATTGCTTACAAGGAAGCCAAAAAAAGAAGTCTTAACAAAGACAAGGACTATCAAGAAGCCCTAAAAATCTTTGAATCAGAACTCCTCAAACAAAAGCTCTTCGCTGACATGATTAAAAAAGCCTCTAGCGAAGAAAACGTTAAGAAGAACTACGACGAGTTGGTAGCAAAAATCAAAGACAAGAAAGACATCAGGATCAGCTACATCAGCGTTAAAACCGAAAGTGAAGCTGAATCTCTTTACCAATCTCTTATCAAATCTCCCGCTTCATTTGCCGCCCAAGCTAAAAGAAAATCCCTCGATAAAGAAGTCGGAAAGAAAGGTGGTGATCTTGGTTTTGTTATGGAAGACATGCTTCCAAAAGAAATCGTGAGCCAAGCAAGAACCGTTGCCAAAGGTCAAATTGCTAAACCGATTCAATCTTCGGACAAGTGGGTGATCGTAAAATTTGAGGATGAAAGATCGGCAGAAGTTACTCCTTACGAAAAAGCCAAAGACGCACTTGCTCAGAGCCTTGCTAAGAAAGCCATTGAGGACTTTGTTACGCAGAGTTTAGAAAAAGCGAAGATCAGTGTTTTGATGAAGTAAATTTTAAAGCCGCTTAAGCCTAAAACCTCACCAACACCGCCAAGCTACTAAAATTCTTGGCGGTTTTGGAAGAGCTAAATCAATGGCTGGTTAAAGAAATAAGAGAAGGAAGTAAGAAAATGAAGAATTCAAAATAGGCAAAAGCGATGACGGCAAATTTAGCCTTAGACAAGTCCATTTCAAAATCTGATTACATCAAAGGCTTGCAGTGCTCAAAGGCTTTATGGTTTTCTAATTTTCGTAAAGATTTAAAGCTACCAATTGATGAAAAAGCGCAAAATCTTTTTGACACCGGAAATGAAATAACCGAGCTGGCAAGGAAGTATTTTGCCGAAGGTGTCAAAGCCGTGGATGACTATTCTGATGTTAAAAAAGCCGCTGATTCTACCAAAAACTTAGTCGCAAAAAATCATCCAATTATCTTCGAAGCAACGGCAATAATTGATGCTGATGGAAGTCATGCCAGAATTGATATTTTTCGTAAAAACCAAAATTCAGATGGATGGGATTTGATCGAGATTAAAAGCTCTACGGGCATTGAAGATTACCATCTTGACGACATGTCATTTCAATATCATGTCTTCTCAAAAGCTGGATATAAAATCGATAGATGCCTGCTAATGTTGATTGATAACAGCTATGTCTTTCAAGGAGAAATCGATGTAAGAAAATTCTTTAAGTTTGAAGATGTTTCAAAGCAGATTTTAGAAAAACAAAACGAAGTTGATTCTTGTAAAAATGATTTGCTGGAAGTTTTAAAGACCAAAGAAGAGCCAAAAATTATCATTGGTGACAAATGCTTCAAACCTTTTGAATGCGATTTTAAACATCATTGCTGGAAGGAAGTTCCGGAATATTCGATCTTCAAAATTTACCAAAACAAAAAAGCCGAAGAAATTGCCAAGCAGATTGGCAGCTATAACATCAAAGACATCCCACAAAATCTTTTTCCAAGCGGCACAAAAGTAATCGACATCAATTGCCATCAAGAAAACAAAACTCACATCGATAAGGTAAAAATCAAAGGCTGGTTATCAAAGCTGCAATATCCTCTCTACTTCCTTGATTACGAAACTTTTAACGCAGCCATTCCAATTTTTGATGGCACAAGACCTTATCAACAGATTCCTTTTCAATTCTCGCTTCATATTCAAGACGCTCCCGACGGCGAGCCAAGGCATTTTGAATTTCTTCACAAAGAAAAATCTGATCCGAGAAAACACTTTGCCAAAAAATTGATTGAAGTTTGCGGTAAGAAGGGATCGATCGTTTGTTATCACCAATCTTTTGAGAAAGGCAGAAATGATGATTTAGCAAAAGATTTTCCTGAATATGCAGAAAGCCTGAAGCAAATTAATGCTCGAATTGTTGACCTTATCGAGCCTTTTAGAGGACGATTTATTTACAGTCCAAAACAGCAGAGCTCTTATTCAATCAAAGAAGTTTTGCCAGCATTTACTAATCACAGTTATCACGAAATGGAAATTGCCAATGGCGGTGAAGCTATGGAGATTTACCTCAATTTTCTAAAAGGAAAAAATGTTGATGAAGCCAAGATGGTTGATGACCTATTGAGATACTGTAAACTTGATACGTATGCCATGGCTGAGTTGACAAAAGTGCTTTTGGAGCATTCCTAGACAAGAATCGTTATTTTTCCGCATAAATTCTTGCATTTTCCTCTATTTTCCATTATTTTCTTTAATCTTCGTCTTTGGTTAAAAATTTTTACGCACGGACAGCAGATAAAGAAAGTCGTCAGGCGGCAAAACTAAGTAAACCGAATTTTAATTTTAGCGCCAGAAACAGGCTTTGTGACATATGAGTAATGAAATAATGACGGTTAAGGAACTGTCTGAATACTTAAAAATTGCTGAAAAGACAGCGTATCGTCTCGTTTTGAGTAAGAAATTACCTGGTTTCAAAATTGGCGGCTCTTGGCGTTTTCGTAAAAGCGAAATTGATACTTGGATATCAGAGCAAGAAAAAACAAATAAATAGGAAAAGCGATGACATTCACTGAAGATTCCAGAGTCAAGATTCCAACGATACTTCACCTGACTCGCCTTGGCTATAATTACCTTTCGCTAAATGGTGCTAAATGGGATGAAAACACTAATATTTTTCCTGAAATTTTTAAGGAAAGCATAGTTCAAATTAATGATGGAATCGAAGAATCGGATGCGGCGAGACTATTGGAAGATGTAAGATTGAGTTTGGAGAATGAAGACCTTGGTAAAGCCTTCTACGACAAGCTAACCTCTACTTCGGGTTTAAAATTAATCGATTTTACTGATTTTAGTAAAAATCGCTTCGATGTGGTCACAGAACTAACTTACAAGAATGGTGAAGAAGAGTTTCGTCCAGATATAACTTTGCTTGTTAATGGTATGCCTCTTGTGTTTATTGAGGTAAAAAAACCAAATAACAAAGAAGGAATAATTGCCGAAAGAAACCGCATCAACAAACGCTTCCAAAATCCTAAATTCAGAAGATTTGTTAACATCACGCAGCTCATGGTTTTTTCCAACAATATGGAATATGATAATGAGCAAATTGAACCTCTGCAAGGAGCTTTTTACGCTTCTCCCTCATATCACGAGCCGAGCTTCAATTATTTTAGAGAAGAAGAAATTTTTGATCTCGAATCAATTTTAAAACCAGAAAATGAGGAAACAGAAAATCAGGTACTCAAAGACAACAATCTTAGCATAATAAAGCATAGTCCGGAGTTCATCACAAACAAAGATTCAGACACTCCAACCAATAGAATTTGCACTTCATTATTTTCCAAGGGCCGCTTGGCTTTCTTGTTAAAATATTGTGTAGCTTATGTGAGAGAAACTGCGGGCTTAGAAAAGCATGTGATGCGCTATCCTCAGATTTTTGCTACCAAGGCAATTACTCAAAAATTAAATGAAGGAATCCGCCAAGGAATTATATGGCACACTCAAGGAAGCGGTAAGACGGCTTTGGCTTACTATAATGTTCGTTATCTAACAGATTACTTTCAGAAAAAATCTGTAATTCCAAAATTTTACTTCATCGTTGATCGTATCGATCTTTTAACTCAGGCGCATCGAGAGTTTACAGGTCGTGGCTTGGTGGTTCACACAATCAGCTCTCGCGACGAATTTGCAAAAGATATCAAGGCAACAAAAGTCATTCACAATAATTCCGGCAAACCTGAAATTACTGTGGTGAACATACAGAAATTTGAGGACGATGCTGATGTTGTGAGTTCAAGGGATTATGATGTAAATATTCAGCGCATTTACTTTCTTGATGAAGTGCATCGCAGCTACAATCCGAAAGGCAGCTTTTTAGCAAATTTGAGCCAATCAGATAGTAACGCTATAAAAATTGGTCTCACTGGAACGCCGCTCCTCGGCAATGATTACAACTCAAGATCTCTCTTTGGAAACTACATCCATAAATATTATTACAACGCATCCATTGCTGATGGCTACACGCTGCGCTTGATTCGAGAAGAGATGGAAACGAATTACAAAATGCAGTTGAAGCAGGTTTTGGATTCGATAGAGATCGAAAAAAACGGACTAGAAAGAAAATTTGTTTATTCGCATCCAAAGTTTGTTGAGCCAATGCTCGACTACGTAATTAACGATTTCGAAAATAGTAGAATTGCTTTTGGTGATAATAGTATTGGTGGCATGCTGATCTGCGATAGCTCAGAACAAGCTGAAGAGATGTATAAAATTTTTGAGCAAAAATACCAAAATAAATCTCTTGAGAATCATAAGGTAAAAACAGCCGCTCTGATTCTTCACGATGCCAACACAAAAGATATTCGCAAAGATCAAGTTGAAGACTTTAAGGCAGGAAAAATTGATTTTCTGTTCGTCTACAACATGCTTTTGACTGGCTTTGATGCTAAGCGTCTAAAGAAGCTTTACTTGGGTCGTGTAATCAAAAATCACAATTTGCTGCAGGCTTTAACCAGAGTTAACAGAACCTACAAAAAATTCCGTTATGGCTATGTGGTAGATTTTGCGGATATTCGCAAAGAATTCGACAAAACCAACAGAGCTTATTTTGATGAATTGCAATCCGAACTTGGTGATGAAATCCAGCATTATTCTCTGCTATTTAAGTCCAAGGAAGAGATAGAACAGGAAATTGAAAAAATTAAAGATGTCCTGTTTCGCTTTGATTGTGAAAATGCCGAAACCTTCTCAAAACAAGTAACCGCAATTGAAGATCGTGAGTTAGTTAGATCGATTAAGAAAGCGCTGTCCGATGCAAAAAGCCTATACAACTTGATTCGCCTATATGGCCATTTCGACTTATTGAAAAAACTCGATTTTCATAAGCTGGGCATCCTTTATCGCGAAGCCAGCAATCATTTGGATTTGTTGAATTTTAGAGAAAATTTAAACACTGGAGTTGATACATCTAACATTCTCAATGTTGCTCTCGAAGATGTGATATTCATGTTCCGCAAGGTTAAGGAAGAAGAGCTGATTTTGGCTGATAAACTAAAAGATATTTTGCGCATCACTCGCGAGGCGTTGGCTGGCAATTTTGATCAACAAGACCCAAAATTTACTACACTTAAAGAAGAGCTTGAGCGACTATTCAAAAAGAAAAATCTTAACGAAGTTACTCAAGAAGAAATGAATCAAAACATCGAAATTTTAGATCAAATTCACGAACGCATCAAAGAGCTTAATCGCGAAAATGCACTGCTTCGATCTAAATACAATAACGATCCAAAATACGCCAGAATTCACAAACGACTAATGGAAACAGGAAATATGTCGGATCAAGAGCGCAAAATTTTTGAAGCTCTTATTCAAATCAAAGAAGAAACAGATGAGCAAGTTTTACAAAACACTCAGATTCTAAAAAATGAGAGTTATTTCAACACCGAGGTTGGAAGAAAAGTAATCAAACAATTCAAAGATCAGAGCATAAATCTAAACCCTGAATCAGTTAGATTTATTAATGGATTAGTAGTGCGGGAATATATGGATGAATTTAATGGAGGTGTTCACGCATGGTAACGCAAGATTTTCAACGCAAAACTAAAGAGTTAATTGATGGTCTGAAAGGAGTTTGTGCTTCTTATGGACTTGGCAATGATGGCAATGAATTCAAAATCATTACTCAAGTTTTTCTCTATAAATTTCTTAACGATAAATTCGCTTTTGAGATCAAGAAGATTGATAGCAAAATTAAAAGCTCTGAAAAATGGGAAAAAGCTATTGCTGCATTATCAGAAGATGAATTTGAGATGCTAAAGTTGCAGCTTCCAGCTGACACTGCTCGCCTTAGAACTGATCATTTTATATCAACTCTTTTTGACAAACAAAACGAACCTGAGTTTGCCAAACTCTTTGACGATACCTTAAGGGATATCGCAATCACAAATAACGACATCTTCTCGGTAAAAACTGATGGCGGAGCTAAAGTAACTTTATTTGATCGAGTAAGCGAATTTATCACCGACACATCAAAGCGAGATGCATTTTGTCGTGCCATTATCAACAAACTAATCGATTTTAGTTTTGAGAATATTTTTAATCAGAAATACGACTTTTACGCCACCATCTTTGAGTATCTGATCAAAGACTACAATAAAGACAGCGGCGGCAAATATGCCGAATATTACACGCCTCACGCTGTGGCAAAAATTATGGCAGCAATTTTAGTGCCAACTGAAGTTCAAGGAAAAATCCAAAATATAACTTGTTACGATCCATCCGCAGGATCAGGAACTTTATTGATGAACATCGCTCACGCAATTGGCGAAAACAGATGCAGTATTTACTCGCAAGACATCTCGCAAAAATCATCAAGTTTGCTGCGTTTAAATCTGGTTTTAAATAACCTGGTTCACTCAATTCAAAATATTATTCAGGGCGACACCATGCTTCACCCTTATCACAAAGATGGAGCCGATCTAAAGCATTTTGATTACATTGTTTCCAACCCGCCATTCAAATTAGATTTTAGCAACGACAGAAGCAGTTTAGACAGCAAAGAAAATCAAAAACGTTTTTTTGCTGGGATTCCCAAAGTGCCAAACAAGGACAAGGATAAAATGGCAATTTACCTGCTTTTTATCCAACACATCATTTTCTCTTTAACATCAAAAGGCAAAGCGGCAGTTGTTGTTCCAACTGGCTTCATAACCGCTCAAAGTGGAATTGAGAGAAAAATTCGCGAGAAATTAGTTGATGAAAAAATGCTTGCTGGAGTGGTTTCAATGCCAAGTAACATTTTTGCAACCACTGGCACTAATGTTTCGATTATTTTTATTGACAAGAGTAACAAAGAGAATGTTGTTTTGATCGATGCGTCAAAACTTGGTGAAACTGTAAAAGAAGGTAAAAATCAAAAAACAGTTTTGCATGAAGATGAAGAAAATAAAATCATTAACACCTTCAACAAAAAAGAGATTATCGAGGATTTTTCTGTATCTGTTTCTTATGAAGAAATTAAAGCAAAAAATTACTCCTTAAGCGCTGGTCAGTATTTTGATGTGAAGATTGAATATGTTGATATCACCAAGCATCAGTTTGATGCCAAGATGAAGAGCTTTAGCGAAAATTTAGATAAGATGTTTGATGAATCTAAGGATTTAGAAGATGAGATAAAGAAGCAATTGAAGGGGTTGAAGTATGAGTAAAAATAACAGAGTTTTACTCAGAGAATTATGCAAGGAAAATGAAATTGGTCAATATGGAATTCCCGCTACGGCGGAAGATTATAATAACCTAAAAACTCGTTATCTTAGAATAACTGATATTTCTGATAGCGGTGAAATACTGAACCATGATAAAAAAAGTGTAACGGCAAAAGATTTAGATAAGTATATTCTAGAGGAAGGAGATATAGTTTTTGCAAGAACTGGAAATTCAACCGGTCGAACATATTTCCATGAGAAAAAGAATGGAACATTGGCTTTTGCTGGATTCTTAATAAAATATGGGCTCGATAGTAATAAAGTAAATCCTAAGTATTTAAAATATTTTACCTTATCAAAAGAATATAAAAACTGGGTAAAAAATTTATCGCTTGGAAGTACTAGAGGTAATATAAACGCCCAAACTTTTGCTAACTGTCCAATAAGTTTGCCAAGAAGAGAGCAGCAAAATTTATTGGTTAATACTCTTTCCTCTCTTGATGCAAAAATTGAGCTCAACAAACAAATCAATGCTGAGTTAGAAAAAATGGCAGAAACCATTTACGATTATTGGTTTGTGCAATTCGATTTTCCTGATAAAAATGGCAAGCCATATAAATCGTCTGGTGGCGAGATGATTTATAATGAGATTCTAAAAAGAAAAATTCCCAAAAAATGGAATGATGGAGAATTAAATGATATTGCAAATATCACCATGGGTCAATCACCGCTTGGTGAATCTTACAATGAAAAAGGCGATGGAATGATATTTTACCAAGGATGTACAGACTTTGGTAACAGATTTCCAACTGTTAGAAAATTTACTACTCAACCAACTCGTTATGCAAAAGAAGGTGACATATTATTGAGCGTTCGCGCCCCAGTTGGAACTTTGAATATCGCAAAAGAAAATTGTTGTATAGGTCGTGGATTAGCAGCTTTGAACAGCAAGGATAATTGTATCGCTTATCTTTTTGGTGTGTTAACAAATTTAAAACAAATATTCGACAGAAGAAATGTTGATGGAACCACATTTGGATCAATCACAAAAGACGACCTTTTTACGTTGAAGGTGGTTCGACCAGAGGATGGGCTGTTAAAAAAATACAACGAAATAATAAATCCGGTATTTCAAAAGCAGAATAAAATTGAATTTGAAAACCAAAAACTAACCGAACTTCGTGACTGGCTTTTGCCAATGCTTATGAATGGTCAGGTGAAAGTGAGTTAAATAGAAAAATTAATTACGAATTTTATGCAAGAATTTATAAATAAGGAATTACCCAACCTGACACTATGGCAAGTAATTTTATCAACATTACTAACGGTATATTTCTCTTATAAAGGAAACCAAATTTTCTCTTATTATATCAAGAAAAAAGAAGATCTAAAAAATTTGAGTGCTGCTTATCAAGAGTTTGTAGGAATATTTAATGGAATTTGCTCATTATCTAAACAATTTGTTGAGCCCAGAGAGGATTATTTAAAATCCAGGGATATAGCTATGCAAATTGATAGAAATCGTATAGCAAATTATCGTCCGTTTTTTGGTGAGTTGACGGCTTTCTTAAATTCAAAAGACTTAGAGGCTAAAGATATAAGCTATTTATTAGTGCTTTATCAAAATCAAAACAAATCTTTAGAACCTTACAAAGAGGAATTTTTGAAGAAATACAATATTGATAAAGTTGAATTTGAGAAAATATTAGAAAATTATTTGAAAGAAGAGCTCATAATATCAAACACAAATCTTGTTATTAGGGTTGAAGATCCAGTTTTAAATATATCTGTGCTAGATGGTGGTTCTTTTAAGACTTATTTTGATATAAAGAGCCTTAATTTTTTGAATGAAAGTGGTTATAATGCTTATGTTTATACAGCAATTACCAGTTCTATAATACATATCGAAAAACTTAATCGAGTTGTAGAACAACTAAATAATCTAATTTTAAAAAGCATCGAGATTAGCAGTGCTGAACAACGCAATATTTTTACGAAACTAATAGAAGATTCCAATAAGGCCCTTATTGAACAATCAAAATGGACAATGGCATTCGTAAATATTGCAATAGATAAAATTTACGAAACTGGGAAGCAAAAATTCGGTTCTAACTTTGTTTTCCAAAAGCTTCACTATGATGATTACAATAATTCAAAATATGTAGGCATTCTACCAAAAGGATATCAACACTTATTGCAGAAACCTAATAAAATTTCTTTCACAAGAAGAGTAAAAAGAATTCTTGCGATAGTTTTTCTTTAAGAAAATTTGATAGGAGAAATATTTTATGAGTAAATCAAGTAACGATCTTGGAAAACTAGAAAAAGTCGATCTTAAAACCATCTGGGAAAATGAGGCCTATAACTTCACACCGTGGCTTGCTCAAAAAGAAAATCTAGAGTTGCTGGGAGATGCAATTGGAATTGAGTTGGAGTTAGAGGCTCAAGAGAAAAATGTTGGTCCGTTTAGAGCAGATATTTTGTGTAAAAACACAAGTGATGAAAGTTTGGTTTTAATTGAGAATCAACTTGAAAGGACTGATCATAAACATCTCGGCCAGCTTTTAACTTATGCCGCTGGTTTACAGTCAGTTGTAATTGTGTGGGTGGCTTCAAAATTTACCGAAGAACATCGTAAAGCGCTTGATTGGTTGAATGACATAACCGATGAGAGATTCAGTTTTTTTGGTTTGGAAGTTGAGTTGTGGAAAATTGGAAATTCGCCGGCAGCACCAAAATTTAACATCATTTCCCAACCTAATAACTGGAGTAAAACAGTTGCTAGGGCAGCAAAAAATCTTGATAACCAAGAAACCAGCGAAACTAAAGGTTTACAATATCGCTATTGGCAAAATTTTATTTCTTATCTTGAAAATTCTTCATCAAAACTTCGTCCACAAGCACCAACCCCAAAACATTGGCTAACTTTTTCTATTGGGCGTAGCGGTTTTCATGTAAATGCGCTTTTAAACACTGTCGCAAACAGAATTGGTGTTGAATTGGTAATTGCTGATAAAGATGGAGAAAAGTCATTTTATCATCTTCTTGCGAAGGATAAAGATGCGATTGAAAGGGAAATGGGAGGCGCTTTGGAATGGAGGGAAAATCCGGAAAAGAACAGATCGAGCATTCTTTTATTTTTTAACGCAAATCCAGCTGATGAGCAAAAATGGATATCGCAGCATGACTGGCTGAAAACAACTTTAGAAAAGTTTGATGCTGTTTTTAGACAAAGAATCAGAAATCTTTGATAGCCAAACTCTATGTCAAAACCTCTCAACCCAAGTAAAACATTAAAACCAAACTATAGCCCATCAAAGGCCAAAGGTTCAAATGTTTTGGAGCTTGATATAAAAGGTAGAGCTCCATCAGTATTAACCTATGGAAACAATGCTCCTCAGGGTGATCATGTAACAGCACATAGATTGGTAGAAGAAGGCTTATTTCGAAAAGTAAGCAGGCTTACCGTTGATGAGGTAGAAGCTCTTTTTGATATAGGAAATAGAACTAGTTTAAGAGAAAGGCGTAGCGCGTTATACGATTATGTTAGTGCTATAGGGGTTCTTGATCCCACGAGAAAAGATAGTTTATATCTTGCGTTGGATGGGGTTTTACTCTCTTACAACAAAGAGAGACATAGAAAAACAGACATAAAGCAAAAAATTACAGAATTTCACGATGATCAAAGTCTTGTCGGATCTTCTTACGAAGGTGCTCTAAAAAGCCAAGAAGCAAGATTTAGAGAAAATGGGGAAAGAGTTCGTGGTGTGTTTCGAGATATATCAGCTTTGTTACTGACATTTTATAATAAAATCCCACATACCGCTTACCACTACATTGATGGATTTGAGGAAGATGCTGGAGATATTAAAGTTGCAAGAACTAGAATTGACGAAGTATTCAAGTGGATGAAAGATCAGCCACAAGGAAATCCGATACCTTCAATCGCACTTGCTACAAAAAGACCTCAGATAGCAGAGGTAATGAATTCTTTAATCCACTATCCAGAAATAACTGATCCAGCTAAATTAGCTGCTCATACGGCCGAAAATTTTACCAAAAAAGGAAAGACGAATCAACCAAGAAATAACAGTAAAGATACCCTGATTATGCTTTTATCTAGGCATGTACATATTTTCTTTTCTGTATATCCAGAGTTAAAAAATGCCTTTAATCAAAATGGTGAACTGGTAGATGACTTTATTGATAAGTTTATTGGAAAAGGAACGGCACAGCCCAACTGGCCTTCGTTTACAAGTAATGCCGAAATACAATCGATAAAAGATGGTGTAAAAGCTGGTGTTATTGCTTTAGAAGAGGCTGTTGCTGCTAATCACTATACGCAATGGAAAGCGGCAAAGGAAGCTGATGGATATGATATAAATTCTTCTGATGATGAGGATATTCCTACCAAACCAAGAGCAAAGGCTGTGCCCGTTAAAGCTAAGAAGCTAGTTCATGTTAAAACCGAGCAACAAGAGGAAGATGTTGAGGAGATGAAGAAAGAGTTAGAAGAGTTGCGTGCTCTTAAAGCAATAATTCTAAAAAATAGAGATATAATTCCAGATGGGGTAATGGAAGAAGTTGATGATGTTTTATCTACTAGCCATACCAAAAAACCTGTGAAAGTTACAAAAAGTAAAGGTGACGGAGGTGCGTCATTATAGTTTTTAGACAAAGAATCAAAAACCTAAATTCTTCGACGTAACTTATTGTTTCTTAACTTTAACAAAAATTTTCAGGTTTTTTTCTCCTGATTCAAAACTGCCGGTAAAGTAATCGAATTCTTGATCAGATTTTGTTTTTCTTGTTGTTAAAGAAAAACCGCCAATCACTTCGCAATACCATTTATTGTTGTTTTCACTCTTTGCAGAATCTGTTAAAAAAGACGGAAATAATTCTGCAAAAATTTGTGATAATTTTACAACTTCTGCATCGCTGCATCTTTCGTTGCGAGCGTCCTCAATAAAGCCAGTAATAATCATGTTGTTCATATGGTGATTTTTATTGGTTAAAGCATTCAGGTTCGATCAAATTTAAATCCTGCATATCACTAAGAAATTTTTGAGCGTAATGGAGGGTGTTTTCTGTTCTGAATTTTACAGGTTCGTTTTGCAGATATTTGTAATAGTTGGATTTTTTGAAAAATTCCCAAGCGTTGCCTTTGGTTAAATTTTCGTAAGAATTTTTGATTAATTCTTCTTTGATTTGGTTTTCAAAATTTTGCATTTTTCTCCTTGTTGTTGATTGAGTCGCCACATGGCTTGAACCCAATGAACGCTTCGTTTTAAACAGTTATCAAGTAGAATAATCAGCTATCTTCACTTAGTGCAACGCTCCTCAAATTCCTGATTAAAATTGTCGATTTGGCGAAGAGTTTCTTCGGACATTTGGTCGTATTCTTCTTGACTCAAAGTGATGGGTTTTGCCCACAAACAGAAGCTATTTGCGGATGTATTTTTGCATCCGGCGCTTAACAGCAGAAATGTCATCATCACGGCGATGTTCTTGGCGTTTTTTTGATTCAGTTGCATCAGTAAAATCTTCTTCGAGCTGTTTGGTTTTTTGGGATTTTTTGCCGTAAAAATTGCCCAATGTAAAAATAGTGATTATCGCGCCAGCGATTGCCGCTAATCTTGCCAGTAAGTTTGGGATCATTTTTTGCTTTGTCTTAAAAGTTCGAGTAATCCTGAGCCAATCA
>JACCDM010054564.1_pt1 | contig 15960 bp, 18 predicted proteins | sample 7445851 | NCBI WGS metagenome assembly JACCDM01 (sample SAMN15323438, study PRJNA562643) | freshwater metagenome | isolation source: river surface water | place: USA:Blue River Watershed | collected 2017-08-16
GATAATCTATTTAGAAAGAATAATCTTCTTTATTATCATTGGTTATTTATTATACACATTGATCGGATCAAACCATTTGATAGTATCCCTACTAGGTATGATACCTATTTTCTACTATGTTCAGAATGGAACATATTTTCTAATAAGAAATAAGCTAAATCCTAATATGTTTAAACTTAAACAGTTAAGTGATTGTGAAATTGAATCTGAGGAACCAGTTATGTACTTAAGAAATAAGCTAAGAAATAGAATATTAATCCTAGGAATACTATCCCAAGTTTTTTGGTTTGTATAAAAAAAAATAAAAATAAAATATGGATAAAAATTCACCACTAGATGAAAAAGAAATTCTCTTATTGAGAGAAAAGTTTCTAATTGAGTATTCAAAAAAGAAAGGATGGAATCATAAAAATCTAACTACTCTCCAAATGTTGGAGATAGTAAATACTGGTGAGTATAAAAATCCAGGATTAATACTAGGATAATGAAAATATCAAAGAACGGTATCGATCTCATCACAAAATTTGAAGGGTTTAAATCTAGACCATATTTATGCCCATCTGGTATACCAACAATAGGATATGGCAATACTTACTATCCAGATGGAATGAAAGTTAAAATATCAGATCCACCTGTTAATGAAAATCAAGCAAATGAATTGCTGAAAAGTATACTTTCAAAATTTGAGAGTGGAGTAAATCAGTGCCTAATTAAATCAATAAATCAAAATCAATTTGATGCTTTAGTTTCCTTTGCTTTTAACATTGGAATGGGAAATTTTAAAAAAAGTACATTACTAAAAAAGGTTAATATTAATCCTGTTGATCCAACAATAAAAAATGAATTCCTAAGATGGAATAAATCAGGAGGTAAAGTATTAAATGGACTTATAAGGAGGCGAGAATCTGAATATAGTCTATATTCTAGATGAATTATCAAATAGATCGTCTATTTTCTTATCCCTTATCCATCTTTTCTTTAGATCATAAATACTTGAAGTAGTATCTTCACCAACATCAGTTATCATATATAGAGTATCTCGATCTTCAAGGCCGAGAATTCCCCCTTTAATCAATGAGTCGCTCAACCAAAAGTCATAGATTTTATCCATTTTCTCAAATTTAGAAAGCACTGAATCACATGCAATGACAATGATAGGAAGGGTGGTTATTTTCCTAATATCAGGAATTGGAATAAAATTACTTTCGAAAACTAGAACATCACATCTGAATAAATTCTCAAATACTTTATTACACAAATCAGTATTATCTTGAAACTTAACTTTCCTACACTTCACTCCAATAGTGCTTTTAGGATCCCTATGAAAGTATACAAAATTGGTTCCTATCAATTCTAAAAAATCTAATGTACTAGATATAGCAAGTCCTGATCCCCTTTTAAAGGTAAGAAACATATTATTACGACCCAATTCTATCATTTACATTCTATTAACAATTTGTGTAATCTTCTTAACATCATCTATTAAAATATTAAGTGAGTCTGTTGTAAGATAATTTATTTCATGTAAAAGACTCACAGCTGGATAATCTTGGGTAATATATTGCATAAAATATGATACAGAACTCGACGAAGTCTTATATCTATCAGAGGTCATAATGTTCATTAAAGATGATATTTTCTGATAACTAACTTCCATATCAAATATTGTTTCTAAATTTTGTGATAGTATTTTAGAATTAATAATTACTCCTAAATTTTCAATCAACGAAATAAATTCATTAACTAGTTCTTTCCTTTCACTACTATTGACAACACCAGATCCTTCGATAGCTTTTTTTACTTCTATAATATTATTATTAAGATATTCATTTTTAACTAATATCTTATTGTATCCCTTATCTAGTTGAGATTTAATAATATTCTCATAATAAGTAAAATTATGTTCATCTCCTAATTTCAAATATTTAAGCGCTGTATAATAATTAGTTATTATAGATGAATAAAGAGATAAAAATTCACCAGAATAAATGAAAAAAACCGATCTGTTTCTACCAAATATTCTTGATGGTATCCTACTTATTGATAATAGATCATCAGATATCTTAAATGACTGAGAAAGTTTAGAAAGATATCTTCTTATATTAATCTTTCTTATCTCATCATCCTTCCCAAGTATCCCATTTTTCTGACCCTCTCTTTTATCCTTTAGACTTTTTAGTCCACCAGTATTGGGTATCTTACTCATATCTAAAATAAGAGAAAAATCTGCATTATCTATGATCTTACTAATACTTTCTTCCTTATTGGGAACAAATCGACTAGTTACTAAGAAATTGTAATCCTTTGGGTCAGAATACCCCTCCTCTTTAAGTCTAAGAGTTGTAATCAATTTACTCGATGAAAGATATGACAATCCACAGGAACGAGATCCATATTTTTTCCAATCTGAATTTGACCCAGTGGGTTGACCATAATGATAATGATCTTGTATGAAATATAAATAGTCATCTTGCTTAAAAACAGTCGCAATTGTCATACGATAGTTAAGATCTAAATATACCTTATCTCCAGTTTTCAAAATATTTTGATTATTACTGAGTTCTCTACAAGTAAGAGTTGCATCTTTGGTGTATTCTTTACCCTCTTTATCTTTAATAGATGATCTGACATACACTTCTCCAGTAGTACACGTTTTACCCAAATACTGACCCTCAGAATTAAACCAAAATTTGATATGTGAAATTGTTGAGCTAGTTGGAAATACTTTACCAGTGGAATCACAATCCAAACATTTAACTAGTCTAGTTCCCTTACCCCAAGGTCTTCTATACTTACCCTCACCAGAGCATGTTTGACAGGCTTCTGGATCAGGTTTCTTTAAAAACTTCAAAGCCTTTTTAAATGGCATATATTGAAACATATCATCTGTGAAATTTGATAATGGGATATCCTTAATATTTGATATAAATTTAAGTTCAGATATAAATACAGACTTATCTTTCAAGAAAGATAGTGTTTTAGAAAGCTTTAGAGACTCGAACTTCTCAAATAATTTTAAATATTTCATATTTTTGGTCCTGTTATTTTTACAGTAGTGCCACTTTTTTTAATCTCTTTAATAAATTTAGAATTATCAGAATTTGATAATAAATCACCTGATATTTCAAGATTTTTAAGATTTAATTTTCCTATTTTATCTCTCAAGTTATCCAAAGGATCTAAGGTATAGAGTATTTGCAGATCCTCAAGATTTGAGAGAATATTAATATCAAAGTTTACAACATCACATCCAGACAATCTAAGTTTTTTAAGTTTTTTAAGATCGGATAGAATACCACCATCAAATTCACATTTATCAAAAGCTATAGATTCGGTAGTTATTTTAGAGAAGCTAGATAAATCTTTAAGTCTCATAAATCTAATTTTAATCCACTCTAGATTCAAATTAGCTTTGAAAAAATTTTCTGGTAAAAAAGGAGTCTCGATTATAACCGTCTCAACTTTAGCTTTTGGTGATATTTTTACTTTGCTCCAATCAAAATTAGCAGTTAAATGAAGACTCTTAGTATTCACTCCAATATAACTAACTCTCTGAGCTCTTAATCTATCCATATAGGGATTAGCTATTTTATTATCTCCTAGTCCAATATCAGGACTGAAAATATAATCCCCAGAATAAGTTGATACATTCTTATTATCTGAATACTTCTCAATAATTTTATCAAAAATATCCTTCATTCTATCTGGATAAGATCTATCAAAAAATAAATTAATATCAGGACTATCACCAAAAGATTCAATATTTCTAATAATCATTCTAGAAAGAGGCAATTGATCAGATATAACTTCATCTCCCCAATAAATAGGGGTATCAAAAACCAAAAAGGCTGGAATGCTATTCGGATCAAAAATATTACCAAGAAGACTAGTTCTATATCCACCTGAATATAGATGCTGACAAGAACTATAAAACTTAGATATACTCATATTAAGTATATCCTTTGGATTATGAGTTATCTTTAAATAAAGATCCCTATCAAATATCTCAAAATTAACTCTAAATTCTCTTTCTATATCTTCTTTTGCTATAGAAATTATATTTTGAATATGACCATTTGAAAAATCAACATCGATTGCATGTTCTGTATAAGACCTTCTATAATCATCAATAAATCCATTAATATTAACGAGACTATTTGAATAAACGGGGTCTCCCTTAACTTTAGATATCTTAATCATTTGTCCATCTTCTCCTCGAATTGGTCTACCATTTTCATCTTTAGAAATTATTTCATCAGATTTAGTCTCATTGACACTCAATTTTCTAAAAATTGGATCAAAAATAGAAACAATAGCATCTATTTTTGGTTTATTAATATTAAAATCTCGTAAAATTGTTTCCCACTTCTCCTTAGTTCCTATTGTGATAAGATTAATATCAATTGAATCTTTTAGAATTTTAGCAAAATGTTCAGGAATAGACCCGAATATACTAAAGACTTTTTTCATATCAGCCTCAAAAAAAGCACCAAGTACTTCCAATTTATCATCTTCAGATAATTTCCATTTTCCTTGTTTTATCTTTTCAGTTGGATCAATTTCCTCATATTCTAAATACTTCTCTCCCCAAACTTTAGCCACTTCAGATGACTGTCTCTTAAAGATAATATCACCAATTTTAGCTTCTTCTAAAAATATCTCTCTATTTTTCAACCATTTCATATATCTATATATAAAAAAATATATCACAAATATCGAAAATGGTAAATTTTTATGAATAAAACTGAAATAACTGAATTTGATTCGATTAGATGTAATAAGATAATATCTAAGAGTGGATATTTAATTGCGTTAGATGGCGGGACTGGTAAATCAAGATCTCTTAAAATTTATAAAAGGTCTATAAATTCAAAAACGATTCAAATTAATGAGGTTGATCCATCAGAAGATTTTAATTTTACTAAGAAAATAAAAATATCAAGGAATGCTTACAATTTTTGTATAGATAGTCTACCCAAATCACGCACAGACCTGCCAAAAGTGGTAAATATACTACCAAATACTAAAAATAATATAGATCTTAATTTAATTAAGATGGAATCAGACTTTGATGAAAAAAAGAACCTTTGGAACCTAAAAGTATCTGGGAAGGTATACAATGTAATCGCATATCTATCTATATTATCAAGATCGATCGAATTGTCAAAGAGAATATGGTCACTAAAAAAAGATGTTGAAATATATCTACCGAAATTCAAAATTGGAGATTTAGTAAACATAATTGGGGACAAATCTAATGAAATGAAAGTTATAGGATTTGAACTTTCAGGATATGTGTCTCCGAATAGAAATGATTTGGTATATAAATTGATAGTTTTAGGAAATGATTATCCGAATGTTATTGAGCATTTTATTGAATCGGATATCGAGGAGAGTAGAAATAACAAAATAGAATCAATATTAAAAAAATAATTTCAATGGAATCACCATATCTATTCACATATATCATCGGATACAGACATAACCCAGAAAGGGTAAATAACTTAAAAAGAGTACTTGATTGGCTAAATAGCTTTAAGGGAATCGAAATAATAATAGTTGAACAAGATAGATCACAAAATCTACCAAATTTAACACTATCTGGATTTAAATACATTTTTACTAAATCACATCTACCATATAATAGATCGTGGGCATTCAATGTTGGTCTTAAAAATTCAACAACAAACGCTATTGTATTTGGTGACTCGGATCTAATCATGGATAGAATGGAATTTATTAACTCCCTAAATATGCTTAATCAATATGAGTGTGTATCACCATATAATTCAGTTTTAGACCTAGAACCGAATGAATCACTTATGCCTATAGAAGTAATATCTGGAATAAGAAGGGCAGGAAGAGGTGAAAATGATAATCAAAAGATAAATCTATGTGGTGGTATAGTAATGTATCGAAGAGATTCAATATTTAAAATAGGTGGATGGTGTGAAAGATTTTTCGGATGGGGAGGTGAAGATAACTATCAAGAATTCAAAACCAAAGGTCTTCTAAGTTGGTATGAGAAACCAGGTAAATGTTATCATCTTTGGCATAAAAGACTACCACCAGATCCCAAATTCTATAATAAAACACTAGAGATGTTAAATAAGTTAATGGGTATGTCTATAGATGATACAAAGAGACTTATTCACGCTGATATGCCTAAAATTGGACTTAAAAATAAGCTGTCTTAATCACAAGCAACTCGAACTCTGTCGTATTTAGCTAGCTTTGAATATAAATCTACAAATTCTGATTCAATATTTTGAATCTTTTTCTCTATCCACCCTCGGTTAGAATAACATTCCACAACCATACCATTCTTAAAATCGCTAACCTTCTTAGGAAATTTATAAATTTTCTTTTCTAAGAATGAGAATGATATTCCATTATAGATATATGATCTGTTTGAACTATCCGTATTGTACATAGATACCTCCATAATTCTTTCTCTACCCTCTTGATATAGTTTTTTAGGATATTGATCCCCTAAATACTTTATGATCAAACTACCCTGATTAAAGATATCTAATATATTCATAGCATCATTCTTCAACTCAATATTATCAATATTTGATGAAGCCAGTATCATATCGCCAAACTCCCCATTATAATATTCCTTAATATTAATCAACGAGTAGTTTCTAGAATATAGGTATGACTGAAGAGCCTCTAAATTTCTAGAGGCTGAAATTATATATGAGACATTCTCACTATCTAGATTCATATATCTATATATAAAATTCTATATTTTACATATTTCGTCTAATAATATACCCTCAACAATATCTTTATACTTTTTAATAGTGATAATGCTATCATGTATAGTAACAACTTTTATATGTGGGTGACTTTTCATTATTCTAAAGATAACTTTATTAAATATAAGGTCGGATTCCATTTTCTGTAAATGATGTGAGAGTATTCTATAATCGCAGTTTTCCTTTTTATACAATCGTATAAAATTATGTATTGTTGGAAATATTGATTTGAATTTCTCATCTGAGGGGGAACCTTTTCGATTTTGACCAAATAAAACCCTATACATTAAATCTTTAGCATCAGACCTATCACCCATACCAAGATTTTTTTCAATAAAATCATAAAGATCTCCCGAATCTACTAATTTTTTAAAAAGGATAAATTCATCTTTCTTAACCCATTTAGTATTGATTATTGAAATAAGATTTGATAGAAAGAATGGTTGTGAGTTTTTTATATCTATCTCAGCTGTTTCTTCACCATCAATAGTTAAAAAATTCTTTCTGATAGTAGATTTCAAAATTGTAAAATTTGTATGAAGTCTTCCATATTTATCAAAATGATAAAAAATATTACCATCTCTTATTGATTCTGTTGAATATAGATTTCTATTATAAGAATCTGAAGTGTCTTTAATAGATTGTAAGAAGAACAAAGATCGTGAATAGTCCAAATTAACAGAATATAGATCCTGAATAAGTTTTTCCCTAACTTCCTGAATAATAGGACTTAAAGATGTATTTCTATTTATATCAAGCTTATTTTTCCACTTCTTAAGTACTATTTTATCACAATTTCTAAATCTGAATATATCTTCTGAAATAATATCATTACTTAATGAATACACTTTTGAATTTCTACCTTTTAGGTATTCTTTTTGAAGAATAATTATTTTGTTTTCTAATAGATATTTTATATAATAATTATATAAATATCCATATTTCTCCTTAAGAATAAGGGATGATAAAGGAAATCTATTTTCTCCTTTAAAGTAATACTTCATTATGAGATTATGCACAATATCAATTATATAGGATGTTTTTATCTTCTTATTGTTAAAAACAATAAACTTATCATCCTTTAAATGAGATATTTTTTTAGGTAAAAATTGTAATACAGAAACTCGATCGGAATCAATATTCACAATCGGAGATTTCTCAACTAATAATCCACTCATTATTTTTTAGAGATATCCTTTTTCTTTTTATTATATATCACTCTTTTGTTAGTGTGTTAGTTTTTGATTTTTTCTTTTCTTCTTCAAATTTGGGTATATATCAAAGTCTTTCCAAGTTCTGGCCTCGAATAAATACCTATTGCCTTCTATATCATTAGATAAGTTAAGCCTTTGGATCATTTTCATAACAGATCCTGGATGTGAGTCTCCAATGAGAATAGCTTTATTTATTGGCTTTTGATCTACAATACACCCATCCCAATACATTCTTAATTGGGCAACGTCCTTTACACTTGTCTCATCCTTTTTACATTCATAAATAATACTATTTCTATCTGTTCGGATATATATATCGGCCCTAGGACAATCAGATGATCCTAAATCATTAGTCTCATACATTGAAGTGTATAGTTTCAGTTCCCTTTCAATGTGAAATTCATTGTCAGCATATCCCTCACTTTGGTAGAATCTTTTTCTTCTATCAACAAATTCAGACTTAAGATCGTCCTCACTGGAGTGAGTAAAATTTTTAATTTTATTTAGATCATCTGTGCTGAATTTTTTAAGTATCCAATTTTTTAAATATTCAAATTTAGAATCACCCTCTCGAATTCCATTTTTAGAGGTTCTGGTTATTGGTAAAGAATTTTTGTCATTAGACAAAAGGTTCACAATCCCTAAAAATTCATTTAATGATGGGTGTGATTCTCTATCCCATATTTCAGATATCAAGTTATTTTCAAGTACTCTACCATTGATTCTAATTTCCAATCCTGAGCATCTTGTGTTTTTTCTATAATAGATAGATCTATTATTATCAGAGACATCATCATTATCGCTAATTTTTCCAAATTTATAAGAAATGTGTAGACCACCACCTCCCAAGTCAACTTGATCATTGGAACTAACCATAACGTCATTCCATTGAGGGGTAATAGCTCTTACAGTAGTGGTGCTTAATCTACCGTCTATATCAGTAGACTTTATAGTTATTGTACATACATTCTCAACAATTAAGTTTGAATAAACATATCCAATGTCATCTGCTAGATATTTTGTCAAAACTTCCAAATTTTTAGTCAAGGATCCTCTACCACGGGGATTAGATACTGATCTAAAAAGGTCTTTACTAGACTCAAAAGATATAATTGTTCCGGTATTTGTAGAGCCAGTCCACCCATCTTCAATGGAATAATTTTGTCCTGTTATAGTATATGGTGCTTTAACTCTTATATACTTTCCATTGTCTGATGATCTTTTAGTCATCACTTCCCAATTTTTATTATTTGGATCGGCTGATGCCAGAGCATGTTTTAGTCCAAATCCATGCTCGTTAAGTGGTGACTCTTGGGTATGGCGTCCACCGAGAGAAAAGGCAGATTCCAAGTCTCTGATTCCCGTTCCAGAGTCCTCAATTGTAATATGAAAATTATCTTTATTTTCTTTTATATGTATTACTATAGTATAGTGAGTCAATAATGACTTATTTGATTTGATGTTTGATATAGAATTGTCTATAAATTCACACAAAATTTGTGTGATGTTATCAAAGTGACCACCTATTCCTCTCCAGAATGCTATTTCATTTGGTGAATTGTCTAGTTTTAAATTTCTATCTAAGATTTCCATAGTTAAGACTTATTATTCATTTTTACTATAAAAAATAAAAAAGTTCATGGAAATGATAGTTTTTTATAAAGATCGTAAAATACAGATATATGAAAATGGTAATTGGGTAGATAAGATGAGTTTAACTGTATTCAAGTATGGTCATTATTACAAAATAATTGAGTCTGAATACATAGAATTTGATGTTGGGATACATAAAATCCAGATTGGGAGTGAGGTAATAGAAATTATAAATGAATGGGATTATCATAATTTCAATAATAAAACTCAAATAGTAGATGGATTAATTACAGAGTTTCAAGAATTTCCAGATTATGAAATCGTCAGTATAAAAGAAAGAAGACGGCAGGTGATAGACCAAATTATATAATAAAATATACAAAAAAATATTAATATATATAATATGAAAGCTAAAGAGATAATGAGTAGATTTAACATTACAAGAAACACATTGTGCAATTGGGTCAAAAAGGGATGGATTGAAGTGGAGATATTGCCATCTGGTAGGTACAAATATAAAATAATAGAAAAAAATGTCAACACCAAATAGAGAAATACTATTGAAAAATTTTCTTGATAAATGTTTAAAAATACATGGTGATAAATATGACTACTCTTTGGTTGAGTATGTTAATAACAAAACAAAGGTCAAGATTTTTTGTAAAAAACATGGTATATTTGAACAAAGACCAGATGGTCATATATACAATGGTTGTCCAAGTTGTAGCGGGAATCTAAAGATGACAATCGGTGATTTTATTTTAAGATCTAATGAAAAGCACCAAAATAGGTATGACTATTCTTTAATAGATTATAAAAACAACTATACGAAGGTAAAAATAATTTGTCAATATCATGGAGTATTTGAGCAAATACCCAAAGATCACGTTAGGGGGAATGGATGTTGGGAGTGCAAGAGCAGTTTTCCAAAAACAACAACTGATTTTTTGGCAGATGCTAGAAATATACACGGTGATAAGTATGACTATTCTAAAAGTGTGTACAAAAGTGCTCTGTCCAAATTAATAATAATTTGTAGAAGGCATGGCGAGTTTAAACAAAATCCAAATAAGCATTTGTCACTAAAACATGGTTGCCCGAGGTGCAAAAAAAGCAAAGGAGCAGATAAAATATGTGAGATCCTAGATAATCAAGGAATCATTTACCAAACAGAGAAGACAATAAAGGGATGTGTTTCAAAGAACAATAGGTTATTATATTTTGATGTTTTCATGGAAGATATTAGACTCGCAATAGAATATGATGGTGAGCAGCATTTTAGACCCGTAGATAAATGGGGTGGTGAAAAATCATTCAAGGATATAAAAAGTAGAGACGAATTGAAAAACAAATTTTGCAGAAACAATGATATAAAGTTAATCAGAATATCCTATAGAGAAGACATTGAAGAAAGAATGGGTGAAATTATTTCTCAATATTTTTCTTCTTAGTCTTGTCTTTTTCTGAAGAAATTTTTTGAAACTCGTCGCTAAAATTTATCGGATAAACATCTCCAGAACCATCAACATCATATTTGATATCTAAAAACTGACCAAAATCAACTAGTCCTGACTTAGATATTTGGATTTCTCTAATCTTACCTAAATGATTATCGATGATAGAATCTATATGATCAACAAACCTATTAAACATATCAACAGTACTTTCAGTAAATACACCAATTGGTTTGTTTTTCTTTTTGTTCATAGATCCTAATATAACTTTAAAAATATATTCTAATTTCTCAGACTCATCAATAATTTCTTTTGTTAACTTATTTTTTATAAGTTCCTTATTGATTTTAAACTTTTCTTTATTAAAAAATTCTGGTATAGTGAACTCAAAATTCATTAGATCCTGTTTAACATCCGATATATACATATTATATAAATTGGAAATTAGGTAGATATAACACTCATCCTTTTTCTCTCCCTTGATTTTAATCTCAGATAAATTTATAGATTGACAGAAAGTAAGAAAGTTAACTAGAAGCAAAGTATATACATCCGTGAATTCGGTAGAATTCTGATTTGATATTCTTTGATAGAGAGGATTAAGTATCTCAAAAGAATTTTCGTCACCCTCTATTCTTATTACTATCTTTTGTAGATTCGTCTGAAAATCATCCATCAAAAAAGAATTTTCAGACTGAGGATTAAGTATCTTATAAAAGAAAAATGAAAATGACTTCTCACCAAAAACGTATTCTAGATCAGACTCGGAAGTAGATAGAAAGTATTTTATTCCCTCTTTCATACTATCAGATAGTCTACCCTGGAAAATAACTGGTAGACACTCAACATCAAAAAGTCTTGAAAATTCAGATATTTCATCTATATCATAATCATACTTTCCTCCCTTCCAGATAGAAGTTAAAACTAAATTATTTTTAGGAACCCTATTGTAGACAATATTTGCTGGTTGCTCATCCGGAAAGAATTCAAAACAAAAATACCACTTCTTAGGCATAAGACCTTTTACTCTCTTATCCAAGTTATTAAAGAAATTTATAGCTGGATTATAATAGTTTTGTATTGCTAAATCTACTAAATTCAACGGTTCGCTAGTCACTGATTTAGGTCTAAAAGTGAATTTATCACCATCCCAATTTATCCATATTTTGGATGCTTGAACATCCTCATAAATAAGAACATCATTTGAAAAAATCTTATCTAAAAAATTTGAATCTTCACTCAGTGTAATCAACTTACTCATAATTGTCTTATAATACTTTATGTTTTTGTTTTAGTATTTTAATATATATTAAAAAATAGTTACCTATAAATGAAACTAAATAAGTTTCTAGAATTTAAAGAAGTTGATTTTGACCCAATAAAGTCTTTTTATCTCAAAGATACTCTAAATCCAAAAGTTTGGAAAGGATCTGAGATTGATGAGGATATAAGGAAAAATCTACTTCAAATAGGTTCTGATTTTTACAAATCTCTTGAACTAAAGGCTGATGTTCAAGATATTGTAATAATTGGATCAATGTGTAACTATAATTGGGATAATAAGTATTCCGACTTTGATCTACATGTTTTGATAGACTTTAGTCAAATAAACGATGATTATGAATTGGTAGAAAAATTAGCAGATTTTGCTAAGAAAAAATGGAATTTCGAAAATGATATAATCATATCGGGATATGATGTTGAAATTGCTCTTCAAGATATAAACGATTTCAAAAACAGTGTAAAGGAAGGAAAGTATTCAACATTCTCATTAATGAGAAATAAATGGATCGCAAAACCAAATAGAGTTGAATTCACACCAAATGAGGATCTAATAAGAGAAAAAGCCGAATCTATAATGTCTAAAGTGGATATGATAGAAAACGGAGTAGATAAAATGAAATATTCGAAATTCAATAGTAAAATAACTAAAGTGTGGAAAAAAATCAAAAGTTTAAGATCATCTGGGCTCGAAGAGGGTGGTGAATTTAGTCTTGGTAATCTAATATTTAAGTTACTTAGAAGAAATGGATATATTTCAAAAATAATGAATCTTAAGAAGTATGCTTATCAAAAACAATTTGATTGAATCATTCTTAATATATAGAATATGATAAAAATATCCGAAATAGACGAGACATTTAAGGAAGTATTTAAAGAAGAGGAAGGTTTGGTACAATCTGTAGATTCTGTTTATGAATTGTCTGAAGATGAAGACTTTTATAAACTTGTTATATCCCTACATAATCTATCAATAAAAGATACTCTTATTATACACACAAAGTTTATTTTCAAAACAGATTTACAGAAAAGGGAAGTAATTGATAGATCATTTATCTATTTATATGACATCAATTGTGTCTACCATAGAATTGATTTTAGTAATTCAATTGATCTAAAAGAAAAGATAGAAAAGATCTTAGAGACGAATAATTTCGGAGAGGATATAAAGATACTATCCGATTTTATATCAGCACCAGCAATGTTTTTAAATCATTATATGAGAAGAGCTAAAATAACAGAATATTCAATCTTTGATGTTAAGTATGAGCCAAAGTTTAAGACAGCTCCTTGTAATGAAGTAACATTTGATTTTGATATAAATATCAACAATAATTATAATGTTTCCTTATCGATACACAAAATTGATCGTGCAAGTGATGATGATGAATCAGATTCATATAAATTTCAATTCAAATTTATGGATGAAATTAAAACTGTAGAAAATGATACATTACAAAATATCCACTATACAATAGGATCAAATATTGCTAAGATACTAGATGAAAGACTAAAAGGTTAAAAATCACAATCAATATAGTCAACAATAATATTTGTTCTTAGGTTTTTAAATGTTAAATCACTTCTTCGTATTACTTGAAACTCATAAAACTTTGAAACTTTGAAAAGAGTTCGAATAAAGGGTATATCTTTTCTAGTATTAATTTCATTCTCATCAACCATTAAGCATAAGACCTTCTTATCCACTTCAGGATCAAAGTTAACAATCTGATCTAATTCATCACGATGTAAATTCTTTTTACCATAAGAAATGAATTTGGCTATAATATTCTCACCTGAAGGTGAGTATTCCATGATATAATCATCACCATCGATGATATCGACTTCCTCCTTAAGATATAATCGTATCCAAAGATAGATTTTCTGAGTCTCAATTATAGATACCTCTGGTGTAGTTATATCATCAGATAATTTTTTAGTATCTATCGATTTAATTGTGTTTATAATTTCGTCTAAATAATTCATACAAATTGTATTATCATATACAATATTGTTTAGACTGAATTAGACAAACTTTAGAATATAGCAGCATATAAATAATATGAATAAATCGGATAGGTATTACATAGATAATATCAATAAAATTATATTAGAGGGATCATTTGATGATAATCCTAGACCAAAATGGGCAGATGGTACACCAGCACATTCAAAATTCATAACCCAAGTCTTTGAAGAATATGATATTTCAAAAGGTGAATTTCCCATCACTACCCTTAGAAACACAGCAATTAAAACAGGAATAAGAGAAATACTTTGGATATACCAAACCCAATCTAATTCTTTAGAAGTGGCTCGAAAAATGGGTATTAATTGGTGGGACGAATGGGATATTGGTGACGGGACAATAGGACAAAGATATGGATCAACAGTTAAGAGATATGACTTAATGAATGATCTATTAAAGTCCCTGAAAGAAGATCCTTTTTCTAGAAGACACATAATGAATATGTATCAATATTCGGATTTGAAAGAAACAAAGGGTCTATTTCCATGTGCTTATGAAACTCTTTGGTCAGTCAGGAAAGTAAATGATAATTATTATTTAGATATGACATTAGTTCAAAGATCATCTGACTATTTAATGGCAAACTATATAAATAAAATTCAATATGTTGCCTTACAAATGATGGTTGCTAATAGCCTATCATACAAAGTTGGTAAATTTTGCCATCTAGTTCAGAACTTACACATCTATGATAGACATATTGATGCAGCTAAAGAAATCTTATTGAAGACACCACTAGATATTCAACCAAAAATAGAATTAACTACTGAAAGTAGAAACTTTTATTTAATAGGTCTTGAAGATTTTAAAATATCTAATACTAATGGTATAAAAAAGATAGAATCTCCATTAGAAATTGCTATTTAAGAGCATTCGGGACATTCATAGGTACCATCTCCGTCACAACTTCTACATGGGGTATTTCCATCACCATCACAACGAGTACATTCGATATTTCCCTCCCCATCACAAGAACTACATTTTCTTTCACCCTTTCCATCACAATATGAGCACTCCTCCCCGTCTATTTTTCCAGTAGCGTCACATTTCGAACATTCATTTGTACCTGATCCTTCACAGTCCTCACAATCATTATATCCATTAGAATCACAAGACTCACAATCTATATTACCTGATCCTTCACATCTATCACACTGAACTTCACCACTACCACCACAACATTCACATTCTTGACCATTTCCACCATCTTGACTTTCTAAAAAGTAGCAATCTGATATCATAAATCTTGAAACCTCATCATATAATATACCCTCTTCAACCTCTAGATATTTAAAGGTATCCATATATGGATAATAGTCAAATTTCCATTTTGATAATTTAATTTGAAATTCAATATCATCTGCTGAAATTTTAGCATCTCCATAATAGAAATCACCATTTAATTTAAGATAATACATTTCATTTTGTCTAGCATACTCCTCAAAAATAGACCTCTCTTGTTCTCTTGAGTAGTAAATCCTATCTAAAAATTTCTTTCCATTTCTTAGTGTCCAAATTAGGGCCCTTCCAGTTATTTTATCACCAGTCATGTTTTTATTAATTAAGAGACTACAAACATCCGGATTCTCAGTATAGATATTAAAGAATTTCTGGCATTTAATGTA
>JACCDM011119990.1_pt1 | contig 15960 bp, 15 predicted proteins | sample 7445851 | NCBI WGS metagenome assembly JACCDM01 (sample SAMN15323438, study PRJNA562643) | freshwater metagenome | isolation source: river surface water | place: USA:Blue River Watershed | collected 2017-08-16
AGGCACTTCTGCATCAGCAGGATCTTCTCGCAAAGTCCGCAAAAACAGTGATGACATCCGAAGCACGTGGCACTCTCCTTATTTCAGGGCAAACCTTAACCTGCCACTTCATGCCGAAACATCAAAGACTTGAACTAAAAGAAGATTGTTTGGAATTCATTGCGCTCAACAAAGCCAAGGCGCTTATATAGGGAAACGCCGGCAAGGTTGAAATCATTGACATACAAAGTGATTTTCTTTGAATGAAGGTTTTGAATCTGATTTATTGCCATGTGAAGCAACTCGGCCGAATAGCCTTTTCCGCGCAAATCTGGATGCAACCAAACCCCTTGCAGCTGGCAAGCATCGTTGTATTTCGAACCAACATCCACTTTGAACAAAACTCGGCCGTCTGGTGCAAACCAACCATAAGAACTGTTTGAGGTTATTTGGGAACGAACTCTTTGACGATATTCCACCAAATCATTCGGAGCCAAACCAACTTCACCAGTAAACATTTCAATTGATGCCAATGTATACGCATCAAGATCTGAAGTGTTTGCTAAACGCACTTTTGAATCATGATGCTGCGGTAAAACTTCATCTAAAACAAAAAGCTTTTGGGTTTCACGAATCAGCCTTGGCTTTGGAAGGGCACTTTCGAGGTTTTTCCATAATTTTTCGACATCTGATTTTGCACCCACAATAGATGCAAACCTAAGACTCAACTGCGTTAGAAATTTACCAAATTCTGTGGCGGCATTTTCAGTTAAGTTAAAGGGTACCAAGTTAGGTCCATACAAAACTCCCCCAACTAGTTCCCCATCTTCAAAATATCCCAGAATCGAAGAACTAGATTTACGAGATATGACTTCATGGCTACGCGATGCCACAAAAAGATGAGTTTCTAAATCACTTGCTAAATTAGAAAGTAAGTCAGTTAAATCACTCGAATCTAACTCTCGAATTTCACAAAACATAAATTATGAAATTGTGACAACCGGTGAGCCAGAATCGCCTTCCATTGATTCAGCAAGTTTCATTGCTTCTTCAATCAAGGTTTCAACAATTTCAGATTCAGGAACAGTCTTGATTACTTGACCCTTCACAAAAATTTGGCCTTTACCGTTGCCACTTGCTACACCTAAGTCTGCTTCGCGAGCTTCACCAGGTCCATTAACAACACAGCCCATAACTGCCACTCGAAGTGGAACTTCCATGCCTTCAAGTCCAGCTGTAACTTCATTAGCAAGTTTGTAGACATCAACTTGGGCGCGACCACATGAAGGACAAGAAACAATTTCCAATCCACGTCGGCGCAGATTTAACGACTCGAGAATTTGCAAGCCAACTTTCACTTCTTCGACTGGTGGGGCAGAAAGCGAAACTCGAATGGTGTCGCCAATGCCTCTTGAAAGTAGTGCACCAAATGCCACAGCAGATTTGATTGTTCCTTGGAATGCAGGTCCAGCTTCTGTAACACCTAGGTGAAGTGGATAGTCGCATTGTTCAGCGAGCATTTCGTATGCACGGACCATTACAACTGGATCGTGGTGTTTTACTGAAATCTTGATGTCACGAAAATCATGCTCTTCAAACAGGCTGGCTTCCCAAAGTGCAGATTCAACTAGCGCCTCTGGTGTTGCCTTGCCGTACTTTTGCAAAAGTCTTGGATCTAGAGAACCGGCATTCACACCAATTCGAATTGGAGTTCCATGATCTTTTGCCGCTTTTGCAATCTCTTTTACTTTGTCATCAAACTGCTTGATGTTGCCAGGATTAACTCGAACTCCAGCGCATCCCGCTTCTATAGCTGCAAACACATATTTCGGCTGGAAGTGAATATCTGCAATAACCGGAATTCCCGACTTCTTCGCAATCTGTGGCAGCGCATCAGCATCATCTTGGCTTGGCACCGCAACGCGAACTACCTGACAACCAGAGGCAGTTAGTTCTGCAATTTGTTGCAAAGTTGAATTTACATCTGAGGTCAAAGTTGTTGCCATTGATTGGACACTGATTGGAGCATCTCCACCAACCGCAACTGGGTGGGTGTGGTGCTTTAGGACAATCTGGCGGGTCTTGCGTCTTGGAGAGATGACAGGAGCTGGCATTTCTGGCATTGGCAATGAAGTCATGGCGTAAGGCTAACTATTAAGGCTAATTGGTGCGATGGTATCGGCCACAATCACGATTAAACCTGTGGCTAGTAGCAACAAACTGACCAGATATGTGACGGGCAACATACGGGCTATATCAACTGGCCCTGGGTCTGGCCTGCCCCGCAATTTTGCAAAACGTCTGCGCAAACTTTCGAAAATTGCCCCCGCGACATGTCCACCGTCAAGGGGTAAGAAAGGTAGAAGATTGAATAGAAATAAGAACAGGTTTAGTGATGCAGCCATACCAACAATCTGCTGAACTTTGGCCCGAAGAGATTGGTCGCTCGCTGCAATTTCACCGCTGAGCCTCGTAACTCCCACTACAGATATTGGACCATTCGGATCGCGCTCTTTGCCTGTAGCTAATCGATACGCCAAGTCATAAACCCGAACCGGAAATGACATCAGAGATTCAATTGTTGAGGTCGTGAAATCCCACATGTACTTTGGAACTTGCGTAACTGGCAAGGTTTGCCAAGAAAATTCCGGGGACAGGCCCACAAAAGGTCTAGTTAAAAATTTACCGGTTTCATTTCCCTCAGCATCAACTTCGGGATAGCGAAGTTCTGCAAGTGCAGTGTTGATTGTAAGCGTTTGATTTGCACGGATTATTTTTATTTGAATTTGATCATTGACTTCAAACTTTGAAAGAGCTTGCGAAAAATCTGCCCACTCATTTACTTGAACCCCAGCAAATTCAACAATTTTGTCACCGGGTTTTAGTTCAGATTGACTTGCAGGAGTTGCAACCGAGTCTTTACAAATTCCGTTAGTTTTAAGTCCATTCGGATTAGATTCACTTGGAACGCACTGAATTACTTCCCCAATAGTTGAAGTCGGACTTTGAAAACCAACTACCGACAACACGACTGTGAACATAATTACAGATAGAAATAAATTCATAACTGGACCACCAGTCATGATTACCAAACGTTTTGGCACACTCAATTTTGTAAAAGTTCTAGATTCATCTGCCAAAGTAATTTCATTTGCAGCCTCGGCTCGAGCCGATTCGATAGCTGAAGAGAAAAATCCAACGTCAGGTTTTCCGCTAGGACGAGCTGGAAGATACATTCCAATCATTCGAATAAATCCACCAACGGGAAGTAACCGAAGCCGAAAACTGGTCTCGCCAAAATTTCGTGAAAACAAAGTTGGACCGAAGCCAATTGCGAATTCACTGACTTTAACCCCAAATTTCTTCGCGGGAATAAAGTGTCCGAATTCATGAAGTCCAATAGATGCGCCTACTAGCCCTAGAAAAATCACAATCCCAAGAATCTCGAGCACATTCGGCCTTTCGTTTCGATAGTCCCAACCATAGCGAACTTCATTGACGCGTGCTTACCTTTGAAACAAACGCTAGGTGGCTTTACGCTCCGTCTTATGAAAAATCACGCAATCGGTGGGCCATCGCTAACCCAAAAACGAAACATTGTTACCGAAATTCCTGGACCCAAGTCCAAAGAACTAATGGCCCGCAGAAACAACGCTGTCTCGACAGGTGTCAGCTCGACTTTGCCGGTTTACGTGCAGGCAGCTGGTGATGGCGTGATTCTGGACGTTGATGGCAATACATTTATCGATCTTGGCGCTGGCATTGCGGTTGTCAATGTTGGCAATAGTGCACCACATGTAGTCAGTGAAGTTCAAGATCAAGTTGCAGCATTCACTCACACATGTTTCATGATTGCGCCTTACGAAGGTTATGTAGAAGTATGTGAAGAACTGAATGAATTGACTCCAGGAAAGTTTGCTAAGAAATCAGCTTTATTCAATAGTGGCGCAGAGGCTGTAGAAAATGCCGTGAAGATTGCCAGGTCTTACACAAAGCGAGATGCAATCGTGGTTTTTGAACATGGATACCACGGTAGAACAAATATGACGATGGCAATGACTGCTAAAAGTATGCCTTATAAAAATGGCTTTGGACCTTTTGCTGGTGAGGTTTATCGAGTACCAGTTGCCTATCCATTTCGCGATAGTCGATCTGGTTTAGAAGTAGCTGCAGCTGCAATTTTGAAAATTGAAAAAGAAGTTGGCGCTGACAATGTAGCAGCGATTGTCATTGAACCAATTCAAGGCGAAGGTGGATTCATTGCACCTACGCCTGGCTTCCTGCCTGCAATTCGCGAGTTTGCAAAAAAGAATGGCATCGTATTTGTTTCCGATGAAATCCAAACTGGTTTTTGCCGCACAGGTCAATGGTTTGCCTCTGAACATGAAAACATCGAACCAGATTTAATTACCACAGCAAAAGGAATTGCCGGCGGCCTTCCGCTAGCGGCAGTAACTGGTCGGGCTGAAATTATGGACGCAGTGCATCCAAGTGGATTAGGTGGAACCTACGGTGGAAACCCAGTCGCCTGTGCTGCAGCAATTGGTGCAATTCGCACGATGAAAGAAAAGAACCTAAATGCCCGCGCACTTGAAATTGAAAAACTAATGATCACGCGCTTAGAGCAAATGAAAGAAAAGTTCAACGTGATTGGTGACATCCGTGGTCGGGGCGCCATGATTGCAATCGAAATGGTGAAGGCGGGTTCGATGGAACCAAATGCCGAAGTTACTGGTTTAGTTGCAAAAGGTTGCCACGGTGAGGGTGTGCTTGTACTAACCGCTGGAACTTATGGAAACGTGATTAGGTTCCTGCCGCCGCTTACCATGAGCGATGAACTAATTTTGGAAGCTCTTGATGTGGTTGAAGCGCAATTTGCAAAAGCACTAAAAGCGTAAGTTATCTTCCGTCAAGAAGCGGCTGATTTGGATTCCAAGTCTGGCCGCTTTTTGCATCTTTAGCCTTACGGGAAAGTGCAGACACAGCTTCGAGCACAATTCGATTAGCTAACAAAACCGTGATGTCAGCATGGTCATAGCCAGGTGCCACTTCAACGATATCCATTCCAACAATAGGAACTTCATAACAAATCTTTCGAACTGCATCGAGCACTTGACGTGAAGTTAGACCACCAGGCTCTGGTGTACCAGTTCCTGGAGCATGGCCTGGGTCCACGACATCAACATCGACTGATAAGAAAATGGCATCGCAATCTGTCATCGCATGTTTGATAGCTTCGTCAAGACAAACTTCAAAACCACGCGCTGTAATTTCAGTCATTTCATAACTGCGCATTTTTTGGTCGCTCATCCACTTTAAAGTTTCTGGCTCTGGCCAATATCCGCGCAAACCAATTTGAATAAACCGATCACCTCGACATGCGCCTGATTCGATTAGCTGTCGCATTGGATGGCCATGGCCGATTAATGAGCCAAAAGTGATGTCACCAGTGTCCGCGTGGGCATCGAAATGAATAACTCCAATTTTGCCCCAGCCTCGGGCCTTAGCAACACCAGTTACATCTGGCCAAGTGATTGTGTGGTCACCTCCCAGCACGATTGGAATTGCATTTGCTGATGAGATTTTTTCAATTACTTTTTCAAGAGATTCACAGGCTGTTTTTGCGTCACCTGAAAACATCTCGACATCACCCATGTCAACGACATTTAAGTCTTTCAAGCCATCGGTTCGCATTGCAAGCGAAGGACGAGAGCCATCATGAGGCAGATAGTCAGTTCCACGAATTGCGCTTGGACCGAATCTTGCTCCAGCTCTAAAGCTGGTTCCACCATCAAAAGGTGCACCCACGATTACTACGTCAGCTTGTTCTAGAGCTTTTTGATCATCGATATCAATCGCTGGAATTCCAAGAAAAGTAATGTCTGGCCCAAACTGTGCACCGTATCTAGTCATGCGCGAAATCTATCGCTTTTGACGAGCTCGACCGACCGCCTGCGCAATTAAAACCATTGCGAGTGAGCCGACAAACATGATTGTTCCAATCACGTTCACCTGTGCTGGGATACCGCGTTGAGCGGCTCCCCAAACGTACATTGGGAATGTAACTGTGGTTCCACTGTTGAAACTCGTGATGATGTAGTCATCAAATGAAAGCGAGAAGGACAAAAGCGCAGCTGCTGCGATGCCAGGCGCAACTAGTGGCAGAGTCACATATCTAAACGTTGCTTTTTCATCTGCGTATAGATCTTGAGCAGCTTCTTCAAGCCTTGGATCCATACCTTGTAGTCGGGCTTTCACAGTGACCACAACGAATGAGATACAGAACATGGTGTGTGCAATAAAAATTGTCACGGGACCAAGCGGCAAACCAATTGTGATGAAAAGAGCCAATAAGGAAGCGCCCAAAACAACTTCTGGCGTAGCCATCGGCAAGAAAATCAAGAGGTTTGTTGTTGAACGACCATGAAAACGATGTCGTACAAGTGCGAACGAAATCAGGGTGCCTAATATTGTTGCAAGCACTGTTGAAGCTACACCTATTTGCAAAGATGTTGTCAATGATGCACAAATATTTTGATCGCGACAAATGTTTGTCCACGCATCTAGGGAGAATTCATTCCAAGTGCTGTTTTGCCGACCCTCAGGTTTGTTGAATGAGAAGAGGCCAACCACAATTATTGGAGCGAATAAATACACAAGAGCGGCTATGCCGTAAAAAACGATTAGGTGGTCACGCACCCAAAAATTAACTCGGTGCGACAAGGATGGTCGAGAAACAGCAGTTGTCATAGAAGTTCCTCAGTTCCAGCCTTGCGGACATAGCCAACTACCAGAACCAGAATAAGCGCAAGCAAAATAAACGATAGAGCGGCAGCGGTTGGATAGTCTCGCATCTCAACAAATCTCGTTTGAATCGTGTAGCCAATCATCTTGTCGTTTGGTCCACCCAGTAACTCAGCGTTTATGTAGTCACCAGCTGCGGGAATGAAAGTCAAAAGAGTTCCGGCTACTACACCTGGCATTGACAGCGGGACTGTGACTTTGCGAAATCCAGTAAAAGGTTTTGCATATAAATCATTTGCTGCTTCAATCAATCGTGGATCGATACGATCTAATGAAGAATAAAGTGGCAATGTCATAAACGGCAAGAAGTTGTAGGTCAGACCTGCAACAACGGCAATTGGTGTTGCAAGCAACCTGCCTTCGGGCAAAATTCCTAAACCCGCAATCGTTTGGGTGATAAAGCCATCGTCGGTCAAAATAGTTTGCCAAGCAAAAGTTCGAATTAAGAACGATGCAAAAAATGGAGCAACCACTAAAACCAACAAGAAGTTTTTCCATTTCCCACTCTTGAACGCAATGAAATACGCAAGTGGGTAGGCAATGACTAATGCTAGAACTGTCGCAATGCCTGCATACTTAAAAGATAGAAGATATTTTTCGCTATATGTTGTGATTGCGTTTGTGTAGTTAGCAAATTGAACCGCCGGTGCAAACTCATCAATCCCAACTCTTTGCATAAGTGAGGTTGAAAGTAGAGAAAAAAGCGGAATAATGAAAAAGACTCCGAGCCATGCCAAGCCAGGAAAAAGCAAAATGTATGGCGTAATTTTTCGACCACGAACTTTCGGAGTCGTGGTGGCTCCAGCGGATTTTTGCGAAAGGATGGCGACCATTTTTATTCGCCGTCTAGATCCAAGTCAGGATCGAGTTGCTCGATACCTGCTTCCAAATCTTCGCCGCCATCAAGTCCAAAAGTATTATCGATTTCGAAAGCAACTTTGACATTTTCGCCAACCACGACGCGTTTTTCAACATCGAGATTTTGTTCGAAACAGCTGATGGTTCTTCCCCACTCAGATTCAATTGTGTACTGAATGGAAACACCAGTGAATGCCACGTCAATCACGGTTCCTCGAACAAAGTTTTCAACTTCATGTCCGGCGCTAGAAACCACCCACATTTTTTCAGGTCTTACACCTACCACGATTTTTCCAACATGGTCGGTGGCGCGACTCTTAAGTACTCTCACCTGTCCACCAGGAACATCCACAATTAAGTTTTCACCGTCATCGCCATTTACTCTGCCTTCAACCATGTTGCTTTGGCCAAGGAAGTTTGCAACGAATGCAGTTTTTGGTAATTCATACATTGATTCTGGTGCGCCCATTTGTTCTATAACACCTTGATTCATAACTGCAATCGTGTCAGCCATGGTCATAGCTTCTTCTTGATCGTGAGTTACGTGAACAAAGGTAGTTCCAACTTCAGATTGAATTCGTTTGAGTTCAATCTGCATCTGTCGACGCAGTTTTAGATCCAAAGCGCCAAGTGGTTCATCGAGCAAAAGCACATCAGGGTTATTCACCAATGCGCGGGCTACTGCCACGCGCTGTTGCTGGCCACCAGATAGTTGACCCGGCTTTCGCCCAGCGAGGTGTGATAACTCAATAAGTTCAAGCACATTGTTGACGCGAGATTCGACTTCACTTCCTTTGATGCCTTTACGGCGTAAACCAAAAGCCACATTCTCGAAAATATCTAAATGTGGAAATAGCGCATAGGATTGAAAAACAGTGTTAATGCTGCGCTTGTAAGGACGCAATGTGGTGATGTCACGTTCACCTAATTTGATTTGACCTTCTGAAGGTTGATCAAGTCCAGCCACCATTCGAAGTGTGGTGGTCTTTCCACAGCCAGAAGGTCCTAGCAATGCAAAAAAGGATCCAGCCGGAATCGTCAACGAGAGGTTGTCGACGGCGGTAAATGCCCCAAAAGATTTGGTTAGATTGACTAGATGTAAATCTTCTACTTTAGAGCTTTCAATAGCTACCGCCACCGAACTACCTTTCGTTTTTTATGCACCTGAAAGAGTGCTGAATTGATCTGCAAATGATGCGTGTTGTTCGTCAGTCAATGCCATGAAAGTTTTGACGCGAGAAAGTGTTTGCTCGGTTGGGAAGATGGCTTCGTTGTTTACCATTGAAGGGTCAATCTTTTCCATTGCTTCTTGAGCACCATTTACTGGCGTGATGTAATTTACATAAGCTGCAATGCGCGCTGCATTTTCTGGCTCATAGTAGAAATTCATCCACTTTTCAGCATTCTTTTTGTGGGTTGCACCGATTGGAATAATCATGTTGTCAGTCCACAAAGTTCCACCAGCTTCAGGAACCGCAAAACCATATTTCTTGGTGTTATTCAATAGGTCGCCAGACCATGCAATCGCCGCAACAACTTCACCACGTGCCATTGCCGGCTTGTAGTCATTGCCCATTACTGCACGAATCTGTCCTTTATCGATTTGTTCTTGCAACAATGCAATTGCATCTGCAAAGTCAGAATCAGTGAAGTTGCTCGCATCAATTCCCATTGCTTGCAACGTAATGCCCATGGTGTCTCGCCATTCGCTCAGCAAAGTAACGCGGCCCTTTAGTTTCGGATCCCAAAGTTCTTCAAGCGAAGTGAGCTCAGTTTTGCCAGTAAGTTCTTTTAGCTTTTCACGATTCCAACCGATACCGCCAAAGCCGCTTTGCCATGGAAGGCTGTATTCGCGATCAGGATCGAAGCCAACGCCTTTCCAAGCGTCACCCATATTTGCTGAATTAGGAACATTCGCTGCGGTGATTTTTTGAGCGTATCCCTTACGAATCCAGTAAGCCGCCATCCAGTCGGTTGGCGTAACAATGTCGCGACCAGTTCCCTGACCTGCTTCTAACTGGGTGCGAACTTTGGCCAAAAATTCATCGTTGTCGTTGTAGTCCTCGTTGTATTCAACGGTTACACCGGTTTGTTCTTGGAAAAGTTCTAATGTGGGGTAATTGCCTGCATCATCAATGTCGATGTAATCAATCCATGTAGACCAATTCAAAACTTTTTCTTTATCTGAAAGGTCTTTTACTTTGGTTGGTGTTGGATTTGAGTTGCTGACTCCACATGCGGTTGCAAACGCGGCAGCACCACCAATTGCACCAACCTGCAGAACTCGGCGGCGGGTCATCGCATTTAGGAATGCGCGTGATTCTGGATCCAATGGTTTATTAGTCATTATTCCTTTTCCTTTATGCGAGTGATGCCATTACGTGCTTGACGCGGGTGTAGTCCTCAAAACCGTACATAGACAAATCTTTGCCATAGCCAGAGTGCTTGAAACCACCATGCGGCATTTCGGCAACAATCGGAATATGAGTGTTAATCCACACAGCACCGAAGTCTAGGTATTTCGACATGCGCATGGCGCGAGCAAAGTCGCGTGTCCAGACGCTAGATGCAAGGCCATAATCCACACCATTTGCCCATTCGATTGCTTGCTCTTCAGAGCTAAAGCGCTGAACAGTCATAACTGGGCCAAAGATTTCTTGTTGAATCATTTCGTCATCTTGCTTCAAATTCGCAACCACTGTCGGAGCGATGTAGAAACCCTTGCTATCTTGACGAGAGCCACCGGCCACAATTTCAGCGTGCTTTGGTGTGCGTTCTAAGAAGCCAAGAACTCTTTGCAATTGGTTCGAATTATTTACTGGCGGCACAAATCCCTCACCAGCAATGCCACCATCGAGAGTAGTTGCGGTGTTTTTAGCCTGCTCAGCTAAAGCTGCAACGAACTTGTCATAAACCTTGTCTGCAACTAGCACTCGAGTTGCAGCAGTGCAATCTTGTCCAGCGTTGAAATAGCCAGCGACCGCTAGCCATTCGGCAGCTGCTTCGATATCTGCATCTTCGAAAACAACAACCGGTGCTTTGCCACCGAGTTCTAGGTGAACACGCTTCAAGTTCTTGGCTGCAGAACCTGCAACTTCCATACCTGCGCGAACTGAACCAGTGATTGCAACCATCTGTGGGGTTTTGTGTTCGACCACCATTCGACCCGTGTCTCGATCGCCAGCAATTACGTTGAATACACCTTTTGGAAGAACTTCCCCCATTAATTGCGCCATTCGAATTGTTGAAAGTGGTGTGGTGTCAGAAGGTTTTAAAACTACAGTGTTACCTGCGGCAATCGCTGGTGCAAATTTCCAAACTGCCATCATCATTGGATAGTTCCAGGGAGTTACCTGTCCGATAACACCAATTGGCTCACGACGAATGAATGAAGTGAAGCCTGCCATGTATTCACCTGCACTCTTACCTTCAAGCATGCGTGCAGCGCCAGCAAAAAATCGAATCTGATCGATCATTGGTGGAACTTCTTCAGAGTTTGTGACGGCAATTGGTTTGCCGGTGTTCTCGCATTCCAATTGCACAATTTCGTCAGAGTGTTTTTCAAAAATGTCTGCAATATCTAGTAAGGCTTTTTGTCGCGTTGCGGGAGTTGCATCGCGCCAACCTGGAAAAGCTTCCTTTGCTGCTGCATACGCATCATCAACATCTTTCTGCGTTGAGACCGGAGCTTTTGCAAAAACTTCACCTGAAGTTGGATTAATTAAGTCGGTGGTTTGGCCACTTGAAGATGGACGAGATTCTCCATTGATGAAATTCTCAACTGTGCGCACGAACGCCCTCACTTTACCTATGACTAGATCACGGATTTGAGGCTCAAGGTAGTTGAGTACGGGACATTTCGCTAGCCTCTAGCCGAAAAATTTGCTCTAAAAAACGAAGATTTACTGTCCCGTAACCGAACTCAAGCAATTCAGCGCAATTTTGTGAGTTGCCCCACAGGTTTGCCCTATTTTTCGACCGCCGCCAATTGTCCGCAAGCACCATCAATTTCCCGGCCACGGGTGTCTCTGACTGTGACAGTTACTCCGTGCGATTCCAGCCGGCGAACAAACTCCCGTTCGTCCCGCGGATCGGATGCGGTCCAAATGGAACCAGGAGTTGGATTTAACGGAATTAGATTGACGTGCACTAATTGCCCAGCAAGTAACTCACCTAAGAGGTCTGCTCGCCATGCTTGATCATTGATATCTTTAATCAATGCATATTCAATTGAAACTCTGCGTCCAGTTGCATCAGCGTAAGTCCAAGCAGCATCGAGCACTTCTTTAACTTTGTGGCGAGTATTGATTGGCACCAACGTGTCACGTAATTCATCATCAGGTGCATGTAATGAGACTGCCAATCGAAGTGGCATACCTTCTTTTGCAAGTTGCAAAATTTTTGGCACAAGACCAACCGTTGAAACCGTGACACTTCTCGCAGAGATTCCAAGACCTTCAGGATTTGGCTGCACTAAACGACGAATCGCACCAAGAGTTCTTTCATAGTTAGCAAGCGGTTCACCCATTCCCATGAACACAACATTTGATACACGTCCCTCGCCACCAGCAACTTCACCTCGCTTCAATGCTCTCGCACCTGCAAGGACTTGTTCGACTATTTCGGCAGTAGAAAGATTTCTAGTTAAACCACCCTGACCAGTTGCGCAAAATGGGCAGTTCATTCCGCATCCTGCTTGCGAAGAGATGCACATAGTGATGCGTTCTGGATATCGCATTAAGACGCTCTCCACCAGGGATCCATCATGAAGGCGCCAAACTGTTTTTACGGTTGTACCGTTATCGCAATCAAGATTTCTTACTGGGGTGAGCAAATTAGGTAAGAATTTTTCTTTAATCTCAGATGCTAATTCTTGTGGGATATCTGTCCAAGTGGATACATCATCTGAAAGATGTCCAAACCAGTGTCGTGAAACTTGGTCTGCACGAAATGCAGCAATACCAGCTTCTGCAAAAGCTGCTTTTCTTTCTGCCAATGAATAATCCACAAGGTGTTTAGGCGGTAAACCTTTTTTCGGCGCGGTGAGAATTAATTCTCCAGGAAGTGGTTTCATTTATATTCCAAAGACTTGTGTGATTAGTACCCAACCAACGAATGCATTGATTAAATGTGCGTCAACCCGATCAAGCACTCCGCCGTGACCTGGAATTACGTCGCTTGAGTCCTTGATCTGCAAATCTCGTTTTATTGCACTTTCAATTAGATCACCGAATGTTGCAGTAACGGTAAGCACTAATGCCATTGCAAAACCTTGCAACATTGAAATGTCGAGGAAGTAATTCGGAATCACAAAAACGCCGATGAGTATCTGAAGGAATAATCCTCCAGCAAATCCTTCCCAAGTTTTTCTTGGACTAATAATCGAAGCCATTTTGTGCTTGCCAAAACGAACACCCGCAAAAAAGCCGCCGGTGTCATTTGCGATGGTTAGCAACATCACCGAAAAGACTCGTTCAAATCCATTTTCGTGGTGGGCCAAATCAACTGAAAACGACAACATGGCCGCGATATAAATAATCGCCACAGAAAATGCACCGATGTCATTCGCAAATCCGGCTGGTCCCCACTTGAGTCGAAAAATAGAAAGTGAAATCCAAGTACCCATAGCAACTACAAGTGAAAGTTGTAATCCGCCAAAGTAAGTCAGAAGAACGATAAGAGCGATTGCAACAAGACCGATGTAAAACATAAAGCCGTTTCGCAAGCCAAAAATTTTGAAAACTTCTCGGCTCGCAAATCCAGCAAACACTGAAGCTAATAATGCATAAAAAACCGGATTGAAATAGAGAGAGCCAATCAAAAGTGCAAAGAGCGCTAGACCAACAATCGTTGCGACTTGAAGGTTGCGTCCAGCTTTTTGATTTTCAACCATTTTAAACTTCGAGTAACTCTGCTTCTTTGTGCTTCAAAATCTCATCAATGGTAGATGTGTGCTTGTTTGTCACTTCATCAAGATGCTTTTCTGCCCGACGAACGTCATCCTCGCCCGCATCTCCATCTTTTTGTAACTTGTCCAAGCTGTCCTTTGCATTGCGACGAATATTGCGAATAGAAATCTTTGAATCCTCCGCTTTACCCTTAGCTTGTTTGATGTATTCCTTACGGCGTTCTTCGGTGAGTTGCGGCAGTGGCACACGGATTACTTGACCATCCGTAGATGGGTTAACACCAAGATCTGAGTCTCTGATTGCCTTTTCGATTTGAGCTACAACGCCTTTATCGAACGGGCTAACAATGATTAAGCGCGCTTCTGGTGACTGGAAAGAAGCAAGTTGTTGCAAAGGAGTTGGGGTTCCGTAGTACTCCACCACAATCTTGTTGAACATTGCAGGGTTTGCACGTCCAGTTCGAATGGTGCTGAAATCTTCACGAGCAACTTCAATTGCCTTATCCATCTTCGCTTCAGCTTCGGCAAGAATTTGGTCAATCATTATTTGCTCCTAACAAATGTTCCGATACGGTCTCCAGCAACTGCGCGTGCAATATTGCCGTCGACCAGCAAGTTAAAGACATGAATTGGCAAGTTGTTGTCGCGACACAAACTGATTGCAGTTGCATCTGCAACTTTGAGATTACGACCTAAAACTTCATCGTGAGAAATCTCTTCGATCATTTTTGCGTCAGGATTTGTTTTCGGATCAGAGTCGTAAACCCCATCCACTCCCTTTGCCATCAAAACAATTTCGGCGCCTGTTTCCAGCGCTCTTTGAGCAGCGCATGTATCTGTTGAAAAGTATGGTGCACCAAGTCCGGCACCAAAAACCACAACTCGTCCCTTTTCAAGATGTCGAATTGCGCGAAGTGGTACGTATGGTTCTGCAACTTGACCCATAGCAATTGCAGTTTGAACTCGAGTTGGGCAGCCTTCTTTTTCTAAAAAGTCTTGCAGTGCTAGGCAGTTCATGACAGTTCCGAGCATGCCCATGTAGTCAGCGCGAGCGCGATCCATTCCGCGCTCAGAAAGTTGAGCACCTCGGAAGTAATTTCCACCACCAATAACAATTGCTACCTGAGTACCATTTCGAACGATATCGGCGATTTGTTTAGCAATATTTTGAACAGTGTCAGGGTCAACACCTAGTCCACCGCCACCAGCGAATGCTTCACCTGAAAGTTTTAAGAGAACGCGAGACCAACCACCCGCTGGAACACCTGACCATTTTTCGGTTGAACTCATAACCCGCTCCCTTCACGCCTTAGTCTGCCACGCATAGAACAATGGCGGTGACAATTGCCACCGCCATTGAACTTAATTTCACTTCGTTATGCCACTTCGAATCGCACGAAACGTGAGACTGTGGTGCCAGCGTCCGCCAAAATCTGGCGAACTGTCTTCTTGTTGTCTTGTACTGAAGCTTGATCTAGAAGCACAACATCTTTGATGAAACCATTTACTCGGCCTTCAACAATTTTGGCAATTGCAGCTTCTGGTTTGCCTTCTTCACGTGCAGTTGCTTCTGCAATGCGCTTTTCAGTTTCGATTACATCTGCTGGGATGTCGTCAGCTGAAACATATTGCGGACGCATTGCTGCAATTTGCATTGCAACAGCACGAGCTACATCAACATTGCCGGTGTATTCGACCATCACACCAACCTGTGGTGGAAGATCTTCACTGCGGCGGTGGAGATAAACCGCGGCTTCACCATCAAATACTGCAACTTGACCAAGTTCTAACTTTTCACCAATAACTGCTGAAAGACCTTCGATTTCTTCAGCCACAGTGCGACCATTTACTGCAACCGCATTTGCGGCTTCAACAGTTGTGGCCTTTGCACCTGCAACTGCAGCAACTACAGATGCTGCAAGCTTTTGGAAATCTTCATTCTTTGCAACGAAGTCGGTTTCGCAATTTAATGCAATTAGTGCTGCACCAGTGTTTGCAACCAAACCATTTGTTGCTTCACGCTCTGCACCGCGCTTTGCAGCTTTTGCTGCACCGCTAATGCGAAGTAATTCAACAGCTTGATCAAAGTCGCCGTTTGCTTCTTCGAGTGCCTTCTTGCATTCCATCATGCCGGCAGCAGTGATGTCACGCAGTTTCTTAACGTCTTGGGCGCTAATCGCCATTTTTTATTCCCTCTATCTTTATTGCGCAGCAGGTTCGTCAGCGACCACAGCTGCAGGAGCATCAACAACAGGTTTTTCAGAAGTCTTGCTTGCGCGAGCTTTCAAACCTTCAACCGCAGCATCTGCGATTACACGAGTTAGCAGATCAACTGCGCGAATAGCATCGTCGTTTCCAGGAATTGGGTAATCAACGACATCTGGATCGCAGTTGGTGTCAAGAATTGCAAT
>JACCDM010352724.1_pt1 | contig 15957 bp, 9 predicted proteins | sample 7445851 | NCBI WGS metagenome assembly JACCDM01 (sample SAMN15323438, study PRJNA562643) | freshwater metagenome | isolation source: river surface water | place: USA:Blue River Watershed | collected 2017-08-16
AGATATTAAGAAAGGGTTATACATTTGTTATACAAGGGGAGAATTAGAATGTAAAATGTAAAATGTAAAATGTAGAATTGAGAATGTAGAACTGAAAGCATTTATCCGCCGGGGTGGACTGACCGGAATGAAATAGAGCGTCATGTATGTAGAATGTAGAGTTCAGAATGTAGAATTTAGAATTAAGAAGTTTAAAAATGAAAATAAGTCGTTTAAAGATGATGTTTACTTGGAAAATGAAGAGGTTGTTATTTTTGTTTCTTTTGGTTCGTTCTATTGGTGCAGAAGCGCAACAAAGTAATCCTTTACTAGATTGGGTGAAGACGCATGAGCACGTGCAACTGAAAACGTGTATCGATACCTTACAAAAAAGTATTGAAACCGCTCATGCGCAACAGCGCTATCAAGAAGAATCTCGCTACCTACAAAAACTATCACATCTTTTCCTTACCCGCATTAAGAATTTTGATAAAACGATGGGGTGTATTGAGCAAATTAAAACATTAGCTGACAAAACGGGCAACGAAGAATTTTTGATCGACTATTACAACCAATTAGGTGTGACGTATTACTACGAGCAACTCGACATGCCAAAATCATTTGACTACTTTAAAAAGGCGCTGGATCTCAGTAAAAAATTGAAAATCGAAAAGAACATTTCTCGTACGCTATCAAATTATGGTCTCGCCTATTTGGAGAAAGAAAACCACGAAACAGCCCTATCCTATTTTCGTCAAGCGATTGCGTCCTATAAAAAAGAATACAAAAAAGATGGAACCATGGAATTTTATTCCAACATGGGAGTAGCTTTGATTTATGCAGAGAAATACGATAGCGCGTCCTACTATTTGGATAAATCATTGCTATTAGCTAAAGAAACACCGGGACTAGACGACGATGCAGAACGTTTGATGTATTTGGGGGTTTTTAATCAAGAAATTGGTAAAAATGACAAAGCACTTGGTTATTTGAAAGAGGCATTCAAACTCATCCATAATTTGAGCTCATTCCGCAGTAAAATACTAGTTTGTGAGGGTTTGGCAGATGCTTTCGCAGGAGTCGGACAATACAAAGAAGCACACGATTTTCGTAACAAAGAAAAGTTATACCGCGATTCTTTGCGTGTGGTTAGCCTCGAAGAAAGTTCCCTATCCTACAAATACAAATCCGAATTAGACGAATTAAAAAACCTAAATCGGCTTCAGCAAATTGAAAAAGAAAAGGAAGGCGAACGATTTCAATTTTGGGTGGTAATTGGTATTTTGTTCATCGTTTTGTTGACTGGATTTGTAGTCTTTTTAGTATTTCGTTATCGCACCAATCAAAAACGCTTAATTCTTCAGACGGAAAAAGAAAAATTAGAGAAAAATCAAGTTACCTTGGAATTAGAAGCCAACGAACGCGAAGTGGCAGCAAAATCAATGTTTCTGCTCGAAAAAGATAATTTAATTAACAATATATCCGATAAATTACGAGCCACCCTGCCCAAACTAGAAGGAGACGCACACACCGTAGTGAATGGATTAATTTCTGAATTACATTTTTCAATAAACAACAAGCGTTGGGAGGAATTTGAGCTTCGTTTTAATAAGGTGCACCCAAATTTTATCCAAAATCTAGAGAAAAAGCACCCAAGACTTAGTAACAATGAACGAAAGCTTTGTGCTTTTCTGCTTATGAACATGAGCTCAAAAGACATTTCTTCCATAACTGGTCAAACGGTTCACAGTATTAATATTGCGCGAAGTAGGTTGCGAATTAAATTAAAATTGGTGCACTCAGGAGAGGAGCTCTCATCTTACTTAGGAAAATTCTCATCCTAATGATGAAATCGTCTCCATTAATCTTTTTACTCTTTTCTCATCCACACGTAATATAGTCTCTGAAAAAGCAGATTCCTCGTCTAAAAGCACTTTTACAGTACCCGAAAAATGCAAGCAATTGACTTTGGCTTCCTCAACTAAGCGTTTCGCATTATTGGCATTCACTCCACCTCCAGGCATTATTTCAATCCTTTCTTTAGCGTAGGCAACCATCTGCTTTAAAATTGGAAAACCTGAATCAACGTTTGAGGAAAACCCCGAAGTTAAAATTCTGTTGAATTTCAAATCTATCAATTCATCTATCGATCTTTTCCATTCGATACTTTCGTCTACCGCCCTGTGAAACGTGAGGTGTAATTCCCCAGTCAGTGATCTTATTTCCTTTAAAAAAGTAATGTCTAATTCAAAATTCTCTTTAAGGCCTCCGATAGTAATTCCCGAAGCGCCATTTGCACTAAAGTAAGCAACATCCCGAATCATTACTTTCTTTTCATCTGAACTGTAACAAAACCCTCCAGCTCGAGGTCTAATCAAAACATGGGTTTTTAAATTAAGCTCCTTAGCTAACTGAAATAAACCAGGTGAAGGGGTTAAACCTCCTTGATCTAAATCTTGGCAAAGTTCAATTCGTGAAACCTTATATTTTGAAGCCAGAAGTAAGGACTCTACAGACGAAGCGCAAAGTTCAATAGATATGGAGTTCTTCATGATGACCAAAATTCGTCATTTTTTAAGAGTTATTCCTTAACCCGAGAAAAAAAAGGGGCTATTTTCCTTATATTTGTGCAGCGTAGAAACATTAATATGGCGACAAAAACCACCGAACAGGCTGTTCAACAAATGAAATTTGAAGAATTCAAACAACATGTACTTGCTGACTTTCGCTTAGCATGTGAATCAAGAGAAGCCTCACTTTTAGGTCGAAAAGAAGTTTTAACAGGGAAAGCTAAATTTGGGATTTTCGGTGATGGAAAAGAACTCGCTCAAATCGCTCTTGCGAAGCAATTTCAAAAGGGTGATTTTCGTTCAGGTTATTACCGAGATCAAACGATTATGTTGGCCATACGTGAATTGACGATTCAACAGTACTTTGCAGGCCTCTATGCACACACGGATGTTGACGTTGAACCATTATCTGCAGGACGTCAGATGGGTGGTCATTACGCAACGCGAAATTTAGATAAAGAGGGCAATTGGAAGAATTTAATGGAGCAACGCAACAGTTCTTCCGACATCTCCCCTACTGCGGGTCAAATGCCTCGGTTGGTAGGTTTGGCTCAAGCATCAAAAGTGTATAGAAATAACTCGAATCTTCATAATGAATCATTTCAAAAATTTTCAAATAAAGGAAATGAAGTAGCTTTTGGAACCATCGGTGATGCTTCTACTTCTGAAGGTCCTTTTTGGGAATCCATAAATGCTATGGGCGTGATGCAAGTACCCGTAGTGATGTCTGTTTGGGATGATGGTTATGGTATTTCCGTGCCGCGTGAATACCAGACCACTAAAGGCAGTATCTCTGAAGCCTTGGCAGGAATGCAACGAACAAAGGATAAGCCTGGTTATGAAATATTTGTTACCAAAGGTTGGGATTACCCACATTTGTGCGAGACCTACGAAAAGGCAGTAAAATTGGCGCGCGAGGAACATGTTCCTGTTTTGGTGCATGTTCAAGAAGTAAATCAACCACAAGGTCACTCTACTTCTGGTTCACATGAACGCTACAAGTCTGCAGAACGCATGCAATGGGAAAAAGATTATGATTGTATTGCGAAATTTCGTGAATGGATCCTGGCTTTTAATGCAAATGGATTGACTATTGCTGATGATGCTCATTTGGACGACATTGCCAAGGAAGCCAAAGAAGCGGTGCGACAAGCAAAAAATGATGCCTGGAAAGCTTTTACCTCAGAAATAAAAAAAGATATTGACGGATTACTTCCCATTTTGCGTTCACTTGGTCAATCCTCTGAAATAGGAACATCCATAAACGCTATTGCCGATGAGTTGGAAAAAGCTTTTGAACCGATTCGAAAAGATGTATTGGGATATGCTCGAAAGGCGCTTCGAATAGCCATTCACACTCAGTCTCCATCGAAAAAATCCTTACAGGAATGGATTCAACAATCCCTTGAAGCCAATTTTGATCGTTACAGTTCCGTATTATATTCCGCTTCTGCACATGCAGCCACCAAGGTAAGCGGAATTGCACCTGAATATTCTGGTGATTCAAACATGGAGGATGGCAGAATTATTTTGCGTGAAAACTATAGAAAATTACTTGAAAAATACCCTGAAGTTCTTGTTTTTGGAGAAGATGCCGGTAAAATTGGAGGTGTAAATCAAACATTAGAAGGCCTGCAAGAACAATTTGGAGAGATTCGCGTTTTTGACACAGGAATCAGAGAGTGTACTATAATTGGCCAAGGTATTGGAATGTCTATGCGCGGATTAAGACCCATTGCTGAAATTCAATACCTCGATTATTTACTATATGCCATTCAAGTACTTTCTGATGACCTAGCCACCGTTCAATACAGAACAAAAGGAGGCCAAAAAGCCCCTTTGATTATTTCCACGCGGGGTCATAGATTAGAAGGCATCTGGCATAGCGGATCTCCTATGGGAATGATCGTTAATGCCGTTCGAGGAATTCATGTTTGTGTACCTAGAAACATGACCAAAGCTGCCGGATTCTACAATACTTTACTCATTGGTGACGAACCAGCTATCGTGGTGGAACCACTAAATGGATACAGAACCAAAGAGAAAATGCCAATTAACATTGGCGAATTCTGCGAGCCATTAGGGGTTCCTGAAGTTGTAAAAGAAGGTAAAGATTTGACCGTGGTTTCTTATGGCTCCACATTCAATTTGTGTCAGCAAGCAGCTCAAGCCTTGGAGGAACTCGGAATTTCAGTTGAACTAATTGATGTTCAGACACTACTTCCCTTCGACGTTCATCACCTAATTTCTGACTCTCTGAGAAAAACGAATCGACTTCTTATTGTAGATGAAGATGTAAGTTCAGGAGCCAGTGCATTTATTTTGGATAAAATAATGGTAGAACAAGGTGGGTATTATCACCTCGATTCAAAACCCATTACATTAACTGCGAAAGATCATCGTCCTGCATACGGAACGGATGGAGACTATTTTTCGAAGCCAAGTATTGATGATATTATCGAAACTGCTTACAGTATAATGCAAGAAGCTGATCCTGAAAAGTTTCCCGCTTTGTATTAAAGTTTTAATTTTAGCTTTAGTTCAAACTCAACATTAAAAAGTTAAGCTTTGAATTAATAAAACTTTATGTTGAAAGGCAATCTCATTTGAACGCCTGACATACTTTCTATCTTCTTCAATTCCTTGTAGTACTCCAACAATTCTTCCGGAAGCTGATTGGTTGAAGAAACATCTTTATCATCTTCCTCCTTTTCGTTTTCATCTTCTAGAAAATCCATTAATTTGTCTGCAAAATCTTTTTCCACCAACGGATAATACAATACTTCGTTCGTATCACCATTTACCAATTTTGCTGCATAGGCAATGGCTGACGTTAATCCACCAATTTCATCAACCAAGCCTATTTTAACTGCATCAGATCCGGCCCATACTCTTCCTCTTGCCACCTTGTTGACATTTTCTTTCGTCATTTTTCTTCCTGTCGCTACCTTAGAAAGAAAATCGTCGTAAATTTCGTCGACCTCAGTTTGTGTTATACTTAATTCCTCCTTTGTTAGCTTGCGATTTAAGGACAAGGAGCCGTGTTTATTTGTTGAAACGCGATCAAAGGTTATTCCTAATTTATTTTCCAACATTTTGCCCGTGTATGGAATCATCCCAAAAACTCCAATTGATCCGGTAATAGTACTGTTTTCAGCAAAAATTCGATGAGCCGGTGCTGCAATATAATATCCCCCAGAAGCTGCCACGTCGCCCATTGAAACAATGACTTTCTTTTTTGCCTTGGTTAGCTCCACTTCACGCCAAATTTCGTCACTCGCTAATGCACTTCCTCCAGGACTATTTATCCTAAAAACCACGGCTTCAATATTATCTTCCTCTCGAACTTTTTTCCAAAGTTTGCACAATTTTTCAGAGGCAATTCCATCTCCATCTCGCGAAATATCACCTTCTGCTACTATCACAGCGATTTTCGGTTTTTCAATCTGTCTAATTTCTTGATCTTCAAAAAAGAAATACTTTCCGTATTTTTCCACGGCAAGCATATTCAAACTACTTGGGTTGTCCACGCCTACTTTTTTCGCTAACACTTGCATCACCTCATCCCGGTATTTCACACCATTTATAAACTTAAATTTCACGGCATCTTGCATCCTTCGCAAGGACAAACTGTCCGCGTAATTATTCAGTTTTTCAACACTAATATTTTTATCTTTTGAAATGTCTTGGCATATATCGCTCCAAATTGAATTCATATAGGTTTTTGTTTGAAGCCTACTTGAATCGCTCATTTCTTTTCGGAAAAATGGTTCAACAGCACTTTTAAAATCATTGTTTTTTCCTCGAATGACTTCAACTTCGACATCCAATTTTTCTAAAAGACCGGTATAAAACATAACTTCTCCACCCAAACCTGTCCATTGAAAAACTGTTGATGGGAAACCATACACTTCATTCGCGGCAGAAGAAATATAATATGTTTTTTGAGATACATATTCTCCTGATAAATAGGCTACAACAAATTTTCCACTTTTTTCAAATTCGTCTATTGCTTTCCGAATTTCTTTAGCAGTTGAAACTCCGCAATTTACATCTCCGAGCTCCAAAAACAATCCTTTAATTCTATCGTCATTCTGAGCTTTTTTCAATCCATGTAAAATGTCAGGAAGACCTTTCTTTTGTTTGAAGGAGAACGTAGAGATTGATAAATCGCTTGAACTTTGTTCCGCAATTTCACCTTCCAACTTCATGTGCAATACTGTGTTGTCTTTAACTTCTAATTCACTGTCGCCCATTCCGAAGAACAGCGTTAAAACACCAAAAAGTGATAACATATAAATTACCGTGGAAATTATTCCTCCGATGACGACAGCTAAGAAGCTAGGCCAAAATATTTTTCCGAATTTGATTTTTCCTTCAGTCATTTTAGAATAGATTACCTAAGCGAAAGCTTGAATTTACCAAATTCATTTTTAACGAAAATCTTATTTCGCGCCCATACTGATTAAATTGCAATGCATCCAACGCATTTCCGGCACGATAAAGTGGGAAATACACACTTAAAACTGGTCCCAATTTCATTCCAACTCCTGCATTCAAGGCTGACTTATTACCGGCAATTCCAGCGTCCACAAAAACACCAAACAATTTAGGAATATAAGGTAACTCCGAGTAAATACTTACAGTTGATAAATTCTCAAAACGCTCATTTTGGTCATTAGCTGTATTAAACCCTCCCATATTATTCATTCGTTGATTACTCCAAAATCCGTTAGGCTGAAATCTGCCAAAATAATATTCTTCCATATAAATATCTTGATCACCCATTGCTCCACCGAAAGAATACAAAAATGCAGATTGATCTGTATTTGTTGCTAAATTCCAACCTGTAAAAGCACGAACCTCCATCCAACGTTTTTGTTTGTTGCGTAAATAACGCCATTTGTATTTCATTTCAGTTTGAACACGGTTCATCGAAACACTTGGTTCTATGTAATCTATAAGATCGTCCACACGGTTTCTATTCGCATATTCATAACGAACTTTCCAATCAAATCTATGGTCTGTCAAATTAACATTGTAATTGTATTGTAAGAATCCTCCTAATTGTGTGAATCCATTCATTCCATAATCATCCTTTCTAAACGAGCCTTGAATAAGCACGTCGTGTGATGTAGGGCTTGCCTCTCCTCGATTACCTAAATTCAATTTGAGATAAGGCGCCAAAGACACTAATTGCGCGTCTTTAGAATCTCCAGTTCCAAAATGACGTATCGACATTCCAAGTTTAGAAGATTTAAAACGAGTAGCCGGTAAAAAAGTATAACTAAACTCTGCCATTCCAACAGGTCGCAATCTACCAGTTGAAAATTGAGGAGCAAAAACAAATTGAAACGGTTTAAATGGAATACCAAGATTGTGAATTGCACCTCCAAACATAAATCCATCGTATGCATTTCCGCCGATTGTTGGAGTCCAGAAGAAATTTGTTTTATTTATGTCGTGATCGCCAATTAAAAATTCACCTTTCATAGGCTCACAGTACGGAAATAGTTTCTTATTCCAATGATTATTCGAACGTTTCAATTCAGGAATATCTTTACTTACATCAATAGAAAAACGAGAATAGTCTGTACCGTTAAAAGTTAAGGTAGATTTCTTTGCTGGCTCTGCCCATTTGGTCTCCACTAACATACTATCCCTATCTTTTTTATCCATAAAAGCATTCACCTCTATGGGGCCTTGCACTTGTCCTACGTTTTTTACGGTTACTTGTGTCGTATTGGTAAGTTTATCCTTTTTAACACGTTGAATTTTGTAATCAATGTGTCGCGTCGTTTGAATCAAATCGGTGAACAACCAACTCAAGTTTTTTCCTGTGGAAGATTCAATTGCTTTTTTCATGTCTTCAGGTTGAGGGTGCTTGAATTTCCATTGCTCGTAATATTCATGCATGGCTTTATCAAAAAGCTCTTCTCCAAGATAATCTTTAAGGTAGAAAAATACCAACCCGGTCTTCTGGTACATAATAATACCATAATTTGCCGAGGTGAAAGCTGCAGAATGGGTTTCAATAGGTTGATCCAGACCAAAACCAGCAATAGCACGGTAAGAAATATCTCCCATGTCGTGATGATCTAGATCGTTAAGGTGGAATTTTCCATTTAATACCATGTCTGAAAATCGTGTATTGTTCGGATATTTCGTTTGGATGTAACGCATTTCATTTAAGGTATTCATTCCTTCATCCATCCAACCATGAACACGTTCATTAGAACCAAGTATTCCATAAAACCAATTATGTCCTACTTCGTGAACAATTACAACCTCCAACTCTTCTTTTGAAGAAGCGTTTCCAATTACAGTTACGTTTGGATATTCCATACCGCCACCTGCCGAAATAGTTCCATCCACGGCTGTTACTTGGTTATATGGATAATCGCCGTTCCAGAGTGAATAATAATACGTTCCATCGTTAATATATTCAATCGCATGTTGCCAAGTCTTCGCATTTGATGGCACAAACATGGCCCATGACGTAACCTTACGTTTACTTTGCGGCAGTTCAACTTCACCTTTTAGCACCGCATAACGTTTATCGGCAAACCAAGCAAAATCGTGCACATTATTTTGAATGTAGCGAATTGTCTTCATGTTTGTTGAGGACGTCGGAAATTCTGATGCTTTTGTCTTGGATAGGGTTAATAAATCTCCAATACCCGATTCTGTTTCTTTCGCCTTTTTAGATAAGAAATCAAGCTCACTTTGGGTTTGTAAATCACCTGTGGCACCAACTACATAATTTTCAGGTAAGGTTATCGTAACGTCAAAAGAACCGTATTCAGAATAAAATTCACCTTGATTCAAATATGGAATTTGATTCCAACCATTCTTATCGTATACCGCAGGTTTTGGATACCATTGTGTTATTTGATATGATTGTCCAACATGACCTAGACGAGAAATTTCTCCCGATGGTATTTTTACTTTAAAAGGAGTTTCTATAGTAATGCGTTCTCCTGGCCTTAAGGGTTTAGCCAACTGTAAGATACAAATATCCATATGCTCAGGATCATAATCCCATTTTAGCATCGCACCTTCCGATTTAAAATTCAGCGAATCAATCCATCCGCGATCACTCTCAGGACCAAAAAACAATTCTGTTTGGCCATTTTTATACAATTGTTTTGCTAGAGCACTATTTCGGTTGCGGTAGGCATTCGGCCATAAATGAATATATAGTTTCTCGAGAACATTTGGTGAATTGTTAACATATTCCATGGATTCAAATCCCCTTAGGTAGTGATTTTGGTCGTCAAGAGAAACGTTTATTTTGTAATTCACCTCTTGTTGCCAATACTTCTGTGCCATCGAGAATGTTGCGCAAAGAGAAATAGCGGAGAAGACAATAATCTTTTTCATATGTATGTAATTTGTTTTTTTTTATTTGTCATATGGACCGCTTTAGCAGCCACGTAGTGAATCGCACAAGAGATTTTTTCATCAGTATTTTTATGGAAAAACTATTTATGCTTATTTCATTTAGTTAATTTTTACAAATGTAATCTTTTGACGATTTATCCTATAATTTGTTACCTAATTTAAAAGAAAAAGGCCTTCTTTTCAGAAGACCTTTCCTTGATAAAATATTGATTAGATATTATTTAATTACCTTAAATTCAACTCGTCTATTTTTAGCTTCCTTAACGTCAGCTTCATCATCCTCCACAATATCACTACTCACTTGCAAACTGCTTTTGTGAGAAGCTTTCAATCGTGATGCATCAATACCATTCTTTACAAGGTAATTAATCACAGCTTTCACACGTTCTCTATCTAAGTCTTTGTATTGCTCATCTTGAGCTCCAGCTTCGTCTTCTTTTACATCCGTATGACCAATCACTTCTATATTCATTTTAGGATCTTTTTTCATCGCATCCAAAATAAAAGTTAGATTATCTGTAGCATTGGAAGTAAATTTGGCTTGACCACCTCGGAAATGCACTTGATGTGCTTCTACTTTCTGAGCTAGGGTCATTTTTTCATCTAACTCAATCGGTTTATTGTAAATAACTGGTGAAAAAGATTCTTCTAAATTAACCACAACAGGCTTGAAACATTCACATTCTTCTTCTTTATCGATTAGGCGAATTACAATATTATCCACGTAATAATAAGCATGATTCATGGCTTCTGCCTCAGACTCTTTTGGTTTTTTAACTGATTCAAATTTCCAAGGCGTATCCGTTGACGTATAAGCTTGATTAGGCTGAAAATTACCAATGGTAATGTATTTTTCATCCCCCTTTGCAATATAAACGTTTCCAACCTTTTCCCAACCGAAAAATCCTTTGATTATTCTTCTCGGAACGCGATCCTTGGTTGGATTTAACACCAAATGATCGTCTGTATCACCAACTTTTGGAGGTTCTGCACCAAATGGACTTTTTGAAAAATACAATCCAAGATTGTTTATTGCATATTTAGAACTTTCCGCTAAGGAAACATCATAAGACACGCAATATTTTAATCCTTTTTTTAATGTTACTGTTTCTTTACCTTTTTTAAGCGCAATGGTAATATAACTTCTTTCTAAATTTCCATTCTTTCCTGGCTTATATGCGATTAATCCTGCATAAGCCTCTCCACCTTGTCCTTCTTTTGGGTTCTCTGAACCGAAAACATTGTTTGGAATACCAACATCACCCGATGCGTCCTTCATAAACAAATCAGCTTTTACTTCCATTGTCGAAAGAACTTCTCCTTCTAACATTTCTACAGCACCAATTTCAGTTACCGTTTCTTTATCTTTAGTGTTTTCGAATGTCATTTTGAACACTTCTTTTTCATTACCTTTTCCTTTTTGAGCAAAGGAAACATTTGTAACTCCAGAGGCAATAACCACTGAAAACAACGCGATTGATACTTTCTTACAATTCATAATTTTTAACAGTTTTAATGAATACTTTCACCTTTTCAGGGTCAATATCCGGATAAACTCCGTGACCCAAATTTACAATATGTCTTTGACTTTTAAAGGATTTCAACATATTTATTGTTTCTTTCTCAATTAATTCATCGGAACCATACAACACGCAAGGATCTAAATTTCCTTGTAATGTCTTTGTTTCACCGACCAAATTTCTTGCAACATGTACATCCATATTCCAATCTAATCCTAATGCAGTACAAGGTAATTTAGAAATATCGTCTAAACTCGCCACTGCACCTTTAGAGAAAACTGTTAAGGGTACGCCATCTAATGCTTTTACAATTTTATTTATATAAGCAATACCGAATGTTGCGTACTGTTCACGTCCCAAAATTCCTGCCCAAGAATCAAATATCTGTAGCGCGTCCGCTCCAGCTTCCAACTGCCCTTTTAAATAGTCAATTGTCACAACCGAAATGCGGTTTAGCAATTCATGTGCCAAATCGGGTTTTGTGTATAATAGTTTCCTTGATTCAGAAAAAGTTTTCGATCCTCTACCTTCCACCATATAACACAAAATCGTCCATGGAGCACCAGCAAAACCTATTAATGGCACTCTATGATCTAGTTCTCGTTTGGTTATCTTTAAAGCTTCAAAAACATAAGAAAGGCGATCGTAGACATCGATTTTTTTATCGAGTAAAGCAAATTGTTCTTCTGTTCGAATCGTATTTTCGAACCAAGGTCCTTTTTGTTCAATCATTTGATAAGGCAATCCCATTGCTTCTGGAACCACCAAAATATCTGAAAAAATTATGGCAGCATCGACTCCTAAAATATCTACCGGTTGAATAGTTACTTCAGCCGCAAATTCAGGTGTTTCCACTAATTCCTTGAATCCTCCCATTTTAGAACGAACAGCTCTGTATTCAGGAAGAATTCTTCCGGCTTGACGCATTAACCAAACAGGATAACGGTCTAATTTCTCCCCTCTGTGGGCGCGCAGATATAAATCATTTTTTAAAGACATGGACACAAAGATAAGGAATGATCATGTAAAGTATGAATCTACAATTCATAGAATCTACCATTGGATTTCTTTTTTTCCTAACATTCGCAAAAACTCGTTCGTTTTTGAAAAATGTTTACAGCCAAAAAAACCTCTATGACTCGATAGAGGAGATGGATGCACACTCGTGAGCACTAGGTGTTTTCTTTTATCGATAAAATCAGCTTTTGAGATCGCTTTAGATCCCCAAAGTATGAATACGATTCCCTCCTTCCTTTCATTTAATTTACGAATCACCGCGTCGGTAAACAATTCCCAACCTATTCCTTTGTGACTATCTGGTTTTCCTTCCTCCACTGTCAAAACGCTATTTAAAAGAAAAACTCCTTGTTTCGCCCAACGAACTAAATTTCCATTTTCGGGAATTGCAGAACCGCAATCATTCGCAATTTCTTTAAAAATATTGAGTAGGCTTTTCGGAAATGGTCTTACATCGGTTTCAACTGAAAAACACAATCCATGAGCGTGACCTTTGGTTGGATATGGATCTTGACCAAGGATTACCACATTAACTTGTTCAAATGGACAGGCATCAAATGCCGCAAAAATCTCGTTACCTTTTGGGAAAATTCTATTGGGAAATTCTTGATAAAGAAGTTTTACTCTTTGAACCAATTCTTGGAATGATTTTTTTTCAAATTCCTCTTTCAGAACATTTTTCCAAGACTCATCTATTTTAACATTCATTTTAATCAGCCATATCAATTAGAGCTGTCCATAACGATATTCTACCTTGATCCATTCTTGGCCAAATTGGCCTAACCGTTCCGTTATGAGCAGCAATTCCGAGGTAGTCACCAAAAAACTTTGACCCGTGGGGTTGGAAAGGACTTGTTGAGATCGTAGTTTCGTTGAAAGTTATCCCTCCATCTTTACTCACCGTCCAAATTACATCTGTTTTTAAAGATCCTGGCTCGTATTTACTTCTATCGTAATATACAAAATGTAAATCGCCATTCGATTGATCTACCGTTAAACAGGTAAGAAATTGATGTGTCTCTCGAGTTTCCTTATTCACTTGAATAGGGCCTTGCCAATGCTCTCCATTATCGGTTGAAAACATTAGAAAAATATCCGTGTCGTTTTCTCCATTTCCTTGATCGGCCCAATTCAGGTAAAGCGTACCATTTCGAGTACCTCCCGATTGATCGGAAACCAAAAACGGAAGACCATTCGCACGGTAAAAACCTGGAACTTTTATATCCCAACCTCCCGGATGATCAATAATTTTCCGTTCTTCCGGAAGCCAAGTTTTTCCTTCATCTAAAGAGCGTTGCATCATCAATCCTCTAGGACCTGTCCATGTAACAACGAGCGCATTGTCTTTTCCAAATGCTGGAACTGCTCCTTCAACGGTGTTGTCCCCATCCAAACAATCACCACCGTATTTAGATATTCTCTTCGGTGTAGACCACGTAAGCCCTTGATCCGTAGATTTTGAAAACATAATAAATGAACTGTCTCTTGGATTGGAAGAGTCATATGCATCAAATTGAGTCCAAGTCATAAACAAATGATTGGTTTTAGGATGAATTGTAATCCAATGTTTATCTTGAACTTTTGAGCCATTAGGCGATGGAAAAGATCCTTTTGAAAAGGTCCCATCGATCTTATCCGAAAATTGACAAACAATTCGATCTAAATGTGAAGTTTTTTTATAGCTGGCTAAATGAAAATAATAAATACGCCCCTTGCTGTCGATTTTCATTACAGGATCTCCAAAAACACCGAACTTACTTTTCAATTGTTTACTTTTCCAAGACTTTCCTCCATCGGTAGAATAGTGATACCCGTCAAGTATAGAGCCCGCTACCAAACGCTCGGGATTCAATTCATCAATAGCAATTGAGGGCTCACAACCTGAATAGGTGTAATTTGACTTTGCCAAAGGAATTCTTACATTCACATAAGACTCTTGAGCACCTATTTTTTGATTTAAGAAAATAAAATGACTAACGAAGCCAATAATTATATAGTGACGCATTTAAAGAAGTTGTATTAGCACTAAATTGAAACTGAGGTTTTACATAAAGGGAATTATTGATCGATACGGAGAATAATTTCTGATCTCTTGACACCAACAATTCGGCTTTTCCCGTAGCTCCCATTTCTGAAATAATATCCTCTAAAAAATATTGGTCAGCTCTATACCCATTGCAACCTAAAATTTCGTCACCAACAGATAACCCACATAGCTCTGCAGCTGAATTAGCACGAACTGATTTTACAGTAACATTTCCACCACTTGTTGTGAATGCGGCTCCAAAAGAATAGGTCTCAGAGGTGGCATCCTTTACAGTAACACCAACTTTATCAAAAATACTGGCATATGGAATAATCTCAGTTCCGTTAATATACTTTTCAAAAAAACTTGTCAAGTCTCTACCTGTAAATTGCTCCAAGGTTAATTTCAATTCATTTTCTGTAAACCCACGTTTTTCTTGTACAAAGTAGACCATGTATAGATATTGCAAGGCATGATCTAAACACTGCTTACCTTTAGAATGCTCAATAATCATTGCGTCAAAAACCGCGGCAAGCAGGGCTCCTCTAGAATAATACGTCATGGTGGTATTGGCACTGTTTTCGTTTGGTCGGTATGCTTTTATCCATGCATCAAAACTTGCATGAGCAACAGGTTGAACACGCGCGCCAACAGATCCTTCGACATAATTCGCTAACCCTTGTATTTTTGATAGCATCGTTTCTTTGGAGTAAAATCCTGCTCTGCGCATAATAAGTTCATCGTAATAAGAAGTAAAACCCTCCATAACCCAAAGTAAACTGGTGTAATTTTCCTCACCATAATTAAACGGCCCTAATTCAATTGGACGAATTCGTTTTACATTCCATAAATGAAAATATTCATGGGCTACCAAATTCAAAAATCCGTAATAGTCATTTCCATATTGCCAACGATTTACACTTAATACAGTGGAATTTGTATGTTCTAAACCACCTTGACCATCAGAAACATTATGAATGATAAATACATATTCTTTATTTGGATTGAATCCAAAAACATCGGTGCATTTTTGAACCACTTTAGCCATATCAACTTTTAGTTTTTCAACTGAATAATTACCTTCTCCGTACATAGCTACAGTATGTTTAATTCCTGCAGCTTCAAAAGTAAATTCCTCTTGATTACCTATTTCGATGGGACAATCTACCAATTGATCATAATGTTGAAATTCATACGATTTTTGACTATCAGAGGCCTTAGAAATGTTCATTGATTCTAAGGCAGTTGAAACCTTTTTAAATGAACTATGCGGATATATTGTCAAGCTGCCCTTTTTATTCATCAATTCCTCCACATACATGAATACACCCGAACCACTTACAAATCCATGGGTTAAGTCAAGAAAAGAGGTGCGAACTGAAAGTTCAAAAGCGTACACTTCATATTTAATTTTTACAAATGAAGCATTGTTTGAATGTAT
>JACCDM010695752.1_pt1 | contig 15955 bp, 16 predicted proteins | sample 7445851 | NCBI WGS metagenome assembly JACCDM01 (sample SAMN15323438, study PRJNA562643) | freshwater metagenome | isolation source: river surface water | place: USA:Blue River Watershed | collected 2017-08-16
AGTAAAGAGTATGAACGAATTCTGGGTCGCGGTAAGCGAATGCTGCATAACACTCCAGTCGTCGGAAAATACATCTACGGAACATTGCACGGCATGAAAAAGGGCATCAAAGATATGGTTGCCCCACAAGGCATGTTTGAGGATTTAGGTTTTAAATACTTAGGTCCAATTGACGGCCACGACATCGAAGCGATGGAAAAGACCTTACAGATGGCTAAAGAGTTTGGCTCGCCCGTCATTGTTCATGCAATCACTGAAAAGGGTCGTGGATACACACCAGCTCTTGAGGATATTGCGGAAAAATTCCACGCCGTCGGGATTGTTGATCCTGCAACAGGTAAGCCGCTAAAAGCTTCTGCGCCATCATGGACCAATGTTTTCTCTGAAGAGATAACTCAGATCGGTCGTGATAATTCAAAGATTGTTGCAATCACAGCTGCCATGCTTGGACCGACCGGTTTAGATAAGTTCGCACAAAACTTTCCAGACAGAACTATTGATGTTGGTATCGCCGAACAACATGCGGTGACAAGTGCAGCAGGGCTTGCATATGCAGGCATGCATCCTGTGATCGCCATTTATTCAACCTTCCTTAATCGCGCCTTCGATCAGTTGTTGCTTGATGTGGCGCTGCATAAGGCAGGTGTCACCTTTGTATTAGACCGTGCAGGTATAACCGGCGATGACGGTCCGTCACACCACGGTATTTGGGATTTAGCCTTGACCGGAATTGTTCCGACCATGCATGTGGGCGCACCACGTGATGGCGCACGCTTGAAGGAGATTCTGCGTGAGTGCGTGAAAATTTCAGATGCACCTTCGATGATTCGCTTCCCTAAGGGTGCTATTCCGGCAGACATTCAAGCGATTGAACGAATAACGGGCGCAGATGTATTGCACCGCGGAAGCACTAAGCAGGTTCTTTTAATCAGTATCGGATCTATGGCTTCGATGGCACTTGAAGTTGCGCAATTGGCACACCAACAATCAATCGAAATCACCGTTGTTGATCCTTTATGGGTCAAGCCAATTTCTCCAGCGATCATCGCAATGTGTGCAGATTACGACACCGTTGTAGTGATGGAGGATGGAATTAAGCATGCAGGAATTGCAAGCACCATCTCTGAAACCTTAAGAGAAGCAGGAAGCAGTTGCACCCTGCATTCAATCGGCGTTCCACTTGAATTCATTGAACACTCAAAGCGCAATGAAATTCTGGACGATCTAGAGATCACCCCGGCAGCAATCGTGCAGCAGATTAAAGGGTGGATTTCTTAGATCTACGGAAGTGAAGCGACTCCCTTGTCATGGAAACGCTTTCCAGTAACTGATTCGCTAATTCCTTCACGATCCAAGTACGGCAGGATTCCACCCAAGTGCATTGGCCATCCAGCGCCCATCAGCATGCAGAGATCGATTTCAGCAGCGGTTGTTACCACGCCCTCATCAAGCATCATGCGAGCTTCTAGCGCTAACGCCTTAAGTGCGCGATCACGAACCTGTTCTGCTGTTGATGGAGAGTTGCCCTTTTCAATCAATGCAATCGCTGCAGGGTTAGCGGTGACGGTTCCATCCTCGCCCTTGATGTAGAAGTTGCGAACACCTTCCTTGACCATGCGTTGCATCGTTGGAGAGATTCTGTAGCGATCACCGAGGTTGGTGTGCAATGTTTCTGAAACGTGCAGAGCTACACCTGGTCCAACCAGATCCAACAATTGGAATGGTGACATTGGGAAACCAATCTGCATCATCGCAGCATCGGCAACCTCAGGTGATGTTCCTTCATCGACCGCATCGGTTACTTCGCCCATGAAACGGGTCAACAGGCGATTTACAACAAAGCCCGGCGCATCCTTGCAGATGATCATGGTCTTCTTGAGCTCTTTACCAACCGCAATAGCTGTAGCTGTTGTTGCATCATCTGTTGTAGATGTACGGGCAACTTCGAGTAGTGGCATGACCGCAACTGGGTTAAAGAAGTGGAAGCCAACTACGCGCTCAGGGTTCCTAAGACCTTCAGTCATGCGTTCAACCGATAGGGAAGAGGTGTTAGTAGCCAATACGCACTCAGGAGAGACAATGCTTTCCAACTTTTTGAAGAGCTCTTGCTTGAGCGAGAGCTCTTCAAAGATCGCTTCAATAACAAAGTCGCAACCAGCAAAGACTGATTGATCCGCGGAGCCTGAGACAAGTTGTGACAGACGTGAAGCCGATTCTGGGCTCATGCGCTTCTTTTCAACCAGCTTGGCAAGCTCATTCTTAACCCAGGCAACACCCTTATCGGCGCGAGCCTGATCAATATCGGTCATTACAACTGGACACTTAAGATTTCGGACCATCAGAAGAGCAAGTTGTGATGCCATTAAACCTGCGCCAACAACTCCTACCTTGGTGACCTTGCGTGCCAATGCTGGCTTAGGTGCGCCTTCTACCTTCTTGCGCTTCTTCTGAATCAAGTTAAATGCATACAGCGAAGATCGAAGTGGGTCAGACATAGTTAAATCAGCAAGCACCTGATCTTCAGCATCAAAGCCTTGACCAAGTGTGTTGGTTCGGGCCGCAGCAATGAGTTCGAGCGCCTTCATAGGTGATGCAATCTCTGCGCCACCGTACTTCTTAAGTGCAGCTGCCTTACCTGTTGCTAATGCACTTTCCCACGCTGGATCGTTGCTGTAATCAGCGCGTTCGATTTTTGTTGTTCCGTTGAGAACTCCAACAGCAAAACCAATTGAACGCTCCAAGAAATCTGCTGGTTCATACATTGCATCAACGACGCCAAGCTTCAGCGCATCCTTAGCCTTCATCATGGTGTTGTTGTTCAGAGCGTTAAGCATGATTACCTGAACTGCGCGTTCTGGTCCAATCAACTTAGGAAGAATTGTTGCTCCACCCCATCCCGGAACAAGTCCTAGGAAAACTTCAGGCAAAGCTGTAAATGCTGTAGTTGCAACGGTTCTGTAATGACAGTGAAGACCGACTTCAAGACCGCCACCGAGTGCAAGACCATTGATAAAGGCAAAGGTCGGAATCGAGCTTTCTCCTAAACGTCGGAAGACATCGTGACCTAGCTTTCCAATCGCTAATGATTGACTGCGTTCGCTAAGGAATGAAAGCGCTGAAAGATCTGCACCTGCAGCAAAGATAAAGGGCTTACCTGTGATTGCAATTGCTGCAGGCTTACGTCCGATCGCATCGGTGATAGCCGCATCAAGTGCCATAACAGATTTAGGTCCAAATGTATTTGGACGATTGTGATCATGGCCGTTGTCCAATGTAATCAACGCCATTGTTCCCTTGCCTCCAAAGGCGGCAAGATCAATATCGCGAACTAGCGCATTGGTAACAACTTCTTCAGGTGCTCCAGCTGGAAGAGTGATATCTGTGCTCATAATTACTTTGCTCCCTTGTAGTTAGGGTTTTCCCAGATAACTGTTCCGCCCATGCCTAAACCGATACACATTGTTGTGATGCCATAACGAACCTCAGGTTGTGCTTCAAAGGTTCGAGCAAGATTAAGCATTAAACGCACACCTGATGATGCAAGCGGGTGCCCGACGGCGATAGCGCCACCATATGGATTAACGCGAGCATCATCATCTGCAATTCCGAAGTGATCCAAGAACGCAATTACCTGCACTGCGAACGCCTCGTTAATTTCAAATGCTCCGATATCTTCAATCTTTAAGCCCGCCTGCTTGAGAGCCTTAAGGGTTGATGGAACTGGTCCGTAACCCATGATCTCCGGCTCAACACCTGCAAATGCAAAGGTGACCATCTTGGCTTTAATTGTTAAACCAAGCTCTAACGCTTTTTCTTCGCTAGCTAAAATCGCAGCGGTTGCGCCATCGTTAAGTCCTGATGAGTTACCTGGTGTAACACGACCTGATGGACGGAAAGGGGTTTTCAATCCTGCAAGGCCTTCCATCGTGGTCTGTGGGCGTGGTGCTTCATCAACTGTTGCAACTGTCCAACCAAGTTCGGCGTTACGAGCAGCGGTTGGAATTAAATCTCTCTGAATCTTTCCTTCTGCATACGCCTTTGCAGTTTTTAACTGTGAATTCATCGCATAACGATCTGCGCGTTCTTTTGTTAATTGAGGGAAGCGATCATGTAAGCGCTCAGCTGTAGCGCCCATAGCTAACGCATCTTGATCAACAATGCGCTCTGCAAGGTAGCGAGGGTTTGGATCCATTCCTTCGCCCATTGGGTGGTTGCCCATGTGTTCAACACCGCCAGCGATTGCGATCTCATTTGCTCCCATTGCAATCGCTCCGGCAATTGTTGTCACCGCAGTTAATGCACCTGCACACCAACGATCTACTGAGTAACCCGGCACTGTGTTTGGTAAACCTGACAGAAGCGCTGCGCTACGACCGATGTTCATTCCTTGATCACCGGTTTGTGTTGCAGCAGCGATTGCAACATCTTCGATTGATGCGGGATCAACCTTTGGATTGCGTTCTAGAAGCCCACGGATTGCGCGAACCATAAGGTCGTCGGCGCGAGTTCCGGCATACATGCTGCCGGCCTTTCCAAATGGAGTACGAACGGCATCAACGAGAACAACTGTGCGAGACATGGTTCATCCTTTGTCTAGGTCTTGCCTTATCTAGGTATGGGCCAAATGTTACTCGCCAGTAAGGGTTTAGGACAGAACCCTTTTACGCCTGATCTTCTCCTTCAGGGGCTTCAGCGACGGGCACCGGAACCGGTTCACGCTCAAGCAAGGCAGCGGCCAAGGCTGGGGCAACGAGATCGATCTGCCATTGGCGAGCTCCCAGTTCAATCAGCGCCTTTTCAACCTCTGAAACCGACAACGTGGTCGTTGCTCCAATCGGTGGTTTCCAACAAACTCGACGGACATGTTCAGGGGTAATGAGATTTTCAACCGGGATCTCATTTTCGTCTGCAATCAATTCAATCGCAGCACGCGCGTGGGACAGTGGTGCAAACTTTTCAGGGAACTTATCCCGCCACAATTTGATGGGAGGCAACGTGTCGGCATTAGTTCTCATCGTAGGCCATTGATCTTCAGGCAAAGCAACCGCTGCAGCGATTGAATCCAACCACAGCTGCAGGTTTTCCATCCATCGAGCACGTAGACCAAGAGGACGTAAACACTTCTCAAACTCTTTTTTAGTTGTGGGGACAGCTATAGCAAGTTCAACGATCGCAGAATCATTTAACAATTTGCCTGCAGCGATATCTTGCGCAGAAGCAACGCCATCTCGAGCAATCCACAAAGATTTAATGATCGCCAATTGATCACGTCTTTTAATCTTGTGCATTCCAGAGGTTCTGCGCCAAGGATCTACACGTGGGGGAGCAGGAGGTGCTTTGAGAATAGATGCGAACTCTTCAATCGCCCACGGTAGTTTTTTGGCATCTTCTAAAATTGCATACATGCGATCGCGAAGTTCGACAAGAAGTTCTACATCCAGAGCGGCATAGGTCAGCCAATCCTTGGGCAATGGTCGTGCCGACCAATCTGCGGCGCTGTGTTCTTTTGCAAGTGATACGCCCATCAATGATTCAAGCAAAGGTCCTAAGCCAACACGGGGCAAACCCGCGATTCTTCCTGCTAATTCAGTGTCAAAAAGCTTTACTGGATTAATTCCAAGCTCACGCAAACATGGCAGATCTTGCGTGCTTGCATGAAGAATTGTCTCATCGGTATTAAGTAGGTGATTGAGTTCGGCAAAGAGCGTGTGTCCGGGTCCAAAAGGAATTGGATCGATCAAGTGCAGGCCGCCATCTTTGCGCTTAATCTGTATCAAGTACGCACGAGCGCTATATCTAAATCCTGATGCTCTTTCTGCATCAACGGCAAAAGGACCTGAGCCTTGTGCAAGATTCTTTAACGCATCTTTGAATGCTGATTCAGTATCAATTACATCCGGAGTTCCATTTGCAGGTTCAAGTAAAGGAACGGCAACAATCTCTTCAGTCATAATCAGCGCCTGCGTGCAGATGAAATTGCCGACACACCTTCTGGAACCGGTGGCAAGCCTGCTACTTCGGATATCAAATTGCACCAGCTCAAGATGTGATTGATTATTTCTTGTGGATCCTCAACCACTGGGGTCCACGATGCGCGGATTTCAATCTCTGCTTCATTGCTGCGTGGAGATAACTTTCCAAAGGATGCACTCGTTACTCGAGTTACTGTGCCGCTAGGGTTGTTGTAGACGCATTGATTTAAATCCAATGATTCTAGGAACCAACTCCAACCCACTTCAGGAAGCAGCGGATCCTCTTGCATGATGGGATCAACATCAGCGCTTACAAAGGTAACGCAGCGAAACTCGCCATCCCAAGTAGCCTGACCACCGGGCTCGTGAAGCAAAACAAAGCGGCCATTAGCAATCTCATCTTCTTGCTCACCGATCAGACCATTTGAAACATCGGCCGAGAAAGCAAAGGCGTAGGTTGCTAATTTTTGCGGGGCGGGAACCTCGGTCAATGTCAGTTCGCCTCGGGGTGTTACGGTGCGAAGGTAATCGATTAAACGCTCAAAACCATTCGCATCCACTGACTAAGAATAAAGATGAGTCAGCCCAATTCTTGGGAGGCAGGGCGGTAACCTTCTGCTCATGGCATCACTGTTGGCACTTATCTCAAGTGCGATGTGGGGAACCGCTGATTTCTTCGCGGGTCGACTCAGTAAGAAGTTCCATCCATTTGCTGTTTTAGGATTGTCACAGGTTTTCGGACTCGTTACGGGAATTGTGATTGTTCTGATCTCAGGTGATTGGCATGGACAAGCCCTTGGTTTAGATGGCTACATAGTGTCAGGTGCTTTAGCCGGTCTATTTGGATACTTGGGTCTTGCTTGTCTATACGAAGGTCTTTCAACTGGTCGTATGGGCGTTGTATCTCCCATCAGCTCTATGAGCGCTGTAATTCCACTTGTGTATGCGTTGATCACTGGTGACAAACTTTCAACGCTGGCTTCAATTGGAATCGTGGTTGCTTTAGTCGGAGTCTTTTGTGCAAGTGGCCCAGAACTTTCAAATGGTTTACCCATCAAGCCACTACTTCTTGCATTAGGTGCCGCAGCAGGATTTGGTTTGGCGCTCACATTTATTGCGATCGGATCTCAGGCAAGTGCACTGTTAACCATGGTCTCGATGCGTGCGGCGACTTTCTTTGTAACTATTTCCATCGCAATGAGATTCAAAACCACAGGTGGCTTTTCGAAGAAAGACATGCCAATTCTGATATTCATCGGAGCAGCAGACTTCATTGCAAATCTGTTGTTAGGAGTCGCAACAACCAAGGGATTGGTTTCAGTTGCAATGGTCTTTGGATCTTTATATCCAATCGCTACCGCGCTGCTGGCCTTTAAGTTTCTTAATGAGCGATTGCACAAAGTTCAGTATGTTGGAATCGCCTTAGCTGTTACTGGTGTTTCCTTAATCTCAGCTTTCTAATTGTGCGCTGAATAAAATGTGGTTCCAGATTCTTCTCGCTGGCTAATGTTCGCAAAGTTAGATAACAGCGCTGGGATATCGATGCAATCTTCACCACCGGTTGCTGGCGTAACGCTGAGTTCGAGTTGATCAATCATTGAATGCGAAATCAGTTCATTAATCATCGAGATTCCACCTTCAATCAAAATCTTCTCGCCAAATAAGGTGCGTGCCTTGCCAACCGCTTCGACAGGGGAGCAGTTCCAAAATAGAGCCAAGTGATTTCCCTGCACCGGATTGACCAAAGAGCGCGAAATAACGACTAGCGGTACTGGGGTTCGGTTATAGGGCTCGTGACGGGCGGTATTGCCGCCAACGATGATGACATCTACTTCGCGACGTCGCTGCAAGAAAGCCTTTCTATCCTCCGGCGAGCTAACTCCGGCGGATCTGCTCTCTTTTGAGGTTGATCCATCACTACCGACGACCAAGGTTGCAACAACGCTCACATCCATAAGTATCGCTTACGCCCTTAATTTCTTGTCAGTGGCGCTCGGTACATTTATCACCATGATCATTGATTGTTCTACCTGCACGATGGCGGCGATCGCATGTAATACCTGCGTTGTCTCCTTCTTTCTCGATAACACCTCTCAGCTCAGTGAAGAGACAGTTGGCGCTCTCTCTGTGTTGGCTGAGAGCGGGCTGACACCACCGCTTCAATTCAACGCTCGCGGAGCGTAAGTACGGGTAAATTCACAGGCGAATTAGCCTTGTTGAGGTTGAGTGGTGGGTCTAAGCGCGGTTAGCCTTGCCCTTATGTCTATCTGGCTGCGCGCTGTGACCGCTTGTGCGGTGGTTGCTGGGCTCATGGCTCCAGTTTCAGCCTCGGGCGCTCAGACTCTTGCTCAGGTTCAAGCCAAGGTACGTCAGCTGGAAGAGGATGCAACAGCTGCTGCAGAAGGTGCGCAGGAGGCCAAGGTTAAGTCGGCCGCCCTCACTAAGACCCTTAACGGCATTAAAGCCAAGGCGGAGATCCAGGGTCAGACCGTTTCATCCCTTCAAAAATCTCTCGGAAGCATCGCCGTTGAGCAGTACAAGACAGGTGGCTTTGGGCAGAGCTTTGAACTTCTCTTTTCTAGCGATCCTTCACTCTATCTCTCCTCGGCAGGTGCTTTAGATGCGATCACGCGACGAAAGTCAGCCCAGCTTCGTAAGTTTGAAACTGCGCAGCAACGATTAAATGCAACGACATTAACTGTCAATGACAAAATGGCTTTAGTAGCCGCCGCACAAAAGAAGCTTGCAGCTCAATCTGCATTGGCGCAAAAGAAGTTAGCAGAAGCGGAAAAATTATTATCGAAGTTAACCAAGGCAGAACGTGAGCGCTTGGCTCGATTGGCCGAGGAAGAGGAAAATAAAGATCAAGCTTCTTCATTAAAGGCTGCGCAAAGTGCCAGTGGTGTTTCTGGTCGTGCGGGTACAGCACTGAAGTACGCGCTCAAGCAGATCGGTGATCGATATGTATTTGGCGCGGCCGGAATGGTCACCTGGGATTGCTCTGGATTAACAATGCGCGCATATCAATCAGCGGGTGTTTCGCTACCTCACTCATCAGCGGCACAATCTCGCCTTGGTAAGAAAGTTTCCTTAAGCTCTTTGAAGCCAGGAGACTTACTGTTTTATGGCCGCCCAGTTTCACACGTTGGAATTTATTTAGGTGGTGGCAAGATGGTTCACGCACCACGCTCTGGTTCACGAGTAAAGGTTGCACCAAGTGGATCGCTAGGAAGAAAACCGTTGGTTGGAGCTCGCCGTTTCTAGTCCAGTTCTGTTTGTAACTAATGATTTTGGTCCACGTGCCGGTGGAATTGAAACATTTGTAATTGGTTTAATTGAACGCAGACCTTTTGGTTCAACAATTGTGTACACATCATCACAAGATGATTCCGCCGAGTATGACCAGATGTGGCTAGAAAAGTATGGCGTGACCGTTATTCGTGATCGTGCAAAGATTTTGTTGCCAACGCCACGAGTTGCAAGAAAGTTAGCTCGCATAATCAAGGACCAAAAGGTTGTTGTTGCCGCTTTTGGCGCTGCAGCTCCATTGGGACTCTTATCCGCTTCAATGAAAAGGGCGGGAGTTGAAAAAACCGTTGCGTTGACTCATGGACATGAAGTCTGGTGGGCAAAGGTTTTTCCTTTCAATCTGGCGATGCGCCGGATCGCATCAACTGTAGATACTTTGACCTACCTAGGTGATTTCACCCAACAAGCCATCTCTCGATCGATATCTAAAAAGAGTGCGCAGGCAATGGAGCGGATCGCTCCAGGTATCGATGTCGAACACTTTTCACAAGTGGATTCAAGCAAGTTACGCAAAGAGCTTAACCTTGAAGGCAAGAAGGTTATTGTTTCGGTTGGACGCCTGGTTCACCGAAAGGGTCAAGATCATTTGATTCAATCATTGCCAGAAATAGTGAAGAAAGTTCCCAATGCTCACCTGTTGATGGTTGGTAAAGGTCCTTATCTAGAACACTTGGCAAAGTTAGTTGCGGTTAACAAATTAGAAAATCACGTTTCTTTTATCGGCAGAATTCAGTACGCCGAATTGCCGCAGTTCATATGTGCAGGAGATGTTTTTGCAATGCCTTCACGATCACGGTTTGGTGGGTTAGAGGTTGAAGGTTTAGGAATTGTCTACCTTGAAGCTAGTGCGTGCGGACTACCCGTCGTTGCTGGTGAATCAGGGGGAGCACCTGATGCGGTCATCGAAGGAGTTACTGGTCTTGTCGTAGACGGTACGAATAACTCTGAGATCACCGACGCCATCGTTTCGCTGCTCAATGATTCTGAGAGAGCTAAAAGGATGGGTACGGCTGGTCGTCAATGGATCGTTGAAAATTGGCCCTGGGAAATTTGGTCGGCTCAGTTCAACAAATTATTAGAGCAGTAACCCTTTATCTCTAGCTAGCTTTACTGCGCTAGTTCTATTTGTGGCATCCAACTTACGCATGAGCGCTGAAATGTGAGTTTTGACCGTCGAAAGACTGATGTAAAGCGTCGTGGAAATATCTGCATTGCTTGATCCGCTGGCCAAGAGCGTAAGAACATCTATTTCACGCGCGGTTAACCCCCAATCATTGATCTGATTGCTAGCCAAGGTTGAGGTGAAGGTGTGGGGATACTTAATCGCAAAGTTCAAAGCGGCGATGATTTCTTCGATACTTTGAACTTTGGACAGATATGCATTTGCTCCGGCGGATTGTGAAATCCTTGCAAACTGTTCGGCAGCGTTGAGAGACAAAACGATGATCGCGGTTGTTTGAGAAAGTCTTCGCACCCATTGCGCTAGATCCAATCCAGAACCATCAGGCAGATTGAGATCAACGATCATGGCTTCAGGATTAAAGGTCGCGATTTTAGAGCGGGCTTCTTTGAGCGAGCCAGCACTTTCTATGGTTTCAAAACCGCTCTTTCTCAATGCGGCGACAAGGCCTTGCCGCACCACATCATGATCATCAATTACTAAGAGCCTTGTCATCACCCATCCAAAGGAATTGTTACTCCAATCTTTGTTCCTTTCGATGTTGAATCAATATGGATTTCCCCATTGATTCTGGCAACTCTTTCTTGTAGGCCGCGGATACCGAAGGAGTTCTCTTTTTGGGTAACCCCACCGTGTCCATCATCGGCTATATCTATAGTGATCTTGGTAGCGCCTGAATGCTTTTCTATGTTGCGCAGTATCTCTTGAACAATTCGAAGAGTTTCATGCATTGTGTCGACATGGGTCGAAGAATCGTGAAGCGGATCTCCGCTGCGTAACTGGTGCATCTGTTTGCGAAGTTTTTCGATCAGCTGAGTTGTCGTAAATCTAATAGCGCGGAGCTCACTTTTCACCTCTGCCTCTTGAGACAGGGAGATCGCTTGATCAATGGAAAAGCCCAGGACCACAAGGTCCTGGGCGATCCCATCATGTAACTCTTGTGCGAGGGTTACTCGCTCATTGTTCATTTTGTAAACAATGCTTCAATTTCTTCTGCGAACTCCTTCGCCACTACATGTCGCTTGACTGACAACTTTGCAGTCAAGTGTCCACCAGCGATTGTGAAATCAGTTGGTAGAAGAGTGAACTTGCGAATCGACTCCGCCTTACTTACAGCCTTGTTAGCATCATCAACCGCTGTTTGAACAACAGCGATTAGATCTGGATCGTTGACCAAATCATTGATTGATGCGCCTTCCTTCTTATTGTTTGCAACCCATGCCTTCAGCGCATCCTGATCAATTGTTACGAGCGCTGCGATAAATGGTTGGTTGTCTCCAACGACCATGCACTGGCTTACCAATGGATGTGCACGTAGGCGATCTTCCAATACCGCTGGGGCAACATTCTTTCCACCAGCTGTAACGATGAGCTCCTTCTTGCGTCCAACAATGTAAAGGAAGCCTTCATCATCAAGCTTTCCAAGGTCGCCTGTCTTAAACCAACGCTCTGAATCAAAAACCTCATCATTAGCGGCTTGGTTCTGCCAGTAGCCATCCATAACGATTGGTCCACGAATCAATACTTCGCCATCTTCTGCGATCTTGATTGATGTTCCAGGAATTGGGCGACCTACTGAGCCAACGCGATGTGCGCCGTAAAGGTTAAGAGTTGCTCCTGCAGTTGTTTCCGTAAGTCCGTATCCTTCAAGAATTGAAATACCCGCGCCGCGGTAGAAGTGACCTAGACGTACACCTAGTGGTGCACCGCCAGAAATTGCAGCTTCAACTCTTCCACCCATTCCGGCACGAATCTTGCTGTAGACAAGTTTGTCGAACAAGCCATGCTTTAACTTAAGAATTGGTGACATGCCCTTCTTATCAAGAGCTTCTGAGTAAGCGATAGCAACATCTGCAGCCTTGCGGAAAATCTTGCCCTTACCTGCAGCCTCTGCCTTTGCCTCTGCACCGTTGTAAATCTTTTCAAAGATACGAGGTACAGCTAAAACGAAGGTTGGCTTGAATGAAGCTAGATCCATTGGTAAACGACCAACAGGATCGCTGCAATGTGCCATGTGAAGACCGGCTGCAATCGAACCGATCTGAACCATGCGTCCAAAAACGTGTGCAACGGGAAGGAATAGCAGGGTTGATCCACCTGGCTTAAGGAACAGCTCGCTTGCGCCTTGTACAACGTTGCCGCACTCTGAAAGGAAGTTGCTGTGAGACAGTTGGACTCCCTTTGGCTTTCCAGTTGTTCCAGATGTATAAATCAAAGTTGCAAGAGACGCGGGAGTAAGCGCATTGCGGCGACGATCGATCTCGTCATCACCAATGTGCTTTCCAGCCTCACGCAATACTGCAAGAACATCATCTGTCATCGTCCACACGTTACGTGTGTGTGATGGCATGACTGTCTTTACAAGATCTGCCAATGCTGGAGTCTCAACGATGATTCCAACCGAATGTGAGTCGTTAAGAATCCAATCGATCTGTTCGGCAGATGATGTGTCGTAAATTGGAACAACGACCGCTCCGGCAAACCATGTTGCAAAATCTAAAATCGTCCACTCGTATCGAGTTCGCGCCATAATCGCAACGCGATCACCAATTTGAACACCCGATGCGATCAATCCCTTAGCGGTTGCCCGAATCTCTTCTTCGACCTCGCGAGCGGTTACAGGTTGCCATCCCTCGCCCAATGGGCGGGACATGATGATGCGCTCTGGTTCAAACCATGCGCGTTCAGCGATCAGATTTGTGAGGTTCCCGGCGGTAGCGGCAGGAACGAGGGGCGGGACTGAGATTTCATTCATGGGCGAACGCTAGCGTGAGCGCAGACAAAAGGGGAAGAGGGTAGCCTTGCGCCATGACAGATCTCAGCAAATCGTTAATATCCATTGATGCTCCTATTGCCGATGTGCAAAAGGCGCTCTTCGAACTTGATAAGTATCCCGAGTGGTCGGCACAGATCAAAAGCTCGGAGGCCTTAGCCCATGATGATCAAGGGCGAATTACAAAGGTCAAGATGAGTATCGATGCCGGAATGATGAAGGACCGCCTCACCCTTGATTACGACTGGAGTCAAGCTCCTCGCGCACTCTCATTTTCTCTGGAAGAGGCAGATCTACTGACCAGTATGGATGGCATCTACACAATTACAGCCGTTGATGAAGACACGACAGAGGTTACATACGAACTCGGTGTTTCCTTATCGATGCCAGTACCAGCGATGATGCGTCAAAAGGCGGAGAAGGCAACGATCGATGCGGCACTCGCGCAACTTAAGTCTCATCTAGAGTCGTAACTTTCACATGGGTAACACGATCGGTATCGACGTTGGAGGTACCAAGGTTCTTGGTGGCGTTGTTGATGAGAATGGAGCAATTCTTGCAACTGCGAGAAAAGAAACACCTCGTCAGGGCGGTGCGGATTTAACTCGCACCATTGCCGATACCGCAAAAGAGTTGATGCAACAATTTGAAGTCACCTCGGTCGGAGTTTCAGCCGCGGGATTTGTTTCTTCAGATCGCAAGACAATGCTTGCAACACCCAATATTGCTGACTGGAACGGTGTTGACCTTGATGCCGAGCTTACTTCGCTCATTGGATTACCTGTCGTGATTGAAAATGATGCCAACGCTGCCGCTTGGGGTGAAGCAAAGTTTGGTGCTGGTAGAAATCAAAACCACATGATGATGTTGACGGTAGGTACAGGTATTGGCGGCGGAATCGTTGTTAACGGTTCGCTCTATCGTGGAGCCTACGGAATTGCTGCAGAGTTCGGCCATCTTCGCGTGGTGCCCGATGGACATTTATGTGGATGTGGAGCTCGAGGTTGCTTTGAACAGTACGCATCAGGAAATGCATTGCTGCGCCACGCCCGCGAAGCAATTAGCGCAAGCCCTGAAATTGCTCGAAATCTTTTATCCAGAGGAGATGGCACCGTCGCAGGTTTAACTGGGCAGGCAATTACTGATGCTGCTCGGGATGGAGATCCTGTTGCACTTGCTGCCTTCAATACAACAGGTCAGTGGCTTGGAGCAGGAATTGCTTCTCTGTCAGTGTTGCTTGATCCAGCATGTGTTGTAATCGGCGGGGGAGTAATTGATGCCGGCGAAATTTTGTTAAAGCCAACCCGTGAAGCGTTAGAGCGGACAATGCCATTTGCCGGAAAGCATCCTTACCCTGAACTCATCGCCGCGCAATTAGGAAATGAAGCAGGCCTTGTCGGCGTTGCGGATTTGGCTCGCGCCTAACTTTCAAAGGGGTATTTCAGCCCTATTTGTTCTCGCACGGTGTCCATCGTTTTCATAATGTCGATTGTGTCTTGCCATGACAAGATCTCTGATTCAAATTTTCCACTGCGAACTAACTGTTTAAAGCTTTCAGCCTGTTCGCGTAACCCATGTCCCGTGTAAGTGTTTGGATATTGAGTCACAGATCCATCATTGAGAACTATGCGCATGCTTGCTGGGTTGTAAAAGGTGCGATCTATTTCGAGCCAACCATTCATGCCAGCTACCACTGCGCGGCAAGGAGTTTGCTCAATCATCGTTGTAGTCAAAACTGATTGTGCGCCGTTCTCATAAGTAAAGATCATAGATGTCTGTGCATCAACGCCCTTATCAGTCATGATCGCAGTCGAATTAATCAGTTGAGGATTTCCAAGAATCATGTGTGCAAAGGAGATTGGATAGATGCCAAGATCCAACAAGGCACCGCCAGCTAAATGTGGGTCGACTAAGCGAGGAATGTTTTGATCTGCAAGTCTTTGTCCATGGTCTGCATGGATAGAAAGAATTGGCCCCAATAATCCGCTCGCAACTATTTCTCGAACCTTCGCATAGTGTGGGAGGAACCGAGCCCACATCGCTTCCATCAGTGCGACTTTGTTACGTGATGCTGCTTCAACCATCGCGTGTGCTTCAGCTGCATTGACCGCAAAAGGTTTTTCGCACAAAACAGGTTTTCCTGCATTCAAAGCAAGAATCACATTATCGTGGTGCGCCGGATGCGGAGTCGCTACGTAGATCGCATCAATTGTTGAATCATTAACAAGCTCTTCATAACTTCCGTAGGCAGTGCCACCAAAATCATTTGCAAAAACTTGCGCGTTAATAAGTGATCGAGACCCAACTGCACCAACTGTGTGACCTTCAAGGTAAGTGAGATCCTTAGCAAAGGCACGTGCGATTCCACCTGGTCCCAGGATTCCCCATGAAAAATTACTCACAATGCAGCTCCATCATCATCTCGGTTGTCTTTGTGAAACCACCGCGTAATTGCATCCCGCGCGGATTGAATAAATCCTCGGGGAGTAAGAGGTGCTGGATTAGGTTGAATAAAACCCTCTCGATCGATGCGATCAAGATCATCGAGGTATGTAGAAGGGGAGGATTGGTCCAGATTTAAGCCAGAGACAATGGACTCAAACTCTGAGCGGATTAACTCCTCCTCATCGAAGCCTTCGGGACCTTTTTTCTCATTACTCACCCTCAGATAGTGTCATAGTCGTCAATAGCCACTAAATTAGCCCCGTGTTGAACAACCTG
>JACCDM010785828.1_pt1 | contig 15946 bp, 14 predicted proteins | sample 7445851 | NCBI WGS metagenome assembly JACCDM01 (sample SAMN15323438, study PRJNA562643) | freshwater metagenome | isolation source: river surface water | place: USA:Blue River Watershed | collected 2017-08-16
ATTTTTTCGCTCAGAGTTCCTGGCAGAAAGCCAAGCCTCTCGCCTGCCTCGACAGCTGGACGGGTCAGAATGATTCTTGATACCTGTTTGTTGTAAAGAGCGGCAACGGCCTTCGCAACTGCGAGGTAAGTCTTGCCGGTACCAGCAGGGCCTATGCCAAAAGTTATGGTGTGCTTGTCAATCGCATCCAGATAAGTTTTTTGACCTACCGTCTTTGCACGAACTACCTTGTTTGGAGTCTTGATGGCACCCTCAGCCAAAACCTTGGTTGGATCATTGCTAGCACCAACAATGTTGGCCGTCTCAGCTACGAGTCGATCATCCAATACGATGCCTTGCTTAATCAGTTCGGTTAGCTGAAGCAGGGTCTGCTTGATCTTTTCAAGATCTTTATTTTCGCCCTCCAGGCTGAATTGATGCCCGCGGTTATGAATTGAGACATCAGGAAATAGCTCCTCTAGTTTTCTCAAGAGTCTGTCTTGGCTACCTAAAAGCTCAACCAATGGAACAGGAGGGATTTCAAAGCTTAGCTTCGCCACTAAACCGCCCGGCCCGACAAGATATGCGCGTGAGTGTGGAAAACAGTCTGACCTTCTTTTTCACCGGAATTGAACTGGAGCCGGAACTGGCCGTCTGTGAATTTGGATGCAACTTCTCGAATTAGTTCAAATAAGCCTGAGAGTTCAACGCCATCTGTAACAGAGGTGATGTTTTGGGTGTGAGTTCTTGGCACTACCAGCAAGTGAACCTTTGCTAGTGGATTGATGTCTCGAAATGCAATCGCGACTTCGTTTTCAGCAATTATTTCCGTGCCGAATTTCCCAGCCACAATGTTGCAAAAAATGCAGTCCACTATTCCTCCACCTCAATACTAGACATTTACCAAGTTTGGAGTTTGGTCAATATTGCTGCAACAGCCGCCGGACCAGCCGTCGAGGTTCGCATTATTGCGCTGCCTAAGCGCATTGGGATAAATCCAGCTGCTTTAAGCTGCTCAAGTTCCTTCTCGGTGATTCCTCCCTCTGGCCCCACCACTAAAGTGATCTCCTCCGATGATGGCAACGAGAGAAGGCTTTCCTCTGATCTCGGGTCGAGTATCACTCCCACGCCCCGCGGCATAAGTTCCGAAGTTCTCTGGACTTTTTTTACTTCCGGCAAGTGAGCCCGCTGGCTCTGTTTCATTGCTGAAATCGCAATCTCTTGCCATCGAGTTTGACCCTTGGCTTCCTTGCCAGTCCAATCAACTATGGACAGCTCCGCCTGCCAAGGAGTGATTGAGATTACGCCTAATTCAACGCAGGCCTGCAGCGCCATCTCATCCCGATCGCCTTTTGCCAGAGCTTGAACTAGGTGGATTCTTGGCTTAGGCGCGGGCTGTGAATTCTCTTCAAGCACATTAAGTTCGCCAGATTTTGGATCTACCGTGTCGCAGATAAACACATCGCCTGTTCCGTTTGTGACAGCTACTCTTTCTCCAACCCGAATTCTCAAGCTTTTGAAATGGTCAAGCTCGGATTTTGCAATTGCATTCGAATCTTTCGAGAAGCTTGAATCAAAAAACCAGTGCATTAGAACCTGCCCCGGGCTTTGCGGGTGGCAAGTCGCGGTTTTTCATCAGCTACGAGATCTCGCAACTTCTTGAACAAGTCTTTTTGCTTGGAATCCAATCTTTGTGGCGTAAGGACGCGGATCTGGATTCGCAAATCTCCTCGGCCCTTTCCGCGAAGTCGGTGAGAACCGTGGCCCTTGAGAGTAATGAGATCTCCGTGCTGAGCACCTGCTTCAATTTTGATTTTGGTCGGACCATCCAAGGTTTCAATCTCTAACTCAGTTCCAAGCGCTGCATCAGTGACAGGGACTTCAAGGACGGCCGTCAAGTCATCTGCCTCACGACCGAAAACAGGGTGTGGAGTGACAGAGATTTCCAAGTAAATGTCACCGGCTGGTCCACCGGCAAAACCAACCTCCCCCTGGCCAGGGAGATGCAGTCTCAAACCGTCGCTCACACCAGCTGGGATTTCCAACTCAAGCTCGCGCTTTGCCCGAATTCTCCCCTGCCCTCGGCAGTCGGGGCAAGGATTAGGAACAGTCTGCCCACTACCCCGGCAAACATTGCAGGTTGTGGTGGTAACCATAACGCCCATAAACGATTGAACCTGACGCTGAATTTGTCCACTTCCTCGGCAAACATCGCAAGTCTTGATTGATGTGCCAGCTTTGATTCCGGAGTTATTGCAGCTATCGCAACCAATTGCAGTATCAATGGTTAGTGACTTGGTCGCGCCGAAGATTGCTTCGGCAAGATCTAGTTGCACGTGAAGGAGTGCGTCTTCCCCGCGCTGTGCTCTCGATCTAGGGCCACGCTGACCGCCTCCGAAAAAGCTTTCAAATATGTCGCCAAAACCGAAGCCCGAATCACCTTGGTCATATTGAGCCCTGGACTGCGGGTCAGAGAGAACTTCGTACGCATGTGTCACATGCTTGAATCGTTCTTGCGCATCAGGTGATGGATTGACATCTGGGTGCAGCTCTCGAGCTAGTTTGCGATAGGCCTTCTTTATTTCATCCTGGGTGGCATTTCGAGCAACACCCAACACCTCATAGTGATCGCTCAAGAATTGGTCTCCAATAACTTAGTGAGGTATCTGGCCACCGCTCTAACCGAGGAAATGTTTGCTGAGTAATCCATTCGAGTGGGACCTAAAACACCTAACTTGGCAACTTCGGTTCCCCTGGACTCGTATCCGGTAGCGACCAAACTTGTCTTGGATAGACCCTCCACGCCGAGTTCAGTTCCAATTCTCAAGGCGACTCCGTGCTGGTCGGCTCTAAGTTCATCCAATAAACGCAAGAGAACAACTTGCTCTTCAATTGCCTCCAAAACCCTGGAAAGCTCACCCGAGAACTCCTCGTCTCGCTTGGCCAGGTTTGCTGCTCCGCTCACCACTAACTTCTCCTGGCGATTTTCCTGAACCAGCGATAGCAAGGCATCAATCATTCGCTCCACGAAAACCCTGCGCTGAGGAGAGAATTCAGCTGAAAGTTTCCCAAGTTTTGATTGCACAGCTGATAGCTGAGTTCCTGCGAGCATGCCATTGAGGCGACCTCTCAGCTCCTGAATAAGCTCATCATCAATTGCGCTTTCACTTTCAACCTGTAGCTGCTGCACCCGACCTGAGTCAGCGATCAACATCAGCAGGCATCGATTTTCGCTCAGCGGAATTAGCTCGATGTGTCGAACAGAGGACTTGCCTAGCGACGGGTACTGAACTACAGCTAGTGCATTAGTGAGCTGGGCAAGTGCCCTAGCAGTCCTTTCAACAACGTCGTCGAGATCGTTTGCATCAGTTAGAAAGCTTTCAATTGCTGATCTTTCAGCATTTGAAAGTGGCTTGACCTCACTCAGTCGATCCACAAAGAGTCGATATCCCTTTTCAGTTGGAATGCGCCCAGAGGATGTGTGAGGAGCGGTGATAAGTTGCTCCTCCTCCAGCAGCGCCATGTCGTTGCGGATTGTCGCTGCGGAAACGCCTAGAGGGTGGCGGTCAAGTAGAGCCTTAGATCCCACTGGCTGGTTGGAGGTAATGAAGTCTTGGACAATGGCTCGCAAGACCTCAAGCGAACGCTCTGGAATCATTGGCACTCACCTACCTAGAGTGCCAATTCTAGACAATCTGTTGAGCTATTGCAGAAAATCTACAACTAGCCGGTCAACCAGTAACCGACCCGCTTTGGTTGGCAAAAGTCGATCCTGCTCCATAGTCAAGGTGCCGGCCGAAATTTGCTGTGCAATCTTTACTGGGTCAACCCCAAGTTTCGCGGGCAAGTCTCTCGAAACTCCATACTTCGTCCTCAGACCAAGCATGATCTCTTCCTCCAGCTGTTGGCGCTCAGAGAGTTTTTCAATGCCAGCAGCTGGAGAACCTGCGGTAAGAGATTGTTGGTAGCGGGCAGGGTGTTTCTGATTCCAGAATCGGTTCCCATCAATATGGGAGTGCGCACCTGGACCAAAACCCCACCAATTCCTGGATTGCCAGTATGCGAGATTGTGCTGTGCTACCTCGCCAAAATTTGAAACTTCATACCACTGCAGCCCATGGTCCTCGAATTGATCTGCCGCCCATTCATATTTGTCGGCATTTAGATCTTCATTTACTTCCGCAATCTCGCCGCGACTGATTTGTCTGGCTAGCTTTGTTCCGGGTTCGACTATTAGCGAATAGGCAGAGATGTGGTCTGTTTGCAATTCAAGAGCCTGCTGGACGGTTTTTTTCCAGGACTCTAATGATTCACCGGGTGCCCCAAAAATTAGATCAATCGAAGTTCGAAATTCGAGGCTTTTTGCTGCCTCGACGGCGGAGCTCACAAGCTCTTTATTGTGCTGGCGGTCCAAAACTGACAAGACACCATCGTCAAAACTCTGCACTCCAATTGACACCCGATTCACGCCTGCTTCTCGCAGTCCTTCCAGCTGCTGAGGTGATGTCGACTCCGGATTTGCCTCCAAGGTTATTTCGCAATCTGGCACCAAGCCAAAGCTCTGCTCTAGCTGATGCAGAATCGCCTGAATCTGGCCAGGAGAGAAAAGAGACGGAGTGCCACCGCCAAAAAAGATTGAACTCAAGGGCGGTTGCGACAAGTTGGATGTATCAAGAACTTTCCTGCTGAATTCAATTTCTTTTATTAGCGGGATGTGAAAATCGGTGAGGGCAACCCCTGGCATCTCCTGTTGGGTGTAGGTATTGAAGTCACAGTAGCCGCAACGAACCGTGCAAAAGGGAATGTGAACATATGCGTGAAATGTGTCACTAAGCACTCTCTGTGATCGAAGAACGTTGTCCTCCGGCCACTTTTCACCAATCGGAAGCGGTCCGGCCACCTATTTCTTGCCGGCCTTTTCTTCTGTGCTAAGAGCTGCGATAAAGGCCTCCTGCGGAACTTCAACCCGTCCGACCATTTTCATTCGCTTCTTGCCTTCTTTTTGTTTTTCGAGCAGCTTGCGCTTTCTCGTGATGTCACCGCCGTAACACTTAGCTAAAACGTCCTTGCGAATCGCGCGAATAGTTTCGCGAGCTATCACTCTGGATCCGATAGCAGCCTGAATTGGCACTTCAAACTGCTGTCTTGGAATTAGCTCACGCAACTTGGTGGCAATTCGAACACCGTGTGCATAGGCCTTATCTTTGTGAACGATCGCTGAAAATGCATCTACTCGCTCACCTTGGAGCAGTAGATCAACCCTCACCAGCTCCCCTGGTGCAAAGCCATCGTCCTCGTAGTCAAGCGAGGCATATCCTTGGGTCTTGCTCTTTAGCTGATCGAAGAAGTCAAAGACAATCTCGGCCAAAGGAAGTCGATAGCGTAGCTGAACTCGATCTTCACCTAAATACTGCATGTCAATCATGGAGCCTCGTTTGGTCTGACAAAGCTCCATGATGGTTCCGACGTAGTCCTTGGGAGTGAGCAGCGTGGCCCGAACCATTGGCTCCTGCACCTCTTTGACCTTGCCATCTGGATACTCAGAGGGGTTCGTGACAACCATCTCGGTGCCATCTTCTTTAGTCACGTTATAGACAACCGACGGGCTGGTCGCGATCAGGCTGAGATTGAATTCTCTCTCCAGTCGCTCTGTGATGATTTCCAGGTGTAGCAAACCTAGGAATCCGCAGCGGAATCCAAAGCCCAAAGCGGCAGAAGTCTCCGGCTCGTAAACCAACGAAGCATCTGACAGGCGAAGCTTGTCTAGCGCTTCGCGCAGATTTGGATAATCACTACCGTCAATCGGATAAATTCCAGAGAAAACCATTGGCTTTGGCTCTGAGTAACCCTTAAGCGGAGTCTGAGCTGGAAGTCGTTTGGTTGTGACGGTGTCTCCAACTTTGGACTGGCGAACATCTTTCACGCCTGTAATGAGATATCCCACCTCACCTACCGCTAAGCCTTTGCTTGGTTTTGGTTCGGGAGAGATTACGCCAATCTCTAGAAGTTCATGCACGGCTTTGGTTGACATCATCTGAATCTCTTCACGCGGATTCAGTTTTCCGTCTACCATTCGGACATAAGTGACGACTCCTCGATAAGAGTCATAAACAGAATCAAAAATCATTGCCCGAGCTGGCGCGTTCGGATCTCCAACCGGTGCTGGCACGCGCTGCACGATCAGATCCATTAGCTCTTTTACTCCTTGTCCGGTCTTGCCCGACACTCGAAGGCAGTCTTCTGGCGAACCGCCGATTAGGCTCGCAAGCTCTTCTGCAAACTTTTCTGGTTGGGCAGCGGGCAAATCAATCTTGTTCAGTACCGGAATGATTTCAAGATCGTTTTCAAGGGCCAGATACAAATTCGCAAGGGTTTGCGCCTCGATTCCCTGAGCTGCATCGACCAGCAACACGGCTCCCTCACAAGCTGCAAGGGAACGCGAAACTTCATAAGTGAAGTCGACGTGGCCGGGAGTATCAATCATGTTCAGCGCATAGGCGCGTCCATCCACCTGCCAAGGCAGGCGAACCGCCTGAGACTTGATCGTGATACCGCGCTCGCGCTCGATGTCCATGCGGTCGAGATACTGATCGCGCATTTCGCGATCGCTGACGATTCCTGTGAGTTGCAGCATGCGGTCGGCCAGGGTCGACTTGCCGTGGTCGATGTGGGCGATAATGCAGAAATTACGAATCTGCTCTGGCGGGGTCAGAGCGGGTTCTAACTGCTTTACGGGTGTGGACAAGCTACCTCTGGGCTTTGCGGATTGGACAATTCTCTCAGATGGTTGCTGCTATTGCTGCCCCCTGCTAGAGTTTTAGCTTGTTTCGGGGAATCCCCAAAATCTTCATAAGAAAGTAAGAAATGGCAAACATCAAGTCCCAGATCAAGCGGATTGAGACCAACCGCAAGGCCGAGGCTCGCAACAAGGCTGTTCGCACCGAACTGAAGTCAGCTGTGAGAGCTGCACGCGAAGCAAGCGCAAGCGGTGACAAGAAGGCAGCTGAGGCTGCTCTCAAGAACGCTAACCGCAAGTTGGACAAGGCCGTTAGCAAGGGTGTTCTACACAAGAACCAGGCAGCTAACCGCAAGAGCTCCATTGCGAAAAAGGTTGCTTCTCTCTAAAGAGTCTTTATCAAAAAAAGCCGGGTAATCCCCGGCTTTTTTAGTTTGCGCGGGCCATCGCCAAAAGTAAGCGCTCAACCGAATACTCAGGATCTCTGGCTGCGCCTTTGACGTCCGCATCCGTAGCCGCGGCTAGTTCGACCAGCTCTGCTAATTCCAGCTCCTGCCAGCTTGCTAGGTCTTTGCGAGCTTTATCGATTTGCCAAGGCTGCATACCTAGAGCTGCGGCAGACGCATTTCTGTCATTGAACAATCTAGCTAGCTGCCGAATGCGCATTGTCAAAGCCGCTACCAGGGGAACCGGATCAATGCCTGTTGCAAAGCCGTGTCTGAATAACCTAATAGCTTCGGTCGCATTACCACTCAGAGCTGCATCGGCAATCTTGAAGGCATTAGTCTCAACGCGACCGCCAAATGTCTGCTCAACTTGTTCAAGAGTTACTTTTTCAAAATTCATTGCAAGTTGCGAACAGGCCGCTCCCAGCTCCCCCAGCTCCGAATTGAATGCCAACACAAGTGCTCGAACCGCGGCTGGTTCGATTGAGACCTTGGCTTCTTTAAATTCACGATTCACAAAGTCGATGCGCTCAGAGTCTTTTTTTAACTCCTCGCAAGAAATACTCAATGCGGCCTTAGCAAGCTCTTTTCTAATGGACCCGCTGTGGCCCACCAGGTTTGGCAGCCGAACGACAACAGTCACCGAATCAGCTGGATTGTCTAAATAAGACTTAAGGTCTTCCTTCAGACCCTCTGCCGCACCATAAATAATCACCAGCCTTGGCTCACCAAAGAGTGACGGCGACGCGTATTCGAACAAAGCCCCAGGGGTGTAATCGCCATCTGCAATCTCTGTTATCTCCAGCTCAGGAAACTGATCTTTGAGCTGCTGACGAATTTTTCTAATTGCTCGAGAAGCCAAATAGCTTTCGGTGCCGGTAACGAACACCACCGGGGCAGGCTTTGCCTCGTACCAATTGATTACCGAGCTCACGCTGTGAGTTTACCTCCCACGCGATATCTCAGCTCAGTGTCGAAACTTATGGCAATCGGTCCATGCTGGTCGGTCCTCAGCACCACGCCCCCGGGCTCCATCAGCTTGAGGGCAGAGCGAGTTGGATGCCCATAGCGATTTTGACCAACCAGAAAAAGACCCAAATCGAGATTGAGCTTTGTATAAAAGTCTGCTGATTGATCCGCAGAGCCGTGGTGTGCCACCTTCACAACCAACTCTCGCTCGGAAAGCTCAGCTAGTAGAGCAGGATGAAATCGGCTAAGTCGCTTCTGTCCATCTTCACCTAGATCACCCAGCGTCAGATAAACAAACTCCCCGAAATCAAAGACCATGGAAATCGATGCATCGTTACTGTCACTCGCCTCGGAAGCAGCAGGCGATGGAGACAAAATGAACCAACTGATTGAACCTAATGTTCCTTGGAGTCCCTGGTACCCCAATTTCACAGGCAATCCCTGAGCGGCAAGCTGGGTTTTGGTCTCATCAACTATTTGTCTACTGTCTCGAAAGGGACTTACAAACGCCGGTCCCCGGATTTTTCCAATCACGCCGCCCAAACCGCCCACGTGATCCAGGTCATAGTGACTGAGGATTAAGAGATCAATCTTCTGAACATTCGCATCGTCTAGGCACTTAGCAATCGCCTCATCGTCCTTGCCCACGTCAATCAGTGCAGTTCGACCCTCGCTTCTGATGAGAACTGCATCCCCCTGACCAACATCGCAGGCATAGATTTCCCATTCACCAGCAAAGGTCTTATGCCTAATGAGGTCAGTGGCAATCCAGCTGCCGACGACAATCAGCAGAATTGTGCTGCCCCACTTTCCAAGTGGTCGAAAGCGGCTACTCACTAAATAGAGGCTTATAAGAACTGCAAATCCGAAAGCGGCCGCTATCCCCCAAGCTCCCGGAAGAAAATGCAGCCTAACCAGCGGCATCTGAGACAGGAACTGCGAGACGGTGACAATCCACTGCGCACCAATCGACGCGAGAAAACTAAACATCACAGACAGCAAGGGGGCAAGCGTTGCCGTTATCACACTTAGTAGACCCAGAATCGTAATCGGCGCCACAGCAGCCTCCACCAACAGATTGGCGAGAATCGAATACATCGGCAGTGATGGCTGCAAATACAAAATGATTGGCAGGGTGTAAAGCTGGGCTGCGCTGGTTGCTGCGACAGCAGCAGCAAGAAGTTTCCCCAGTTTTGGTTCAAGTTTTTGATAAATCTTGGGCGTGAGCGCTACCAGTCCAGCAGTTGCAAATGCAGATAATCCAAATCCAACATCCGCGGCTAGTCCTGGATCAACCAGCAATAAAAACAAAACAGCGGCGGCTAGCGGATAGATTGGATTTGTTCCCCGCCCGAGCCAGATGCCTAGCATCACAAACAGCGCCATCGTCGCAGCTCTTATAACCGATGATTCCGGTCCGACTAGCAACACATAGGCAAGCATCAATGAAAGGGCCAACAAGAATCGAAGGTTTCTTCTTAGACCTAGCGCCGCAGTCAAGAAATAGACAGAGCCCAAGACAATCGCCAGGTTGGCTCCCGACACGGCAACTAAGTGAGTAAGGGAAAGATCTCTCATCTGCTGCTTCAGCTCTTCGCTCACCAAATCTCGCTCACCAATAGTGAGGCCAGCCACTAACGCCTCGGCATCGGGTGAGAGTCCGGTGAGTCTTATCAAAAAACTCTCGCGCAAGTCCTCGATGGCACCAATTCGTGGGTAATTGAGCTTGATTTGTGACTCCGCATTAGGCGGAGCAACCAGCCATAAAATCAACCAATAGCCAGCCGCCAGATAGAGAATCAAAGAGTTAGCTGGTCTCGAATTTTTGAGAAGAGTTTGGGACCAATTCCACTTACCTCTGTGAGCTCTTCTACTGATTGAAAGCTACCGATCTGGCTTCGATAGTCAACTATTCGCTGACTCAGTGCGGGCCCAATCCCTGGAAGATCATCGAGCTCGGCAGCAGAGGCTTGATTGAGCGAGAGTTTCCCTCCGTTTTCACCTGCCTGCAACTGCGAAGAGACAAAAAGTTGCTCGCCATCAATCAAGCTTCTCGCCAGGTTCACGCTTGCCGGCTGAGCGTCTTTGGTGAAACCTCCAGCTGCCTCAATCGCATCCGCTGCCTTAGCCCCGACCGGAAGCTCATAAAGCCCAGGACTAGTTACCTCTCCCACCACATGAACGTAGATTGCCGATTCAAAAACCAGTGGCTCAAAGACACTTGCCTGGGTGGGTTGCTGCTGTGTATTTGAAGATAGCGAAAACCCGACCACTACCAGGGCTAGAAGGCCTGCCAGAAGAACCTGCCAGCGCTTTGCTAAAGACTGTTGGCTAAACCACGTAACTAATTGATCCATCCAGAGATGGTTTCAAGAAGCAGTCTTGATTGAGTCAGCTGGAAAGAGTTTGTGGAAAAGCTTCTACTTGGTCGCTATGTTGACAAGCTTGGGTGCGCGGACAATCACGTTCACAGGGCTGTTACCATCCAAGATTCTTGTGACGGCGACCGAGGAAAGCGCCAAATCACGAAGCTCTTGCTCAGAAATTGAAACTGGAACTTCGAACTTATCTCGGAGCTTTCCATCCACCTGCACAATGGCGGTGATAGTTTCCTTGACGAGCAGCTCTGGTTCGACATCTCTGAATTTTGCCAGCGCGACGCTTGGCTGGTGACCCAGCTTCTGCCACATATCCTCTGCCGTGTATGGGGCAAAAAGACTGATGGCTTTCGCTAATTCCTCAGCTCCCTCTCGCACCGCAGGATCAGCACCGCCAGGACCTGAATCAATGGCTTTGCGAAGAGCGTTAGTCAGCTCCATGCACTTTGCAACGCCAACGTTGAACTTGAAACCTTCAATTGCCTCAGTGAACGAGTCCAGGAAAGCGTGGGTTGCTCTTCTTACATCAATCGAACCGCTCTTTGCATCAGTGCCTACAGGGCTAGTTACATCTTGTGCGATTCGCCAAGCTCTGGCCAGAAACTTCCCCGAGGCAGCTGGCGATACATCAGCCCAGTCGATGTCATCTTCTGGTGGGCCGGCAAAGGCCATCGTCAATCTGACAGCATCAACACCATGCTCATCCAGCTGTTCACTCAGGCGAATTAGGTTTCCCCTGGATTTGCTCATCGCTGAACCATTCATCAGCACCATGCCCTGGTTGAGCAGTCGGCTGAACGGTTCTTCAAAATCCACCATCTTCATGTCAAACAGAACCTTGGTGAAAAAGCGAGCATAGAGAAGGTGCAAGATGGCGTGTGTAACACCACCGACATACTGATCAACCGGTGCCCACTTCTTAGCCTCCTTCTGATCAAAGGCGAACTGCTCGCTGTTTGGGCTTAGGAAGCGCAGGAAGTACCAAGAAGAATCAACGAAGGTGTCCATGGTGTCGGAGTCGCGTCTGGCTGGCATTGCACACTTTGGGCAAGGAACATTCACCCAGTCACTTGCCGCGCCAAGTGGTGATGTTCCCTTTGGTTGCAAGTCGAGACCTGCACTATCTGGCAGTTCAACTGGCAGTTGATTTTCAGGCACTGGTACTTCGCCACACTTTTCACAGTGAACGATAGGGATAGGCGTTCCCCAGTAGCGCTGGCGTGAAATTAGCCAGTCTCTCAGCCTGTAGTTCTTTGCCCGCTCGCCAAGTTTCTTTTCTTCCAGGATCTCAATTGCCTTCTCGATGGCTGCATCTTTTCGAAGACCGGTGAGCGGTCCGGAATTGACGATCACTCCATCGCCGCTGGTTGCAACCTTGCTAACTGATGGGTCGTCTTCCCCGGTGTCAACAACCGTGATGATTGGAAGATTCATGGCGCTAGCAAAACCCATGTCTCGCTCATCGTGAGCAGGGACTGCCATGATTGCGCCTGTTCCGTAGTCAGCTAAAACATAATCAGACGCCCAGATTGGAATCTGCTTGCCAGATAGCGGATTGATTGCATGACGACCAAGAAATACTCCAGTTTTCTCTCGGTCAGTGGCCAAGCGATCAATGTCAGATGCTTGCTTCGTTTTTTCGAGGTAAGAGAAAAACTCCATGCGAACCGCAGGATCTGCATCGCTGGCAAGTTCGCTTGCTAGATCAGAGTCAGCAGCCACCACCATAAAGGTTGCGCCATAGAGCGTGTCCGGTCTGGTTGTGAAGACTGAAACCGGTTCTTTCCTACCAACAATTTCAAACTTGACATTTGCACCGAAGGAGCGGCCAATCCAATTTCGCTGCATCGTGATTACCTTGGCCGGCCACTTACCCTCGAGGGTGTCCAAGTCATCCAACAAACGATCCGCATAATCAGTGACCTTGAAATACCACTGAGTTAGAGCTTTTTTGGTTACTAAAGTGTCGCAACGCTCGCAAAGGCCCTGCACAACCTGCTCGTTAGCCAAAACGGTTTGGCAGCTTGGGCACCAGTTAACATTGCTGTTTTTGCGATAGGCCAGCCCTCGCTTATAGAACTCTAGAAATAGCCACTGGTTCCAACGGTAGTAAATCGGGTCGCACGTCTGAAGCACGCGGTCCCAGTCAAAGCTGCAAGCGTAGCGTCGCATTGACGATTTCTGTTGGTCAATGTTTTCGTATGTCCACTTCCTTGGATCAAGACCGCGCTTGATGGCAGCGTTTTCTGCTGGCAAACCAAAAGCATCCCAGCCGATCGGATGCATTACATTGAAACCTTTTTGAATCCAGTAGCGTGCAATGACATCACCAAGCGCGTAGGCCTCGGCGTGACCCATGTGAAGGTCGCCGGATGGGTAAGGGAACATGTCTAAGACGTACTTTTTAGGACGCGCATCATCCGGCCTAGCCGAATCAAATGGCTTGATTGAATCCCATACGGGCAGCCACTTATCCTGCAGCGCTGAAAAGCTAAATTCTTCTGACAATTGGTCCTCTAAGAAAACAACTCGTACAGGTTACCAACGCACCGAAGCGCCTAGGACATCCGCCAGTGCTAGAGCCTTGAGTTGGATTTCCTCATGCTCGCTCTGAGGCTGGCTGTCCGAGGTAATCCCCCCGCCAACGCCAATTGTCACCTGCTGGTTTTCGAATATCGCTGTTCTAATCACCATCGCCAGCTCCATATCACCATTGGCGGCAATGTATCCAACTGCTCCGGAATAGATGCCTCTGGGGCTACTCTCCAGCTGATCCAAAATCTGCATGGCCGAAGTCTTGGGAGCCCCGGTCATCGAGCCGCCTGGAAACAAAGCCCGCAACGCATCTATCGAGGTCTTTCCCTCACTCAGTTGCCCCGAGATGTCACTTACGAGCTGATGCACAGTTGAAAAACTTCTTACTGCCAAAAGAGAGTCGACGTTGATGGAGCTTGGCTCGCAGGCCATGGAAAGATCGTTTCTAATCAGATCAACAATCATCAGATTCTCTGCCCGCTCTTTAGGATCCTGACCAAGCTGATTCATCAGTTCCATATCTTGCTGGGCATCACTCGATCGCTTCCTGGTTCCCTTGATTGGCGATGAGGTAATTCGATCAGAGTGGGCGGAAACAAATAATTCGGGAGACATAGAAACGATTGTCTTGTCTCCAATTCGAATAAAGCAGCTGTAGGGAGCCGGATGCTGCTTTCGAAGCCTTAGGAAGAAACTCAGCGGATCGCCGGTGTATTCTCCCCGAAGCCTGGTGGTAAGGCAGAGTTGATACGCATCACCGGACTTAATTGCCTGCTGCGCTTTGGAAATTTTGTTTAGGTACTGGTCCGTTGAGTCATCTGCCACTAATTCGGCTGAGGTTGCCGCAGGAAAATTCAGTTCGTGCGCAGCCATTCCCCCGCCAGTGAGTGCGATTCTCAACAGCGCTGCCCTGTGCCAGTCATCAAATTCTTTGCGGGTATCAACTTCCGCCACAAAGTAGATTGCCTTGGTGTCATGGTCATAGACCAAAGCTCTGTCAACTCTCAAAAATGAGTGGTAAGAAATATCACCAGCAACCGCTGAGTAGTGAATGGCACCAATGACTCCTGGCCTGAACGAGAAGGGTAAATCCGCCGACTGCTCTCTTGGGGTTGGGTACTGATCGGTTTCGATGCCGACTCCAATAATGGAGTGGCGATTGATGGGGTGGCTTTCTCTATCCAGCCAAAACGCACCAGGCTGGTTGGCGTAGAGAGTAATAAAGGTGTCGGCGATGGCGGTCCAGCCATTTAGTTTTTCCCAATACAGTGGCATGCGACGCCCTTTCAGTCTCGTAGTCTAGTTACCGTGAGTGTTGGTGGCGATTTCTATCAGTTTCTAGACGGCGAACTTGCCCCGCTCGAGACGGCCGTTGATGACTCTTTATCCGTAGCTGATAGCTTCCTGGTTCAATCTGGTTCTGTTCGGGCACTGGATCGTCACTTCAATCGGTTTGCTAGATCAATTTCGGATGAAAAGACCAAGCGGCAACTGCCTGGATTTTTTGCGAGCGCCGTTTCTGTGATTCCCAAAGAGGGAGATTGGTTTCCTCGGATTGAATACCGCTCTTCTCAGCCCGAGGGTAAAAGACTTTTTCTAAGGCTAAGGACTGCACCTGAAAGAGTGGAGAGTTGCAAGCTTTGGTCATTTGCAGAAAAAGACCCCCGAAGCTCTGCTTCAATCAAAGGTCCCGATCTTGCTATTTGTCAGCAGGTAAGAAGAGCTGCCAACCTCCATGGCGCTGACGAGGCGGTTTTGCTCTCGGATGATGGCTACATCTCAGATGGTGCTTTGAGCTCAATTGTTTGGTGGGAGAAGGACACCTTGGTCGGCCCCGACGATTCAACCCCCTGGCTTCCCTCGATTACTCGCGAATTGGTATTCGAACTAGCCGAGCAGGCGGGCTATCAAACCTCCCAAAGACGAGCCAAGCCGGAACAGCTGGAGGGCTGCGAGATCTGGAGCCTGAGCGCCTTGCAAGGCATACGTGGTGTCACCAGCTGGGGTGAACTGACAGTTGCGGAACCTCAACTGCTGAGGCCCTTCAGAAAGCGCCTTGCGCTTTTGTCGGAGGTTTTGCCGGAACCCGAAGATGTCATTGCTGGAAGTAGCTTCTGATGTGCGGCAGATTCGTAATCGCTAAAGAGCTGTCTGGTATTACCGAGCTGTTTGAGCTGGATGAGGTTCCCGAAGATTACAACCCCATCAGCTACAACATCGCCCCGACCATGAAAATACCGATCATTGTTGAACGAGAGGTCGACTCGGTTCCCTCTCGCGAGCTCCACATTTCTCGCTGGGGTTTGGTTCCTTCTTGGGCTAAAGAAATCTCCACCACCCCGCTAAATAATGCTCGAATCGAAACTGCGCTGGAAAAACCAAGCTTCAAAGAAGCGACTTTGAAAAAGCGATGTGCGATTCCGGCCTCTGGCTATTACGAGTGGCAAACCACCGAAGAGGGAAAGACTCCTTATTACATCCACCCCTCCGATGGCATGCTGGCCTTTGCGGGAATCTACTCGTGGTGGCGCGACCCCAGCAAGGCAGCCGATGATCCAAATCGCTGGCTACTCACCTGCTCTTTTCTGACCAAGGACTCTGCTCCTGAGCTAGCAGGGATTCACGATCGCAACCCCGTGTTTTTGTCGCAGGAGAACCTCTCGGCCTGGCTGGCTCCGGATTATGAGACGACCCCGCAGCTACTGCAGGCTCTTTCTAAGGAGTCCGATTTGGTGGCCCAGGAGCTTCAGTTTCACCCGGTAGCCAAGCTGGTGGGCCAGGTTTCGGCCAATTCCCCCGAGCTTATTAGGCCGATTTAGCGCCGTTTTTGAAAATGTCTGGCTTCCCCATAGACTAACTATTCGAACAAATGTTCGATAGGGGTGCCGTCTATGCAGCAAGTA
>JACCDM010887138.1_pt1 | contig 15944 bp, 7 predicted proteins | sample 7445851 | NCBI WGS metagenome assembly JACCDM01 (sample SAMN15323438, study PRJNA562643) | freshwater metagenome | isolation source: river surface water | place: USA:Blue River Watershed | collected 2017-08-16
ATTCGCAACTATTCGAAACCTTTGATTCCTATAATCTTGTGTAAAATCCTCAATAAGATCTATACAGGTCATACGATATATAGCTTTTGATAGATCTGCATAGTCGTCACTGGAGTATGGGACATACACGATTGTCTTTGCTCCGTCTTCAGAAGACCTTAGCGTTGATAAGAATCCAACAGCTAAAGACTCTACACCGTCTTTTTCAATAAAAACATTCGAGGTGCTCAACAGTTGGTGCATATACATTTTTTCAATGAAATCTCCTTTAAATGCTTCATTAAAGAAGTACATCACCGTTTGATAGTCAGCGTTTAAGTACTGAAAGTTTTTCTTGCTAATGTTAATGTTTTGAGCCCTTAGTTCTTGAATGAGCTCTCCTTCTGCTTTCCAGCCTTTGGTTTCTTGGTTTACATTTTTTAGTTTACATCTTTTAAACTCAGTACAGCTTTCATCACATCTGTTAAAAGCAAACATTACATTGTCTTTTGAACAATGTAATTTCACTATGTCGTTTGAAGGGGTAGCGAAAACTAGATACTCATTTGGGACATTAACATTGTAATAGTTTAAGATTTCATATAAATCATTTTCCTTAAACCACTTGTTTTTTAAAATTGGAATTGGGAAAGTTCCGCTGTTAAAGTTTCTACTTATTTGGACTAATTTGTAATCAGAAACGAGAATACTAGAAATTGCAATATTCTTATCCCTGCCAGCTCTACCTGCTTCCTGAACGAATGACTCAAGCGAGCTAGAATAATTCATATTTACAGTAAACCTAACATTGGGTTTGTCTATACCCATTCCAAATGCCTTGGTAGCAACCATTAAAGGACTTTTGTTGTTCCTAAATGCGTCCAAACTCTGCATCGATGTTTCATCATCATCCTTCCCTGTAAATGATGCAACATCAATAATTCCATCTGATTTTAAATTAGCAGCATTTTTTCTTACAGATAATCCTGTGTTATCAACGTGAGTACAGAAAATAATACCAGCGCCCTTATATTCATCTTTGGGGCTGTATAAATCACTTGCTATTTCAAGTGTTAATGGAGCGTCTGTTCCTTCATCACTATTTTGTCTTTCCTTATAACTCTCTTTTATGAATTTAATATTAGATTCTTGCTGAATTTCATTTAAGTACCCCCCCACACGTTTAACATAGCTTCTCAAAAATTCTGCTTTTGAGTCAAATGCAGTCCAATGGTTGGTAATATTTAACGCTTTCGGCAAATGTGGTTCAATTCTATTTTGTTGATCGTAATATCTATCAACTTCAAATTCAATTGGTACTTTTTCAATCTTGTACTGCAATTCTAATCTATTCGTATTCTCGTATCGAACTATTACATCAGCGTCAAGCTCAAATGCGCCATTTCCAGATAATTCACGTTCAACATCAGCCAGAACGTCAAAAGATGCTGTAGCAGTAAGACCAAACAACGAAATTTCTTTATGTTTTGATCGAACATAGTTATAAAGGTTTCTACCCAGATGTAAATATGAGAATCTAAAATCATGTCCCCACTCAGAAACACAATGCACCTCGTCTATTACTCCATATGAGAAGTAAACGTTGTATTCGTGCATGTTTTTTAATCGTTCTCTAAAACTTGCAATCGCAAGCCTTTCTGGGGAAAGGAATATAAATTGCAACTGTGATGACTCTAGTTGATTTTCTCTGTGTTTTCTTTCATCTGCCGTTAGGGTTGAATTAATGTATGTCGCTGTATCAATACCGCTTCTTAAAAGACCATCATATTGATCCTTCATCAAAGATTTTAGTGGATCAACTACCAAAGTGACACCAGGTTGTAATAATGCCGAGATTTGGTATGTTAAACTTTTACCTCCACCTGTTGGGAGTAACCCTATCACAGGAAGATTTTGAAGCGCTCTGTCGAGAATAGGCAACTGTCCTGGTCTAAATTGCTCTTTTCGGAAGAATAGCTTCAAGAAATAGGTTAGATTTTCTTTAGCGCTTTCAATTTCCTCGAATACACCCTGTCTATTCTTTGAAACTAGGTTTTTATACTTGATTAGATCCGAGGTGTAAATTACTCTGTTTGTTCTTGGTACATTAGCTGATCGAATATTGAAATAGCAATTGTTGTTTGCTTTGTATTCACTAAAAGATTCAATATCCGTACTGGCACTTTTTAAAATAGCTTGCGTAACTACCATGTCGTAAACTTTATTCCGTAGTTCAGTAGTAGCGCCTTTATAGGTGTTTAAGGTATGCAGCGGGGACTTAATGAAATCAGCATTGCTAATAACAAACAAATCTATCTCAGGAAGTTTATACTGTTCAAATTCCTGAGTTAATGCTATTAAATGACCAAAGGTATTTTTGAAGTCTGCTATTGCTAGTTCTCCGAACGGTACATCCTTTTCCTCAATTAGAATTTGCCATTTATCTTTAGTAATATCTAAATGCCCCGTTATTATTGCTTCAAGTAATACCTTCTGAAATCTTGCTATTGCAATTGGTGTTAGTAATATTTGAAGTTGAATCTTATCGTTTTCAGTTAAACCATTTACAGTATCGACATACTTCCAGAAAAGGTTTAAATCAAAAGGTGTGTTATTCGTTGCTTCAAATTTAATTTCACCTAATTCAGTAACTCTCCGTGTGATGCTGAAGGCTTTCAAAAACGCTTCTTCAATAAATACACTAGACTTAGTAGGTAGCCCTCTTGATATGATATTATTTAAAACAGCCAGGACAGGATGTACATCATCATAAACACTAGCTCCCAAATCGAAAGGTGCTGCCACTTCGAATCGAGTAACATCTTCCCAAGAACTAGTGTTAGATTTTACACGAACATCTTTAACACAATCCAATTCATAGGCTGCATGAAACTGCACTGTTGGGTAGTACTCAATTGGAATAAGGTGACCAGATTGATTTGGTTCAAGTTTGTATATCCTTGATTTTACTGTCCAACCCTTACCACGAAAGTCAGTGTTTTCGAACTCATACAGATTGGTTATTTTCCCAAGATCGAAATACCTAAAGAATGCATCTATTCTCTGGTTGGTTGGATTTAAGGGCCCTACACAAACTAAATAATTTTCAGTATCAACACTTCGATCAACAAGGTTTGCCAGATGCTTGAGATCAATTGCTGCAACATCTAATATGTTAGAGAAAATATGAATTACACCTCGATTGTTATTTGACTTAATCTCATTGACATCAATTAATTCGAAATACTTTGAAATTGTGTTGACCTCAATGGAACCATTATTGTAAAGCTCTACATGTAATCTTGCTCTTTCAAGGGCTTTTTTAGATGGTTCAATTAAAGTTACCCGCCTTACCTTATTCTTTATACCACTATTAGCAATGTGGTCTAATAACACAATTGTACCTATACCTTGACCACAACCCCAATCTACTATTTCAATTTCACTGTTCAGAAGTTCTTGAGGTAACTTTTTGAATGCATCGAGTAATTTGGCTTGATGCATATTGCCAAAAGAAAATAGATATTGACACATTTGCTCATGTGTTTCCAATATCGCTGTTCCTCTATTAAGTTGGCGCCACAGGTCATTTTTTACCGATTCAGATAGTTTGTTAATTTCTGTGACGGCAACCCTTCTGATAGCATCAAATGAAGGTATAGCAAGGGATGATATATGTCGCTGATAACTCATTTAATTACTCTAAAAGTCAGGTTTACTCTGGGTTTAATTATTGCTTTTTGCTTTGGGACTTGATGCTTCCAAAAATGTTGTAATTCACCACGCATAATAAGCAAGCTGCCGTGTTTTAAGAAAATATCATGTGACTCTCCTGTGTGATTATGCTTGATTTGAAATTTACGCTCCGCACCAAAATTCACAGATGCAATTATTGGATTTTTGCCTAATTCTTTTTCCGCATCTGTATGCCATGAGATAGAATCATTCCCATCTCTGTATAGGTTCAGTAAAACACTATTGAATATTGTTTCACTAATTGGTTCAATCTTACTTTTAATCAATAATAACTCTTCAGACCAAGGATGAGGATTAAGTGTGATTCCCGAAAATGAGTATGGCTTATCATTATCGCCATACCAAGATGTTAGCCTTGGAAACATTACTTGCTTGCCGTACATATTCATGCTTTCCTGCTTCCATTCTATGTTGTCAATGAATTTTTGCAACAATTCATCCGCCTCAACTTTATTAAAAAAGTTGGGTAAATAAATGTATTCTCCATTTGGAATTACAATTGGTTCACCGACTTTAGGTTGGCTTGTGCCAAATAAATCTAACTGTTCCATAGGTTATCTTATCTGCGTTGTATCAATCCAGTCAAATTCCATGACTTTCTTTTTGGTCTTTTTATCGTTCAATCCATCCACTGGTGCGATAGCGGCTCCAAATTTGTTGTAGTTTACTAAAACGCCATCATCCAAATCAATAGATATCCTTTCTCCTGCTAGCGGATAGAGTATTTCAGATTCGTATTTCCTGCAATCTGTCAGCATATCATCAATTTTATCTATCTCACGTTGAGCCCTGTTTTGCTCAGCTGGCGAACCATTTACAACAGTGTGCTCATGCTGTTTACGCTGTAATTCTAGCTTGCCAATAAACTCACGTAAGTAACCGTTCAGGATGGTGCTCAAGGTATCCTGTGTGTATCGGTGCATGTAGATCAACACATTAAAATAACCTTTTGGCGAAGAGAACATCCAATAGATTGGGCGTTTCTTATAGCGCTTAATGTGGTCTTTGTAAAAGTCTTTTACAAAGTACTTACGGATGTCTTTACCCAAGCATTCCTCTACAAAAGCCAAGTTCTTTTGAAACTCTTTCTCCCCAAAGCTGGCTTTAAGGAAGCTGTGAAAACGGGCAACAATATCATCTTCAAACCATTCGTCATCCAGCACTGGAATCACATTATCCTCATCTGCAATAAAGTTGAGTTCCTCTTTGTTCTTTGCAACCTTAATTAAGTACTCCTTTAATGTCTCACCTTGGTTCGCTAGTATTAATCCCTCTTTGTCCAAAGAGTAACGACCAAACATGCAACCCACGGCATAACTCACAAATTGAGCAAACACTTCATCTGCATGAAATACCAATTCTCCATTTTTAATGCTTGTTTCATCCTTTAGTATGGTGATGTTTTCCATAGGAACATAAGGATTAAGCTCTTCACTTAAACCATAAACCTCAATAAATTGACGATTGAGTTCTTCTTCGTTTTTTTGCAGATTATTGAATTTATTCCGCCAATATTGCTGATATAGTTCATATGATTCTTCTATATATTTAGATGCAAAGCGAGTAAGACTATTACTTAAAAACTCCCAGGATGTTTCTTTATTACTCCATTCCATTTGTGAAATAGAAATACACACAATAATTATTGTTGAATTAATGGTGTCATTTTGAATAAAAGGGACTTTAGCCACTACTCCTGAATTAAAATCTAGCGTAGGCGCCAATACCTTCATTATTTCATTAGCCAAATTTGAATTTAATAGTGCCATTAGATAATTCAAAAGAGAATCATCTTCGGAGAAGATACATTGCCCTTTAGTATCGAATAAGAAACCGAAATCATTCTTCCTTAATGAAATGCCTCCAGAACTGAGGGCTGACCAGGTAATAGAGGGTTTAAAGTAATACGAGATATTTTTAATTGTTCTGGTTGGAGAGCCATATAACTTCGCTGCGAAACTCAAGATTTCTTCTCCATCATTTTGCCAATTCACTACAAATTCGTTGTTGCCATACCACTTTCTAAAACTACCTCCTTTATTATATGGGAACCATTTACAATTAGAAATGACTGATTCCTTGCGATTCTTTGAATTAAACGAGATATTCTCAATTCCTACTTCAAACCAGTTTTTTAAAAATCTAGCATTATTACTTGAAGCTAAACCTTGACGAGGAGCTGCAACTTTGCCAATTTCTTGACCATTGGTAAAAGTTCTAATTAATTTATCTTTTAACCAATACCCAATAGGACTTCCAGGAATCTTTTCAAAGTCTCTTTGTTTGGCAGTGTAGAACCAACCGCAATTAGGGTTTTGAATCGCCTCAAGTGTTTTAGGAGCTTGAGCTGGAGCGCCCCGAAAATCGCTCAATCTAATGTAACTACCTTTACCGTCTTTGATTGGCTTATTTCTTAAGGTAAATGTACATATAGGCACAGTTGCCCCGTCAAAACCAGAATATTCTAATTGAATCAGGTTATTGATGAAGTGCTTGTCGATAATTATTTCACGCAACTTCTCATAGCTCGAAATAAACATCCAGACGAATGGGGTCATAAAACCAGTTAAGCCATCTTCATTGCATAGCTCAAAACATTTCAGAATGAAAGTTGCGAATAAGTCTGTTTTGGTTTCTGGATAGTTGGCTTCAACATACTGTTTTAGGCTACCCTCCATTCTAGATGAGTTAATATAGGGTGGATTAGTTACTACCACATCATATCTCTGCCCAAGTAAATTGTACAGGTTTTTAAGTTCCTGTTGTTGCCCTCCAAATAATGACTCATTGTCAACTTTTATTTTGTTTACCTCATGTGGTTCCACTGTTATTAATGAACCAAGGGCAGTTGCATTTTTAAATTTCGGGTCAGATTCAAAATCTTGGTAGAAATAGATGTTGGGTTGAATTTTCTTTGATTCAAGTGCCTTGAAAAACCTACGGTTTTTTTGCCTTCCCTTCATCAACAGTACAAATCCTGCTATCTGAGCTGCCCTTGGATCTATATCGACTCCAAAAAGGTTTTTGGTAATAATTAACTCAGCAATTTCAGATGGGTTGTAACCTTCTTCTTCATATATTTTATAGAAAACATCAAACGCATAAGAGAGAATGTGTCCAGATCCTGTGCAAGGCTCGAAGAACTTAATCTCTTCAATTGGTTTCTTTTCACGGGATTGTAATTGATCTAGGTAGGCGGGCTTAATGTAAAAATCAAGAGTTTTGGTTACCTGTGTTGATGGATTTATCTCAGACCACAATTGCCCTAAGGTGTTATCCACCATGTATTGAACGATCCATTTTGGCGTGAATAACTGTGAAGCTGGAGCTAGTTCATCCTTCTTGTATACTTTCTTTGAACTTATAAGTTCTTCATTTTTCTCAGAAATATAAAACTGGTACAACCAGCCTAATATTTCCACCTCGGCACAATATTCATTGGGCATGCCATCAACAATCTCCTTAACAATACTGAAAGATGATGTTAAATCGTCTGGTAGTAGAAGTTCTGTATAATCGTCAATCTTCTCAAATAAAAAAGGAAAAATAGAGTGAAGTTGATTGCAAACCGCAACCAATAGTATTCGGAACACCTCATTGTCGGGGTTGTTGCTACTTACTCTACCATCCAATAAATCCAGTATATGCTGACGATCAACGGTCAAATCAGTAGGAATGCTTCCGCTATGCGCTGCGTCTAATAATTCAGGACTTACACTGTTTGCAGCATTTGCAGGCGTTATAACCGACATGCCTATGGGTTGATAACCATTGGCATCCATAAAACGTAAAGCCACCAAACGGTTAAACCAGGTATAGGCTACTTTTTCAATAACCCGTTGCTTTCCATTTTTGTCGACAGCCTCTTTGAGTTTTTTTACTGTATTGGCTTTACCTCTGAGTTCAGCGGTATCATGAGTAAGCACGTAGTTGAGCTTAGCGCCTACCTGCTCAATTAATTTAACCCTTGCTGATTGCGCAAATTTTTTAAGTTGGTTGGTGTTCATTAGCTCAGTGTTATTTTTCTGTTTGCTTCAATTTGTTCCATTAGAGCAATTTTTAACTGCTCTAAGTATTCGTTTACATCATCCGCTGATTTCAACTGTGTTTTGTCAAAGCGAATCTTTTTCTCAACGTTCCTAAGATTTATGAATTGCTCCTTGGGTTCAGTTTCACCACCATATGTTTTGGTTGTTAGTTTCGATAGAAGATTAAGCTGATCTGTAAACAAATCTGCTAAACGCTGTCTGTCTTGCATGAGGTTTGCAATAAACTTTTGCTCTTTTGCTTTTGCCTCAATCTCCCTGAATGGTTTGCATAGTGTGTCTTGTTCAGATGCAGAGAGTTTATCGTAACCTTCCTGCTGTTGGAGTTGAAGCATTTTGTTTTTTGCTTCATTGAGTGTAAGCTCTCGTTCTGCCTGTATCTTTTCTTGAATACGATCAGCAAGAGTATCCATTGCTCGTTTTACATCTTGCATCACATTACCATAGAACGGTTGCGCAGAATCGTGAGCTTCATTTAAAACCCTGCGCTCTGTGGTGTCGATATAATCAAAGTTTGCTTGGTTGCCAGTCAGGAAAACGAGCATCCGATCGTAGATTTTCTTTTGCTCACCAGCCATAAACTTGCGAATCGGGTCAAGTTTATTTTCTTTATCGTTTAATAAATCGTCCTCAAAGTTTTTAGCTTCAGTAATCAAAGTTGCGTAATCCATACCAAGGATCTTTTTAAGCAATCCTTCCAGTGGCTCTAAGGACTTCACGAAAGGATATTCTCTACTTTGACCTAATAAAACCTGAATCTCACTAGCTACCTCACGAGCTTTATCTTTAAATAAACCAACTACTTCTTTTGCCTCGTTGTATGGGTTCGACTCGTTAAAAGCATCTGAGTGTATCTGCTTGAGTAGATTTATTTGCCCCTTATCAAATTCGATTTGGGGAGAAACCATCGTATTTTGATGATACCTGTTGTTTGAGAGTGCCTCATAAAATTGGCTATCATCTAAAGAGTTCGTGTCTTGTCTTCCTTCAATCTTACCTCTACGGAAAAGCCTTGCTGTAACACACCAAACTGCCATTTGAGTCCATCCATATGGCTTCTTGCCGAAGTGGTCTCTAATGTCAGATAAATTAGTTCTGTCGTGCTGCATTTTACGCCTCTCAATGAAGTTCAATACTTCTCTTTCGGCAGATGAGATGGTGCTGTCATCTCCACCAAATAGGTCAGCAGAGGTATTATTCATGATGATTCGCAGTTGCGTCTCATCATAATTTGTAGAGCCTAGCAGTTGAAGTTTGGGGAATGCTAATTGTATTAGGTCTTGGGCAGTCTCAATAATTCTAGTTTTGCCATCGGAACTGTTAGAGCCTTTGTGCTCCACACCATTCATGAAAATAGATGACTTACCTAATAAGTCATTTAGCTGATTTTGAATAATCTGCTTACGATCTCTATTTTGCTGACCCTTTTCGTATAAAATTCGGTTTATACTCTCTTTATTCGATGCCGACTGGTTTTGCTTGATGTACTTCTCAGTTTTAAGTGCCATCCTCACTTCATAAACCAATCGTTTATCTTCAGGGAGTTTTACTAACATTAATGCTTGGTCTGCCATTGTGCTGGCATTGAAGTAAGCATCGTTCTTATATTGTTCACTGTTCGGTGAAACTACTTCGATTTTGAGTTCCTTTTCTCTGCCAAAAATTAATCCATCCACCTTACGAGTGTACTCAAACTCCTGCTTATTCAGGTTGTATTTAATCTTGGTGTCCTTGATTATACCATCAAAAATGAGCTCGTTCATCAAGTTACTCACCTGGGCAGCATCAATAGATGTGTTTTTAATTTCGTCCTCAACGTTTTTCTCATCATCCGTTAAGTACTCATAGATTTCACCACTGCGTTGAATGTAGGTCTGTTGCTCCAGTAAATTCAATGCTTTTTCAACTTCCTCTTGGTGTTTAACTGGATTTGTTTTTAATGAATCAAGTAATAGCACGCTAACGTTTCGTGCAGTGGCTTTAAATCCGTCAAAGTACTTTATCAAAAAAAGCACCTTTAATATTCGAATAGCCAAAGGATGATCCCCAAGTTGATTTTCTGCCAAATAGATTGAGTTTTGGGATTCCGTTCTCAGTGTTGCTCTCAAGCCTTCGAACATCCTATCGAAACTCACCAATGAGTTGGTGTCTGTATATCCTGCGTTTTTAAGTACCTCTTGAAACACACCCAACATTGATCTTTCACCAACCGATTGGTGTTTGCCCTGGAACACGTTGTGACGTGATAGAGCTTTAATACACTGCTGGAATAAATCAAATTGATAGGGGATAAACGGATATTTGCTTACAAAATCCGAATCGCCTTTATAGCCCTTAAACTGAATGCCCGCCTCAGAAAATGTTAATAAGGTTTTTATATTCTGACCTTCCTTTGTGTGAACATCGGTAAGTATTTTATCGCCTTCAATATTTTTTTCTAGTAGACGTTTCTCTATTACCTCATCCACATTAGCAGATGTCAATGGCATTCTAATTTTGAATCTACCTTGAATCTTAGCAAAGTCATTTGATTGTACTGCGGTATCATCACCAACCAGCGTTTCCAAATCTTCTTGAGAGGTAACAATAACCCAAGCATTCCCATTACACTTAGTCATTAACGACTCGGTGATGGTTTGAAGATTAAGCATCAAGTTGGTGTTCTCAGCTATGTATTGACCCACCTCATCCACAAAGAAGTTTAACCTGAAATGGTTGCCCTTACTTGCGATATAATCGTTCACTCTGAGAGCGAAATCCTCGATGGAGAATCTTTGTTTAGCTTTCCAATCATTAAGGTATTTGTCGTACTTGGAGGAGTCTTCGTTATATATTTTACCACATGCAACGGCAATGGCATCATTTACATTTCTTGCCACGTAGTTCAAGCGTGACTCCACCCATGACTTACCAAACGCCTTTTCAAATTCGTTTTTGAAATCCTCGTATTTACCTTCCTTACTCAAATAAGTTTCGAAATCTGCAATGTGAGGTTGGAAGCCGTAAAACCCTTGGTGATCGTAAAATACCTTATAAAATACTTGCAATATGGCATTACCATCATTCTTGCTGGTGATTTGGGCTTGCTGATCAATGTTAAATAGAATGCTTTCTGAACTATAACGCTTTGTAGCATTTAATATGTCAGCCTTCAGCTTAACATCATCCATTACCTTTTCTGCGAATAATTCCCCAAGATGTTTCTGTTGAAGCTGTTTGTTTTCCAGAACATAGCTCAATATTTTAAGCAAATGAGATTTACCTGATCCAAAAAAACCAGAGATCCACACACCATTCGAACTTGCCTTATCATTGTATGCCTCAAAAAAAGTTGCTAGCTTTTTTGATACATCTTTCGTAATGACATATTCATCTACTTCTTGGAAGATGTGCTCACGATCGTCAGCTTTAATTACAGTCTCTATACTTCTGTTGAAGTCCTTTTTGAAAATATCGTTTAATGATTTCATGCTTTCTGCTTGTAAGTGTCAATGTTAAATGCTCGGTAGTAATTGTCGTCTTTTAGAGTTCCAAATAAATTAAGCGATTGTCCTGTATACGAACCACAGAAGAACATAACTGTGGGGATGTTCTTAACTGCACTCTGTAAATTGTTCAGAACTGTGTGTGATCTAATGAAGGGATAAACTGCTCCAACACCTTTAAGTAATAAAATATTGGGATTGGTTGTAGCTACTTTCTCTACAATGGCTGGAATAAAGCGCTCATGAATGTTAATGGTAGATTGAATTGCATCTTTGAAATCAGTTTTATCCATTTCAAGTTCCAATTCAAACATTTCTTTCAACCCAATATTGTCATCAATCAGTTCACATGATAACTCAAATAAGTCTACCACTAGGGTTTTAATTCCAGTATTTTCAAGTTTTACTGTCAAGTTCGTAATCTCTTGCTCAACTTGATTTTGAGTAGCAATATCATATGGCGCAATCCAAAATGGTATTTCGCCATTAAGGGCATCCATCTTCAAAAAGCTCTCCGAGCTGAGTACTTCGTGTATGTGTTGAAATTTCTTATGTGTCAATTCGTTTTGATTCATATCAGGCGTATTGTGGAATTAACAATAAAGCCAAATCACTTGGCTTATGAGTTTTTAAAATATTTTCGAGTCGTACGTCAACAATTGGTCGGATAATATTCCTCGCTTTCACATTATCTATCAATCCAGCTTGCTCTAATACCTTGAAGACTACTTGTTTGATTTTAGCCTTTGTTGTGTCCGCCAGAATCTCTAATTCGTCATGATCTACACACTTCTTACTAAAAAAAGCATTGTAGTCCCTATCGGTTATTTGATGGTCAAAAATGCTTACCTTATCCAAGATGACTTCAGAAACGAAGTCTCTTATGTAACTGTAAGCTCTACAACAAGCTAAATATGCAATTAACTTTTGCGTTGATAAATCAGATTCAACTAATAATTGTATTTCGTCATTTGAAAGGGTAGCCAGGCGAATTTTTAATTCAGCAAATTCTCTTTTACTGGTTTTTGCTTTCTCCTTATTTAACGAATCTGGGACTAAACTATCAATATTAAAATTATTCTCAGTGAGAATGAGTGCATAATTTATAAGTTCGCTCAACATGAGCGAGGCTGCTGTAAATGAAAATCTATATTTCGATTTTAAACCCATTATTTTTTACTTTTCTTCTTTGAAACAATTAAATCCGTCACGTCACATCCGATAGCGTCAGCTATGTCATTTAATTTCGATAGGGGTGGTTGAACAAGATTGCTGCACCACTGGGAAACAGAAGACTTAGCGACTCCAAGGCTTTCAGCTAATTGGATCTGTTTCATACCCTTCTCCTTCAGAACTTGATGTATACGATTCATCGTTTACTTGTTTATGGGGTGAAATATAAGCAATAAAGTTCAATTTGATTGAACGAGATTTTACCAAATTCTAAAACGGTGAATCTGATTCATCGTCAAACTCATTTTCCATGATCGATTCAATGATTGACTGGTCTCCGTTATAAATGTTAATTGACCTGGTACCGTTTTTATTTATGTTGGTTATTTCGAAGTATAACCTAAGTTTAGATTTCGTATCCTTAATTTTACTTGACGGCAAACCAAGCCAATCTAGTAGCAATTCATGACTGATAAGTTGATGCGTGTTTTTTGATTTTACGATTAACACCATTTGAATCAAATTTTCAATCCCTAGTATTTTTACAAGTTCACTCAGATACGGATTATTCAACTTGTTTTCTTTTGCCCAAACAGCAACTTTCAACACTGCACTTTTTAGTAACTTTTCATCGGTAAAGAAGTTTAGTCTTTCATCCGCTGACAAGTTTAAAAAGTAACTCGGCTTAATTACTTTGCTCAATCCCCAAGCACGAAATAATAAGTTTTGTTCAGGTGAAACATTATCCTGTAAAATCAGGTCTCGGAAGTGCTCTGCGATAATCTCGGCTTGTTTGAACTTGGATTTCTTGGTATACAACTTCAGCACCTCACTCGATTCGGTCTGTCTGAATGAGAATTTAAAATTCCATTTTTGCAGCTGCACCAACAAGTTAAACAGATCAGTACTTAATTTGCTGTTTGCCAAAGATGTCGCCAGTTGACCGAGAAATAGCTTATCCAATTCGTAACCTTCATTTTGGTTAAGTATTATTGGTAGTAATTCGTGCTTTTTATTTCGCTTTAGTTCGCTTAATCTTCTGTAATAATCTTCTTGAATTAAACCAATAGGTTCGTTTTCTATCCCATTCTGCAAAACACTTTTGACTATTTCCGCATACTTCCTTTTCAAATATTGATATGCTTTTGATGGTAAGGAATGTTCTTGAATGCGATAATCTTTAGGCTTAGAGTACATCACCATCAATGGTGGGTTGATATCATTTCTTGGTCTGAAGCTAAATTGAGCAATGTATTCAGCTATGATCGGTTGGTAAAACCTCAGGTATTTAATATCACCGTCTTTGAATGAAATGCCTTCTAAGATCATTTGTGTTCCGAGCACCACTGTGTTTTCGGATAATCGATTACTTTGTAAAGCAAGTTGTTGCTCTATCTCATTCTTAGTTTCCGAGGTAAATACAAGAACATTGCGCTCAGGTTGCTTATCTTTTATCAAGTTTGATACCCTAAATATTAGAGCTTTGTCGTTGATGTAGCAAATTTGTTTTCCAGGCGCTTCCAAGATTTCTTTAGCCATTGTTTCTAATGGCGTTAGTGTGCTAACAATTTCAAGCTGCGAGCTACGATTAGTTGTCTTTGTAAAATAAATCGTATCAAATTTCTTATCGCAGAGTTCAAACTGAAATGGTGTCCCCGTAAGAAGTACAAAGTTTTTAAACCTACCTAGCGAGTTCACCAATTTTCGAACTGTTCTATGTCTGTAATTTGGGTGTGCTGAAAAGAACAATTCATGTGATTCATCGATAACAAGGGTGTAATCTTTCAGAAGTAGCTTACTACTTAAAATTTTATAAATCGCATCGTAGTTGCCTATGTAGTTTGATTGGTCAAGAATAATATCCTCCTCCGCAACTATCTTGCTTGAGGATTGGTTATTTGACCATAAATCGTCTCTCAGTATAGATGTTGGTGTAAGTATGATGACGTTGGCTTTGTTCAAATAAAAATTAGATTTTCCGCTATTGGGTGGAGCAATTAGTAGTATGTTCCGATCGACCGACAATACATCACTTCGTTCAGAAATGTATTGATCAATTACATGCTTTTGGCTGTAATCATTGGTTATTGGCGTGTCTGACAACCTCAATAGGTTATAGTTATCCTCGAAATAGTTTTTGACCTCCTCGAATGAATAATTGATGTAATTTTTTGCATAGCCCGCATCAAAAATTTGTTTAAAGATGTAGTTGATTCCGATTTCGGCATTGTATTGAGCGTCAAATATTCGTTCAAATATTATGTCGTTTTCGTCCTCGTTTATTTTACTTGGTTCGGAAAGCTGACTGAGCTTTTTAAACCAGAAATAGGCTCGTTCCTTGTTGTTTTTGAATGTTACCACAAGAGCAATCGTCATATTAATCCAAGTGCCATAATCGCTGAATGCTTTGGAATCTTCTGGTATATGACTGTAATAATATTGCAGAAGAAAATCAGCACGGAATGTGTCCACGGAGTATTCATTTGTTAACTCCAACGATCCTTCTTCTTCAGCTTCCACATACAGGGATTGAGTTGGATTCTTAAAAAACATTTTGCCATTTGAACCGATGAATGAGTTCCCGACAAAAAAATCCGCATTAATATGCGCAACTGAAAAATCTACAAAAGCCCTAAAATTTCGAATACATGTTTTCTCGATCATTTCCTGAGTGTAATACTCATATGCATTGTAATATACTTTTTTGTTTAATGAGTCGGCATAAAAGCTCATGCCAACGTGATAACCAATTCCACTAGCACTTTCAACTAGGAATACTGAAGCAGGGTGAGTTTCAAAATAGTTAATAATTCGGGTTTTAAAGCTGTTTACCTGATCCATAAACAGCGATTTATATACTTTAAAATCAATGTCAAGTACCACAATACCATATCCCAACACGATATTTTCACTCGGAAAGTACTTTACTAGTTGTAATTCTCTTTTTCTGATTTCCTTGTATTGTCGGGTGTTTTTCAAATCGATCTTAACATGGTCATATTCAGCAGTCCAGTATCCAATATCTGGATCTAAGCGATATAAGCTATTTGTTAATTTACTACGAAGCGTTCGGTACTCTTCTGTTCGACCAAACTGTAATGATTGAATCAATGTTTCTTGTCGCCATTCTGGATCGTAGGCATTTCTCTTTGTAAGCACTGGAAAGTTTGTGTAATCAAATTGTATTTGTTTAAAATGGGTCATTGTTTTTTATGTACTATCGATACAATAGGAAGAAAAAAAAATGATAAAACCAAATAACACGTTGATATACAGGTAATTGGTAATAAAGTTTAACGCTTAAAAAAACTATATCTACTTTGTGTAAGAGTTAACTCATTGCAAATCAGATGTTTTTTTAGTTTAACTTTTTTAAAAAAATAATTTCCCCACAAATCCAAAATGGTACATCAGGAGTACCACAAATACACATCAGTGCGATAATCCATATTATTTAATTTATATAGGGAGAATCCCCCCCGATCAATTTGTGGCAATTTCCGCA
>JACCDM010227218.1_pt1 | contig 15931 bp, 9 predicted proteins | sample 7445851 | NCBI WGS metagenome assembly JACCDM01 (sample SAMN15323438, study PRJNA562643) | freshwater metagenome | isolation source: river surface water | place: USA:Blue River Watershed | collected 2017-08-16
ACCCAAAGCCTTTCAAACAATTCGCGTTGCGAATCGTATGGCCTTTTTAACGCTTATCCACTTAATCAAACGAGCTTGTTTCGCGGCTTCGCATTAAAAAAGCCTGTCACTTTCGTGACAGGCTTTGTAGCGAGAACGAGATTTGAACTCGTGACCTCAGGGTTATGAAGATTTTTTGAGAAAATGAAAGCGTTGATTTGTAGATAGTTATGTTTTGACAAAACCGAAATCAACCTATTTTAACCGAAATCAGGGGGTATTTTCCTCACGCAGAATTAAATAACTTATAAACTATTTCTTTTTAATTAATACAGCAGAAACAACGGGCCTTTCAATGCCATTGTCACCTGGGCGAACTAGCTGTTGGCTAGAAACTACCATACTTGTAGACCCACCTCCATCTAAATTAATAGCATCTTGACATCCCAATGAAACTAAAATATTACTTAAATCTAAAAGATTTACCCCTTCATAACCTCCAACTGAATTGTCACCTTCTACTGCTAATAACAAAACTAAATTGTTATTTGTATAACCAATTGCAGATCTCGGCCTAGATGTTTTATTATTAATTACAATCATCTCGGCAGTGTCAGAAAGTACAACTTTTCCGCTTTTTAATAAATGAGGAGATCCTCCTATAGCAGAATTAATGTTCCAAACCATCCCGCCAATTGGAAAGAGTTCGGTTGGCATTGGCATTGGAGCTTTCCCCTCAACATTTAAATTAGGTGATGGATAAGCATAAATTAGATCGTTACCAGTTCCTACATGATAAATCCATGCAGACTCGTAAGTGCCGCTAGACGTAACACCGAATGCAGCTCTAGTAGGATAATAAGAAGTACTAACACCATTAAACGTTCTGCTTAAAACTTTAATATTTGCCGAACTAACAAAACCATTATATTTAACCAAACTATACGATTGATTGGATCCAAAGTATCCTCCATTTATTGCAGCGTAAACTATACCAGTTTCATCTTTATAAAAATCACTTGTTCTTTTTGCAGTAGTAGAAAGTACAGGTTTAAATTCTATAGAAGTATTTTTACTGTCATATGCTAAACAAAACATTTTTGTTTTTTTCCCGGAATAAATACTATCAAAAAAATAAAGTTCTATTCCACTAGGCAGGCTACCAGAAACGGAACTAGAGAACTTCCAACCAGGTGGCAAGCTCATTAATTTTGGAGTAGTTATTGTAGTAGGTGGTGTGGGGATAGGCGGTGTGACACCTCCTCCATTGGAGGATTTAGAACAACTAAATAAGATAATAAAAAAAAGGAGTGTAATATATTTATTAAGTATACGGATTTTCATATTTATTAATCTTTATAAATTATTTTTTTTGCATCTTTAATTGTTTCATAATAAAATAAGACCTCTCCCTTATATCCTTCTGAGCGGTTTAAAGAAATCATTTTTTCAAAAAAAATACTATCAACTCTATAACCATCCCCCAAAGAAGTTAAAATTCCAGGATATATTTTATTTTTTAAAGAAGCAGGTACTTGTTTTGCAACAGTTTTTAAAGTAGCAGCATAACTATCAAATTGATAACGATACACTTGAGGAATAATAAGGTCTGCATATCCTTCCATTAGCCAAGTTGGCCAGTCTTGCAAGTATTGCTCTAGACTCCATGGATAAATACTAGGCGCCCAACTAACCATGCAGGAAGCGTTGGTTTTTTTAATAGATGTATATAATTTTTTCGCAAATTCATTTAATTTATTTGCCCTCCACTGAATCCATGAAGGCTCTTTTGAATTTAAAGGCGGATTAACGCCATTATGTTCGGCACTATAAACCCTATTGGTATATATATCGTAGCCTCCCTCAGAAGGCATTGCGGGTAAACGATCATCCCCTTGTACCCCATCTACTTTATATTTTTGAACAACTTCCAAAACGAGTTGATGCATAAAATCTTGTACTTCGGGATGTAAAGCATTCCACCAAAAAAATCCATTCTTTTTTAATAAATTTTGCTTTTGGTCTCGACCCACCCAATTCGGATATTTCAAAAGCCAGTTATTTAGGCTACTATCTTTGTAAGCATAAGAAAATCCAAACTCAAACCAGGCGTGTACTTTTAATCCATATTTGTGTCCTTGTTCTACAAATGATGCAATGGGATCAAATTTTTTATAACGAGGGTCTTGATCAATACCAATATATTTTTCAACAAGATTACTTGGATATGTAGTAAGACCATTATTCCAAACCACTACAAAAATATCAGTAAGTCCATTACGTTTACAGTTTATGACAGCCTCTTTTACATTGTTTTCATTCAACATAGCATCGCTAGCTACATTGGTAATCCAAGTTCCTCTCAGCAAGTCTTTTGCTGTTGATTGTGCATAAATTACCGAATGAATGAACGTTAATGCAGTGAATGTAAAAATATATCGCAACATACTGAATCTATAAAGTGTTGATGTATTCTAAATATCTATTGTATAAATGATGCGCTTGTATATAAGAAGATTGAGGACTCATAAAGTGTGAAAATTCAAAAGTAATGGCTTTGTGATAATCCGATTTAGCAGCAGCTTCTAATTTTAGTTTTAATTTTTCAAATTTTATAGGAAAAAATTTGATGGGCATGTCGCGATCAAAACTTTCTGCATTTGTCCAACATTCTAAATTATAGGTACTAGCAAGTTTTTTATTCACTGCAAAGAAATCTTCGAGCTCATGATAGTCGATATGACCATCCTGAAAAGCGACTGCATCAATATTTTGATGAATACCTTGAAAAATTTCATTCCATTCAGTTTCATGTTCAATAATGGATATGGTATCTTCTTTTTTTAAATGAGCCGAAGCTGCCATCACCGCTTTTTTGCCATCAATCCAAGGAGAAATAAAAACAGGTAAATTTCCACTGATCTGCTTACACATTTTTCCAAGATTATTAAAAGCTTCAATAGCACCTTTCGTTTTTCGACTTATTTCCGTACTTAAATACCAGCCTTTAAAAGCTGTACGATGTCCGTACTTTTTCCATACTTCATCAATAACATAATAATTTGAGTCAATTTCTAACTGTAAATTTCCAGTATCCCAATAATGACCACTATCATACAAGCCAAAATATAGTTTCATTCCATAACGCTCGGCTAATGTCAAATACAAATCGATTAAGTCGATAGAGGGGGTATAACATTGATGTTTACTAATTAAATAATCAGATGGATACGTTAGAAATTTTCTGTACCCGCACCGAATTACAATGACGGTGTCAATGCCGGCTGCCTGCATATATTGAAAATCTTTTTCCCACTCAACTGGCCCCCAATTTTGGTGAGGTATATCATGACTAATTTCGTCTATAAATGTACCGGTGATACGCATGTGCAAATAATTTAATTTTTTTCTTGTTCTAAATTAGGCAAAGGAACTAACCAAGAAATTAAAAAGGCTGGAATTGTTGATACAAGTACCCATATAAAGAAATACTGATACCCAATTTTGTCACTCACAAAACCACTAATCATAGAGGGTAACATAAAGCCCAAATTAGTCAGTCCACTTCCAAATGCATAGTGTGCCATTTTATATTTTCCAGGAGCCATTTGTTGCATAATGTATAAAATCAAACCTACAAATCCAAAGCCATATCCAAAATATTCAATTGCAACAGCCGAACCAATGATATATAAATTAACAGGAAGCGCAATAGCTAAATAGGCATAAGCCGCAAAAGGCAAATTAAAGAAACAACATAGAATTAATAAGGATTTTCTTGTTAAACCCCCATTTTTTGAAACAAAGTTGCCAGCAATAATAGACCCTAATACAAATGCGGCAGCTCCAAAAACTCCATATAATAAGCCTATTTCAGAGGTTGATAATCCTAAGCCGCCCTCTGATCTTGCAGCTTTAAAAAATAAGGGTGTAATTTTTATTGCTTGTCCTTCGGCAAAACGATAAAAAACAATAAATGTCAAACTGTACCATATATTTTTTTTCTGAAAAAAAGCAATAATGACATCCTTTAATACATCAAAACCTTCTTTAAGGGTGCCGACTTTCTTTGACGCTCCTCCTTCTGGAAGTATTTTCATATTGTAAAATCCTAACAACACCATCAATACACAATAAAACAACATAACAGTTGCCCATGCATTTATGACTCCATATTTCTTTTCTAATTCACCTGCTAAATAAACAAGTACTCCTCCAGAAACAATTTTAGCAATATTATAAAACGCACCTTGCCAACCCACATATTTTGCTTGTTCCGCTGTATTTAACTCATTCAAATAAATACCATCTGCTGCTGTATCATGGGTAGAGGCACTAATTGCTATTATTGCCATCAATGTAATTGATATAGAAAAAAAATGATCTAGATGAAGTGAGATTGCAATTAACCCAAAAAGTGAACCTGAAATGATTTGAGTGATGTAAACAAAATATTTTTTTGTTTTAAACATTTCTAAAAATGGACCCCATAATGGTTTTAATGTCCAAGGAAGCATAATAAGTGATGTCCAAAATGCAATACTTGTATCTGATATCCCAAAATTTTTATACATAATTGCACTAGCCGTGGACAATACTACAAATGGTAACCCCATTGCAAACCAGGTGCTAGGGATCCAGAATAAAGGCGATTTTGACTTAGTTGGCTGAAGCATTATTAAAAATATTAAAAACTTATATTAAATTTATAAAATATTTAATTAAGTTACCTCATCAATTCGAAATTATAATGCATTTCAACCTAAATATTAGTAAGAAGCTAGCCTTTAGCCTGCTCCTTTTTGCAATTCTAAGCATGGCTGCTTGTTCAAAAAAAGAGGACCCCAAGCCATCCCCACCTACTCCAAAACCTAATCCTGTTCCTTCATGGGATCCCAATGCTATGCGCGGGGTGTGGGTAACAACAACTGCCAGCACAGCGTTAGATAGTAGAGATAATATTAAACAAATGATTGCCAATTGCAAGTTAGCAGGTATAAATCATGTGTTTATAGTCGTATACAACAATGCAAGAACGATCTACCCAAGTACGGTAATGCAAAATCTAACAGGAAATAAACAATTAGAACGATTTGTTGGTAGAGATCCTTTGCAAGAATGCATTGAAGAAGGGAAAGCAGCAGGTCTAAAAGTACACGCATGGTTTGAATATGGATTTTCCTCATCCTATTCCGCAAATGGTGGCTCAATTATTGCGGCAAAGCCTGAATGGGCAGCAAAAGATTTGAATGATAAATTGGTTGTTAAAAATGGATTCGATTGGCTTAACGGAATACATCCTCAAGTGCAACAGTTTTTAATTGATCTTTTCAAAGAAGTTACAAGTAAATATGATTTAGATGGTGTACAAGGCGATGATCGATTGCCTGCAATGCCTTCTACAGGCGGATATGACACATTTACAGTAAATCTTTATAAATTAGAAAATGGTGGAGCAAATCCACCACCATCTGCAACGGATGCTGGCTGGCTGCGTTGGAGAGCAAATAAACTTAACCTTTTTTTAAAACGCCTTCGTACAGAAGTTAAAACTATAAAGCCAAATATTTTATTCACGATGTCACCAAGCCCTTATCCTTTTGGTTACAATGAATATTTACAAGACTGGCCAACTTGGGTGGATAGTGCTTGGGTAGACGCCATCATTCCACAAATTTATCGTTACAATATTAATGACTATGATAATGCATTAACCCAACAAAAATCATATTATAAAAACACTGCAGTTCCGTTATATCCAGGGGTTTTGGTTAAATCTGGAAGCACCATTCAATCAGATGCTTTAATGTCACAATTTATTCAAAGCAACAGGAACAATGGTTTCAAAGGCGAAGTGTTTTTCTTTTATGAAGGCTTGAAAGACAAATTAACTTGGTACCAGGGACTTTATCCCTACATAAAATAAGTCATGAAAAAAATATTGATTATATTCCCTTTATTGTATGTAATTACTATTGGTAAAACTCAAAATAAAACAAGTTTTGTAGACCCATTTTTAGGAACTGGGGGGCATGGACATGTTTATCCGGGAGCAACCGTTCCATTTGGCATGGTTCAATTAAGTCCCGACAACGGAGATGAGGGATGGGATTGGTGTAGTGGTTATCATTACAGCAGTAAAACAATTGCTGGTTTCAGTCATACACATTTAAATGGGACAGGTATTGGTGACTGGTGTGATATTTCTGTATTACCACTGATTGATTCTACGAATGCAAGTCAAACAGTTATAAAACATCCTTTTAACCATCATAATGAAAGTGCAAAACCAGGTTATTATTCTGTTCAATTAGACAATGGTATTCATTGTGAATTATCTGCAACAGAAAGAACAGGCATTCAGCAATATAGCTTCCCATCTGTACATGCCTGGCTTAGATACGACATGGGATTTAAATTAAATTGGGATCAGCCAACGGATGGTTTTATTCAAATAATCAACGATTCAACCATAGGTGGATACCGCTATTCTACTGGATGGGCAAAAAATCAACGGGTATATTTTACATCTGTATTTTCAAGTAAAATAAAATCTTATCGCTTCATTGATGCGAAAGAAAATAATAAAACCGGACAAGGTCCATCAGTTAAATTATTATTAGAATTTGAATCTATACAAAAAAAGATAACTGTTAAAACAGGCATTAGTAATGTTAGCATAGAAAAAGCCAGCATTGCATTGAACGAAGTGAGTGGCAAATCATTCCAATCAATTGTGATGAATGCAGCATCTAAATGGGAAAAGGAACTAGATAAAATTGAAATTAATACCAACGATAAAGCTTTTGCAACTAAATTTTATACCGCACTGTATCGGACCGCTTTAGCCCCTGTAATTTATTCAGACAAGGACGGTGAATATAAAAACCAACAGGGCCAAATACATAAAATGGATGGTGGTAAAACACGTTATACTATTTTTTCACTTTGGGACACATTTAGAGCATTGAATCCATTGTTTACAATCACACAACCCCAGTTAGTTCCCGATCTCATAAATAGCATGTTGCAATTTTATAAAGAAAATGGCTTACTGCCAGTATGGGACATAAGTACCTGGGAAGCAAACACAATGACAGGCTACCATGCTATTCCAGTAATTGCAGACGCCATTCTAAAAGATATACATGGGTTTAATATAGATATTGCATATGAAGCAATGTTAAAGTCTGCTTTTCAAAAACAAAGAGGAACTAGTGATTATATACAATATGGTTACTTACCACAAGACAAACATGGCTGGAGTGTAACCATCACTTTAGAATATGCATATGATGATTGGTGTATTGCACAAGTCGCCAAAAAATTAGGAAAAACAAAAGATTATGCACTTTTTATGGAACGTGCAAAATCATATCAAAAACTATTCGATGCATCAACTGGATTTATGCGTGCAAAAAATAGTCAGGGGAGTTTTATTGAGCCTTTTGACCCACTACTTTCAGAACATGGATTTGAAGGGCAATATATTGAAGGAACCGCATGGCAACACAGCTTTTTTGTGCCACATGACATAAATGGATTATCAGCATTATATGGTGGTAAAAAAAATTTAGTAAATAAACTCGATTCTTTATTCAATGCTCCATCGGTACTTCATGGAGAAAATGCTTCAGCAGATGTATCTGGTTTAATTGGTCAATATGCACATGGCAATGAGCCTAGTCATCATATTATATACATGTACAGTGCATTAGGCTACCCTGATAAGGCAGCTAAATGGATAAAAGCAGTTGCTGATAGTTTTTATAAAACCGGGCCTGATGGATTGATTGGAAATGATGATTGTGGACAAATGAGTGCCTGGTATATTTTTAGTGCTTTAGGTTTATACCCAATGAATCCGGCATCTGGCGAATATGTCTTTGGCTTCCCACTAGTTAAAAATGCAATTATTAATTTGTTTGGTAATAAAAAACTAGAAATTAAAGTGATCAGAAAAGGTGCTAACAAAGATGAATACATTAGATCCGTTCTTTGGAATGGGAAAAAATTAGATCGCCATTATATACAACACAGCGAACTTGTAAAGGGTGGTACATTAACTTACCAAATTGAATAAAAAAAGCAGGCGCTAAATTTTAGCGCCTGCAGATTTAAAATTCAAGAACGGATTAATTCCAGCCTGGATTTTGTTTTATGTTTGGATTGTTATCAATCTCTGATTGTGGTATTGGCCACAACTTATATTTTGCGTTGCTATTATTTCTGGTTTGATTTCTAAATTTAATTCTCTCGTTAATACTAGCAGTATAACTAGGAATATTATCAGCATCAAAACTTGGCCTTGCAGCTGGAATAGCAGGATTTAATGAAATACCTACAACAGGTCCACTATTTGCTTTTGCATAAATATCCCATCTTCTTAAATCAAAGAGACGTAACCCTTCACCAGCAAATTCAACCGCCCTTTCTCTTCTGATCAAAGTACGCATAGCAGTTTGGCTACCAATAACAGAAGCAGGTTGTCCAGCTCTTGCTCTAACCAGATTGATGGCTGTTAAAACGCTTGCATCTATTTCATTTAATTCGATTTTAGATTCTGCATACATCAATAAAATATCTGCATAACGCATTGTAATAAAACCAACTCTAGACTCAAAAGTATATTGAGTAGAATCATTGTATTTATTCCAAACATACCCAACGCCACCGATATTTCCAGTTGCACTTACTTGCCACTGAATACCTGCAGCTTGAGCACCAATCCAATCATTATTAGTTGTTACATCATTGTATACGCCTGTACTCCAATTAAACTTACGACGCACATTGCTGTATATGTTAAAAATAGTACGCTCCCTTAAATTATTATAAGGCAATGCTACTGTTTTAGAAGCAAAGTGAACCATTGTATCTCCAGGCATGTAAATACTCCATTTTAATCTATTGTCTCTATTTAATCTTGGATTTGCAGGATCATATACAGTAGAAACATCAATTCTTTGACCGTCCTTCCCTTCAAATTGATCCACTAAATTTTGAGATGGGAATAAACTACTCTGAGAGTTAGTTACTTGACGAGGAACACCAATCACTGCCATCCAATTTTGTGGTTCGTTGACATCTAGAGGATAGGTTTGTGCGAACAATATTTCTCTAGAAACATTGGCAGTTTGACCGCTTAATGTAAACAAATCTGTAAAACGAGGATTTAAGCCATACTGTCCTGCATCTATAATGGTTTTAGTAGCAGTAGCAGCTGTTCTAAAGTCTTTGATTAGCAAGGCTAATTTTGCTTTTAAACCCAAAGCAACACCTTTGTTTACTCTTCCAATGGTTTGCACTGGAGATGTGCCTGCTGCGTCAAATGCAGCAACTGCCTCATCTAAATCTTTATACATTTCTGCAACAATTGTAGCTACAGGTGTACGTTGTGCTTGTAAAACTTCTTCCACCTTTGGCATGGCTCTGTAATAAGGAACGTCACCAAACCAAGTCATCAAATGAAAATAACCCCATGCACGTAAAACGAGTGCTTCTGCTTTTATTCTGTTATAAACTACTGCAGAAACATTAGCCTTACCATTTTCCATTCCAACAATTTGTTGATTAGCGCGCTGTACCAATTTATATGCTTGGTTCCATGCTGCTATAGTAATAGCATTGTTAACTAAAAATGGTCCGCCATCACCCATGGCAATTAAATCTTCTGCATTACCTCCTCTCTTGATCGCCATATCTGTGCTAGACTCAATTGCGTAATGCATAGGTATGTTATTGGCAATTACCCACATAGAGGAAGCATATGTTCCTACTAGGCCTTGCTCCATTTCTGCTTGATTAGATAGAAAGGTTGAAGAAGAAGACGCATCAAGTGGTTTTCTGTCTAAAAACTTATTACAACTACTCATAGCGAAGGCAGCTAAAAGCGTTGTTATGATAAAGTATTTTTTCATTGTATTGAATTTATTGAGTTCAATTAAAAGTTAAGATTAACACCTGCAGTAAAAGTTCGCATTAAAGGATAAAATTCTGCGTTGGCGTTGTTTAGTTCAGGATCAAATCCATTCCATGCTTTAGAAATTGTAAGTAAGTTAGCTGCACTTACAAAAAGACGAAACGATTTAATCTTAACTTTACTTAACAACTGCTGTGGCAACGTATACCCTAGGTTAATATTTTTAATTCTAAAATAAGCAGCACTTCTAATCCATTGAGAACTCAACAGATAGTTGTTGCCACCAGAACCTGATGGTAATAAACGAGGGAAAGTTGCATTTAGATTGTCTGGTCTCCAATAATCTTTATGGATATCCAATAAAGAAGCAGCGAAATCGGCACTTGCAAAAGGCACAGCACCTGTTCCACTTAAATAGTTATTACGTTGACCAACACCTTGACCAAAAATATTTAAATCAAAGTTTTTATAAGTTAAGTTAATGTTGATACTGTACTCATACCTTGGAAAAGCATTGCCAATAAATGTTCTATCAAAGTTGTCAATTTTTCCATCTGGTACTCCGTCAGGTCCACTGATATCTTTATACTTCATATCACCAGGCTTTGGACCATTGGCTGTAGTTGCACTCCAAGGAATTCCAAACTGAATAGGTGAAGATTTAATATCTGATGAATCTGTAAAGAATCCATTTGCTACATAACCAAAGTAAGAACCTAATGCCTGACCAGGTGCAGTTCTTATACCATCCCCAATAAACGGAGTGCCTGGCACTAGATTTAGTACGCTGTTTTGAACATCAGAAATCATAGCAGTTACATCTACACCTAACTTGCCAAAATTCTTCTTGTAGTTAAGGCTGAATTCCCATCCTTTATTTTCCATATTGCCTGCATTCACAAAAGGATTACTTAATCCACCAGCAGATTGAGGCAAGGTTCTTTGCAACAACATATTTTTAAGTGTCTTAACATAATAATCTCCTGTTATTGTAAAGTACTTACCAAAAGAAAGATCTAATCCAGCGTTCCACTGTTTAGATGTTTCCCAGCTTAAATCTGGATTTGCAAATTGTAATAATGCAACACCTAAAGTAGTTACATTGCCAAAATAGGCATTGGTACCATTGTTAGGATTACTGTAATTCGATTGTGCATAAAACGCATCGTAGGCATAATTGTTACCAATGTTTTGGTTTCCGTTTCCACCAATAGAACCCCTAATTTTACCAAAAGTAATTACATTAGATAGATTTTTGAAGAAGGATTCTTTAGAAAAAATCCAACCAGCAGAAGCTGCGCCAAAATTACCCCATTGCTTATCTCTTGCTTGAGAAAAACGAGAAGTACCATCTCTTCTACCATTTAATTCTAAATAATATCTGTCATTAAAGCTGTAGTTAACCCTTGCAAAAAATCCAGCTAATGCTAATTCAGACGCACCAGCATTATTATCACGTACGCCGCTTCCTAAATTTAAGTACGGTTGATTAGGATTTATAAATCCTGTTCTAGATGCCCCAAAGAAATAGTTGGTGAACAACTCTGATTGAGCTCCAGTTAATACTTTTATAGCATGATCTCCAAAACGTTTTGTATAAGTTGCTTGTCCTAAATATGTTTTGTATACATTATTAGTATAAGACTCAGATAAACTTGTTGTACCAGGCCATGTACCCACAAAAGTATACCCACCTGTAGCAATATTTGGTTGGTATATATCTGCATTCTTTACGAATGATTTAGTATATGGATTTGAAACTTGTCTACCCCAGTATGCTTCAATTTCTAAACCATTAATAGGCTTATAATTAAATCCGAAACGTGTAAGCATGGTGCTACCGTTAACTACGGATGTTCCCGCGGCTTCAGCCATTGCTAAAGGATTTCTATTATTGGATTGTGCAGCATTACCATACATTCCAGGACCAAATTTACCAGCACCTATAGCAGGAAGACCAATTGCTTGACGAATAATAAATTCTGCACTACCTGTTGATGGATTGATTGTTTTATTAGTGTTATAACCTAATACAGAAATCAAAGAGAATTTATCATTAATCTTAAATTCGGGATTAATTCTGATATCGTATTTTTCAAAACTACTATTTGGTATCAAGCCTTCTTGCTTAAGATAAGTAAAAGAAGAAAACAAATTAATCTTATCGGTAGACGTAGATACCTGCACGTTATGGTTTTGCATTAATCCAGAATTCGTAAACAATTCTTTCGTCCAATCTGTTTCTATCACATCTAAATTATTAGGCGCAGTAGTTCTGTAACGATCAATTAAAGTAAGAGGAAAAACAGTAGCTGCTGGATTGCCAGTACGATTTTTTTCAGCTTCGTTACTCAATAACATATGATCAATGGCATTTACTCTATTTGGCAAAGCCGTTGCTTGTTGTTGCGTTACAAAAGCGTTATAATTTACTTGTAAGCCTTTTTCTGTAGCTCTTTTTGTTTTTACCAACACTACACCCGCTGATGCTCTATTACCATAGATTGCAGTTGATGCAGCGTCTTTCAACAATGTGATACTTTCGATAGCATTAGGATCTATTTGATCTAGAGAACCTACTGCCAATCCATCCACAATGATTAATGGTGCATTGCTTCCAGAAATAGAACCCTGTCCACGAATTACAATACTTGCTCCATCTGCACCAGGCTTTCCAGATTGTTGTTGAACGGTTACCCCGGGAGCTAAACCTTGCAAAGCTTGGCTGGTACTAGAAACCTGGCGCCTATTTAAAGCGGCGGTGTTTAAAGTAACCAATGACCCTGTAAGACTTGCTTTTTTCTGTGAACCATATCCCACTACCACCACTTCTCCAATATCACCCACAGTAACTTGAAGTACAACATCAAGTTTACCACCAGAAACTTTTAATTCCTGCGAAGCAAATCCAAGTCCAGAAAAAACAAGGGTAGTACCAGCATTCACTGATACATTGTAATTCCCGTCCGAATTAGTGATGACTCCTTTTTTTGATCCTTTAACCAAAACCGAAATACCTTCTGCAGGTCTTCCAGAACTGGCACTGGTGACTCTTCCCGCAACATTAATCTGTTGCGCTACTGCACTGCTCAAGATCATTAGCAGAAAACAGCATAAGAGTGATACTTGTTTCATAAGCAAACGTTTTGTTTTTTAATATGTAGATTTAATTTTCCCGTTGTGGTCAATTTGTTTTAATTCAAATGGATTGATGGTTGCATCAATTAGTTGAGCAAACTGAATACGCGTTAAAGGCATTTTGGTATTAAATGAACCAAATTTCCATTGCTTCCATTTTTGTTGTATTTGATCAGTAAGTATAGATTTATCTGTAAAATTCCAATTTGATTGTTTTTGATTAAGGTTATTCTTTTTGGCTATTTCAATAATAATATGGATCGTTTCGGATAAGGTTAGAAATGATTTTTTTGTTACAGGAAGCGAATAGAAATCAGCAAAATCATTTACTAAAGTTTTTCTATTTACAAGCGAGTCTGGATGAAAAAGCGTTCTATTTGCCCAACTATATGGAACTCCCTCGCCTTTTAATATTCCAGTAGCCCCTATTTTTTGTGCCGCAAGAAAATTTGGGTGATTAAGAGGTACATCAAAATAAGGCATGATATAGGCTTTACTTTTAAGTAGCCCTAATTGGACAAGCCTTACAGGTATCTCTTGCGCATCTAATTTTTGCTGAACAGATTGTGCCGCCAATGTCCCTGCAGCCTGCCCAATTAATAAAGCAATAGCCTGAAGTCGAGTGGTACCATTTACAACATTTGAAACACTTATACTTTTCTCAGCAATGATTAAACCATTTACATTTTGTGGTATTAAAGATCCCAATGGAATATTAAAAGAAGGAACAGGATAAAAGTCTAGATGCTGTGGCGCTTTTGGATTTTTTTTATGATGATGATCAATTGGATAATCTCCTACCGCAATTCCAGTTCTATATAATGGTGTTGTAGATTCAAATGGCTTAGCAATATGCTTTACGTCAAATCTTACTAAACCTTTTACCCTTCGGCTTTCTCTATGATAAGGAATAAGTGGTAAATGATCAGGTGTTGGAAATTCATCATCCGCTAATCCTAAGTTTTTAAAACCTAATTGATGTTGTATAAAATAAATAAAACGTAGTGTTTGTTCCTTCGCTTTTTCCAATGCTCTTTCCCTATCAGCCTCATTCATTTCAATCACATTTAAATAAATATCATTGCCATAAATTGGCCAATTGATCATATATTTTTGATTGGGTAGTTTACCATAGTTGAGCATTTTTCTTGCATCTACATTTGGCTTTAGTCTAGTTTTATTAAAATAATAATCTGTAGAAGATCCATCAAATTCAGCCGGATCATAATTTTGGGGTTGAACAATCGTTTTATCTGCACCTATTCCATAATCTTTCAAAATAGCTACATAAGTGATATCTTGCACCATATCATTTGATTCTGAAACATGGACATCCTCACCTGTAACAGCACTCGCCTCCATGCCTAAACTATATGGTATACCTGCATTTGCTAGCACATCCCCAAGTTCTGTTGCATCAATAACTTGCTTTGCATATATAATAACTTTTTGATTAGATGGTATATGTACAAATGTAGCGCCCGTTATCCTATTGCTACTTTTAATAACACTTTCAAATTTAAATTGATACTTTATAGTAAGCCCTTTCGTATCAAGCACCATCGATTTAAAAATACTATCCCCCACATGTGGTTCAAAGAGGGTATTACTAACCCAACCAGTAGATACTTTAGAAGGACCACCATACACTTTATATAATGCTTCTCTAAATTCACCAAACATACCAGAAGGCATACTATGATTGCCATCAAATGCACAAACACCTGCTGCTGTTATCATGCCACCCAACCAAGTAGTAGGCTCTGTAATTATTGTATTCACACCCATTCTAGCAGATTGAATACCGGCAGCAATTCCACTAGCACTTGCACCTATAACCAACACATCCGTCTTTAAAACAGGCTGTGCTTTAGTAGTAACCACCATTAAAAGTGATGTAAAAAATAAAATATATTTTATTACTACTTTCATTTATAAAGCTTCAAATGTTTTAGAAATTTGATACAAAGCCCTTGGAATATGAAAGCAACCTTTCCATTTTCCACCTTTCAAAGACAATAAAACTTCACCTCTTCTATTTAAATAACCAAACCATTCTCCATATTCTTTGTCCTTAAATTTAGACCAGGTGTATGCATGTACTTTTTCGAACCAGATTAAACAATTTTCGTCTCCTGTTAATGCATATCCTTTTGCCAAAGCAACTAATGCTTCTACATGAACCCACCATAATTTTTGATCCCATTCCAATTGTTGTGGAGGATATCCTTTTACATCCAAAAAATAAAATATACCATCATATTCCTTATCCCATCCATGTTCTAGCGTGCGCAACATAATGTCTTTTGCTTTATGAATTAAGTGCTCATCATTCATACGCTTCCCTAAATCCATGATAAACCACATCGCTTCAATGGCATGTCCTGGATTGAGTAAACGTCCTTCAAAACTGTCACAGAAAGTACCATCTTCATATACATTTTCTAAAATCAAACCAAAATCAGGATGATAAAATACATCCATAACTTCATGTATGATAGTAGGAATAAATTCTTCTACTTTTTCTTTTCCAAGAATATGCTCAAGCTCTAGCGAAAGATTACAAAGAATCATAGGAAGACTAAAGTTTTTTAAAGACCTTGTTCCAGGATAACTCTTATTGTATTTGCCTTTACTATCATTTTTACGTTTAATAATATTATTAAACGTTTCTAAAGCAATTTTTTTATACTCATCAGACGGCATTGCCTTATCTAAAGAAGCAAAAGCCATAGTAGCAAAACAATCACTAAAAATATTATAAGGTTGAACCAGTGGTTTACCATCTGCAGTTAATGAAAAATACCAATTCCCAGAATCGTCTCTACCGTAATTTTTTAAAAAATTGGCTCCATGTAAAGCCATGTTTAACCAGGCTGGATTTTGCTCTAT
>JACCDM010638436.1_pt1 | contig 15929 bp, 19 predicted proteins | sample 7445851 | NCBI WGS metagenome assembly JACCDM01 (sample SAMN15323438, study PRJNA562643) | freshwater metagenome | isolation source: river surface water | place: USA:Blue River Watershed | collected 2017-08-16
GCGCTTCCAAGCCGCGATAGGCAACCGTCTGAACCAGCGCGAGCAAGTTTCCCCCCTGCCACAGCCCTTTGGTTGATTGCCTGCAGGCCGCAGTTCTGTCGAGAAAAAGTGTTATAAGGCAGAGCGTTATCAAAACTTAACTATTGGTCTTTGGTTTCCGGCAAGGCGGTACGGGCGATGGAATGCGCCATGCTTTACCGTCTTGCCTTGCTGCTCGCCTGCTTGATCGCTTCAGTCCAACCGCTGCGCGCCCAAAACATCGTTACGATCGATCCCACCGAGGCAATGCCGGCGCTGCCCGAAGCGCCGGGATCGGACCGCTTGCTTGCCGCAGCACCGGTACCCGCGATCAAGGCGATTGCCGCCTTTGGTCCGTTTCGCGTGCTCGACGCCACCCGCGCAGCATTGGTCGATGTGACCGACAGTGCCAGCCCGGCACAGTTCGCGGCAATGCTGCGGGCCTATCCGGGCCTTTCGCTGATCGAAATGATCGAATGCCCCGGGACCGAGGATGATCGTGCCAATCTGCGATTGGGGCGAATGATTCACGCGCGCGGGATTGCCACATTTGTCCCGGCGGGGGGATCGGTCCGCTCGGGCGGGGTCGAGCTTTTCCTGGCCGGCACGCGGCGGATCGCCGACCCGGCGGCGCAGTTCGCCGTCCACTCGTGGGCCGATTCCTATGGCCGCGAGGCCAGCGACTATCCCGCCGATGCGCCGGAGAACCGCGCCTACATCGATTATTATCGCGAGATGGGCATGGCCCTGGTTCAGGCCCAGGCGTTCTACGCGATGACGAATTCGGTGCCCTTCCGCGGAGCCAAGTGGCTTAGCGGCGCAGAAATGGCGCAATGGGTCAGCCTGAACTGAGCGCGAATCCCTTGACTCACTGCCTGCGCTCGCTTAACGGCCCGCCCCTGTGATGCGGTCGCCTTCGCGGCGGCCCTTTTTATTCGGTTTTCGAGGTTATCATGAAGCGCACCTTCCAGCCCAGCAACCTTGTCCGCGCTCGCCGCCACGGCTTCCGCGCCCGCACGGCCACTGTCGGCGGCCGCAAGGTGCTTGCCGCCCGCCGCGCGCGTGGCCGCAAGAAGCTCTCTGCCTGAGCGAATCATTGCCAATGTCCGTCCTTACGCGACGGGCTGATTTTCTGGCTGCCAACCGGGGCTTGCGCATAGCACGCCCCGGTTTCGTGCTTTTGGCGCGCCCGAACGATGGCCAAGGCCTGCGCTATGGCATCACCGTTACCAAGAAGATCGGCAACGCGGTGGTGCGCAACCGGATGAAGCGCCGCTTCCGCGCCCTGCTGCGCGAACTGCTGCCAAACGCTGGCCTGCCCGATCACGATCATGTCCTGATTGGCCGCGAAGGCGGGGTAGAGCGCGACTTTGCCCTGCTGCGTGAGGAGCTCTCCGCCGCACTCATCCGCGCGGCGCAGGGCAAGGGCGACCCGCCCCGGCGCCGCAAATGAAGCGTCTGCTGATCCTGATCGCCCGCGGCTGGCAGCTTGGCCCCTCCCGCGTCCTTCCGCCATCGTGCCGTTACGCGCCGTCATGCTCGCAATACGCGATCGAGGCGGTCGAGAAACATGGCGCGATTAAGGGTGGCTGGCTGGCGGCGAAGCGGCTAATGCGCTGCCACCCGTGGGGTGGTCACGGTTATGACCCGGTGCCTTGAATGGCGCCGCATGGCTCTCCACCTACACCGAAATCAAGTTCACTAGGGGCATTTCCTTGGAAAATCAGAACCAGCGCAACCTGATCCTGGCCGTAGTGCTGAGCGCACTGCTGCTGTTCGGCTGGGATGCGGGCGTCCGCTATTTCTACCCCAATGCCGGCAAGGCAAAGCCCGTGGCCAGCGCAAGCCCGTCTGCCGCTCCCTCCGGCACGGCCAAGCCGACGCGCGAGGGCGGCTTGATCAACGCTGCCGACATTGCGGAGGAAGCCCGGGACATTAAGACGATCTTGGCCGCACCCGGCCGGATTGCGATTGCCGCGCCGGGCCTGACCGGTTCGCTCAACCCGGTTGGCGGCGTGGTGGATGACCTGGTGACCGTGCGGCATACCGCGGCCATCGATCCCAAGAGCGGCCCGCAGCGCATCTTCTCACCCGCGGGCACGCCGGCACAGCACTATGCCCAGTTCGGCTGGGTCGGCGCGCCCGGCACCGTCCCTGGCCCACAGACTGTCTGGACCGCCCCCGCGGGCGCAAAGCTGACGCCGCAGACCCCAGTTACGCTCAGCTGGACCAACCCCACCGGCGCGACCTTTACCCTGACCTACAAGATCGACGCCGATTACATGCTGACGGTCGAGCAAGGCGTAACCAACGCGGGCACGGCACCACTGACGATCGAACCGGTGGCCCAGCTGAACCGCACCAACAAGACCGCCGCGCTGGACAGCTTCAACGTTCACGCCGGCCCCTTCGGTGCCTTTGACGAGGTTGTCGATTTCGGCACCAACTACGAGGACGTCAGCGAGACCGGCAAGGTCACCAAGGATGGCCGCACCGACTGGGTCGGCTTTACCGACGTCTACTGGATGTCGACCCTGATCCCGGAGGCAAAGGTTCCGGCGAGCGCCGATTTCCGTACGCCGGGCCGCGATATCTTCCTCGCCAACCTGTTCTATTCTGAAAGCACCGTTGCCCCCGGGCAGAGCCTGACCCGCAGCACTCGGCTGTTCGCCGGGGCCAAGGAGATCAAGGTGCTCGATCGCTATGAGGCGGACGGCATTTCGAAGTTCAGCCTGGCGATCGACTGGGGCTGGTTCCGCTGGTTTGAACGCCCGCTGTTCATGCTGCTCGATGCGCTGTTCAAGGCGGTCGGCAACTTTGGCGTGGCGATCATCCTGATGACGCTGATCGTGCGCGGGATCATGTTCCCCGTCGCGCAGAAGCAATTCGCCAGCATGGCGGCCATGCGCGCGATCCAGCCGAAAATGAAGGCGATCCAGGAACGCTACAAGGACGACAAGCCCAAGCAGCAGGAAGAGATCATGGCGCTCTACAAGAAGGAAGGCGTCAACCCGCTTGCGGGCTGTCTGCCGATCTTCTTGCAGATCCCGGTGTTCTTCGCGCTCTACAAGGTGCTGATCCTGGCGGTCGAAATGCGCCATCAGCCTTTCGCGCTGTGGATCAAGGATCTGTCCGCACCCGATCCGCTGCACGTGCTGAACCTGTTTGGCCTGCTTGATTTCACCCCGCCGTCGTTCCTGGGCATTGGCGTGCTGGCAATCCTGCTGGGCATCACCATGTGGCTGCAGTTCAAGCTGCAACCCGCCCAGATGGACCCGGTCCAGCAGCAGGTCTTTGCGCTGATGCCGTGGATGATGATGTTCATCATGGCACCCTTCGCGGCCGGTCTGCTGATCTACTGGATCACGTCGAACATTCTGACGATCGCCCAGCAGAAGTACCTCTATTCGAAGCACCCGCAGTTGAAGGAACAGGCCGCCAAGGACGCGGCTGACGCCAAGCGGGCGCGCGAGCAGGCGAAGTAAGGCAATGGACCAGATCGATGACCCCGTGGAACGGGCGCGCCGCCTGTTTGCGGGGCGCGTCGAATTCCTGAAGTCGGCGCCGGGGCTGCAGTTCCTGCCTGATCCAGAGGTGCCGGAGATCGCCTTTGCCGGGCGCTCGAACGTCGGCAAAAGCTCGCTGCTCAATGCCCTGACCGGCCGCAAGTCGCTGGCGCGCACCTCGGTTACGCCGGGCCGCACGCAAGAGCTCAACTTCTTCGACATTGGCGATCCGCTGGTCTTCCGGCTGGTCGACATGCCGGGCTATGGCTTTGCCAAGGCCCCGCTCAAGGTGGTTGAGCAGTGGAAGCGGCTGGTCCGGGATTTCCTGCGCGGCCGCGTGGTGCTGAAGCGCACCCTGCTGCTGATCGATAGCCGCCATGGCCCCAAGCCCGTCGATATCGATATGATGAAGATGCTGGACGAGGCGGCGGCGAGCTATCGCATCGTCCTGACCAAGGCGGACAAGATCAAGGCCAGCGAATTGGCCGCAGTGACCGCCGCGACAGAGACAGAGGCACGTAAGCATTCGGCCGCCTTCCCGCTGGTTCATGTGACCAGCAGCGAAAAGGGCATGGGCATTGCCGAACTGCGCGGGGCGATCTTCGAAGACGCGCTGATCCAGTAAGGCCTTACTTCGCGAACATCAGCCCCAGATCGGCAAAGGCCTTGATCTCGATCGCATTGCCGCTCGGATCGCGGAAGAACATGGGCTATTGCGCGCCAGTCTGGCCCTTGAAGCGGGTATAGGGCTCGATCTCGAACTTCACGCCTGCGCTGCGCATCCGTTCGGCCAGCACGGCAAAGTCTTCGAGCGTCAGCACCACGCCAAAATGCGGCACCGGCACGCCATGGCCATCGACGTGATTGCGCGCCGCATCGCGGCCAGCGTTGGCTGGAGCCAGATGGGCAACAAGCTGGTGGCCAAAGAAATCAAAATCGACCCACTGTTCGGACGAGCGGCCTTCCGGGCAGCCCATCACCTGTCCGTAAAACGCACGCGCGGCGGCCAGATCGTGGACCGGGAAGGCCAGGTGGAAGGGACGCAGGCTCATTTGGTGGTCTCGCTCATGATTGCCCCGACATGGGCCGTGCCGCGCCTGGCGGCAAGTTGTTCCTGGCGGTGGCGTTCGCGGTAACCCGCGCGCTGTTCCTCGGTCCGCTCGGCAAAGCAGGCGGGGCAGCTGACCCCCTCCTCATATTCCGGTGCGGCCTGCTGCTCGGCACTGACCGGTCGGCGGCAGGCATGGCACAGGGCATAGCCGCCGGGAACGAGCCCATGACCGACACTCACCCGCTGATCAAAGACGAAGCACTCGCCCTGCCACAGGCTGTCCTCAGGCGGCACTTCCTCTAGGTATTTCAGGATCCCGCCTTGGAGGTGATAGACCTCTTCCACGCCCTCGGCCTTCAGGAAGGCCGTCGACTTCTCGCAGCGGATCCCCCCGGTGCAGAACATCGCCACCTTGGGCGCCTGGCCTTGCCCCAACAGCGCGTCGCGCCGCGCGCGGAACCATTCGGGAAATTCGCGAAAGCTGGCTGTCTGCGGATCGATCGCCCCCTTGAAGGTCCCGATCGCCACTTCGTAATCATTGCGGGTGTCAATCACGATCGTCCCGGGATCGGCGATCAGCGCATTCCAGTCCGCCGGCGGGACATAGGTACCGACCGAGCCAAGCGGATCAATGTTTGGCTGCCCCATGGTCACGATTTCACGCTTCAGGCGCACCTTCATCCGGTGGAATGGCAGGGCCGGCGCGCGTGAGAATTTGACCTCAAGGTCAGCGCAGCCCGGCAAGGTCCGGATATGATCGAGCACGGCGGCGATACCGGCATCGCTGCCGGCGATAGTCCCGTTGATCCCCTCCTGCGCCAGCAGCAGGGTGCCCTTCACGCCCGCTGCGCGGCAGCAGCCAAGCAAGGGCGCTTGCAACGCCGAATGGTCGGCAAAGGGGGTAAACTGGTAGAGCGCCGCAACGCAGACAGGCAGGCCGGGGTTGTCCATCGCCCGCCCCATAACCGCACCAAAGGCGATCGCCAATGCCTCGTCCTGTCCCGTTCATTGTCGACAGCAGCAGGATGAACGGCTAGCCGGGCAAGATGAAGCTGATCATCGGCAACAAGAACTATTCGTCGTGGTCGCTGCGCGGCTGGCTGGCCTGCAAGCAATCGGGCCTCGGCTTCGAGGAAATCCAGGTGCCGCTTTACGGCGAGGACTGGGACCAGCGCAAAAAGCAGCATGATGAGATTGCGCCCTCGTCCGGCAAAGTGCCGGTGCTGTGGGATGGCGATGCCGTGGTCTGGGACAGCCTGGCGATTGTCGAGTACCTGGCCGATCGGGTCGGGCGGGACCGGTTTTGGCCAAAGGCTGACGATGCCCGCGCGATGGCCCGGTCAATGGTCGCTGAAATGCATTCCGGCTTTGCCGCGCTCCGTCGCCAGTGCCCGATGAACATCCGGCGCCAGGTCCAGGGCTGGGAAATCGACAGTGACGCGCGCGAAGATGTCGTCCGCATCCTGACGCTCTGGGCCGAGGCACGGGCGCGCTTTGGGCGCGGCGGGCCATTCCTGTTCGGGACCTTCAGCGCGGCCGACATTTTCTATGCCCCCGTGGTCAGCCGCTTCCTGACTTACGGGATTGCCGTGCCGGGCTTTGCCCAGGCCTATATGGCAGAATCTGGGAACACGAATGGCTGCAGACCTGGGTCGCTGCTGCCGAAGACGAAGAATGGGTAATCGAACAATGGGAAATACCGGGCCGACCAGGCGGAACAAAGTGATGCGGTGGATTGCGGTGATGCTGGCCGCCATGGCGGCACTGGTGGCGCGCCCGGCCTTTGCCTGGGGCGAATTCGGCCACCAGAGCACCGCTAGCATCGCCTGGGCCAATGTTACCCCGCAGACCCGCGCCGCGGTGCGCGAACTGCTCCGTTCCGAAAAGGGCCTTGGCACCCCCTATTGTCATGTCCGCAGCCTGGAAGAGGCGAGCTATTGGCCGGATTGCATTCGGCGCGAGTCGTGGCGCTGGGCCTATTCCTTCCCCTGGCACTACCAGACGATGAACATCTGCCGCCCCTATAACCCGCGGGCCAATTGCGCCAACGGCAACTGCGTGACCGGCCAGATCGAGCGCAACCGCAAGATCCTGGCGGACAAGACCCTGCCGGCGGCCCAGCGGCTTGAGGCCCTGGCCTGGCTGACCCACTTCGTGGGCGATCTGCACATGCCGCTGCATTCGGGCGACAACAACGACTTGGGCGGCAACCAGGTCGCCGCGCAGTATGGCATTGCGCCGGGCGGCAACCTCCACGCGGTCTGGGACGGGCCGATGGCCGAGCGCGGGATCAGCAGCGCGGTCCCGCCTCTGATCCGCCGTTACTCCCCGGCAGAACGCGCTGCGCTCGATACCGGCGAGATAGCCGACTGGGGCCGCGAATCCTGGGAACTGGCCAAGGGCCTTGTCTATGCCAGGGCGTTCGACCGCGATCCCTGCCAGGGCGGTGAAGCACCGAAGGAAATCGTCTGGTCCAACGAGGATATCGAGGCCAGCCTGCCGGCGCTGCGCCAACGGATCAGCCAGGCCGGGCTGCGCTTGGCCCGCCTGCTGGATGGAGCTTTGAGCAAGTGACCATGAATTTGCCCCCCGTGCTGCCCCTGGCCCAGGCGCTGATGGCCGCGCCGAGCGTCACCCCGGCGACGGGCCTGGTGTTCGACTGCCTGGAAGGCCAACTGGCACCGCTGGGCTTTGCAGTGCACCGCTTTCTGGCGGGCGAGGCCCCGGACGGTCCGGTCGAGAACCTTTTTGCGATCCGGCAGGGACCGGCCGGCAGCCGCCACTTCGGCTTTGCCGGCCACCTTGATGTCGTTCCGCCGGGCGAAGGCTGGACCACCGGTGCTTTCGCCCCCGAAGTGCGGGGTGAACTGCTTTATGGCCGGGGCGCGGTCGACATGAAGGGTTCGATCGCGGCGATGGTCGCCGCGGTGTCCGCCGTTCCGCAGGAAGCCGGCACGATCAGTTTCATCATCACCGGTGACGAGGAAGGACCGGCCCGCTTCGGCACCCTGCCACTGATCGATCATATGCGGGCTGTCGGTGCCATTCCCGATCTGATCCTGGTGGGTGAGCCGACCAGCGTGAACCGCCTGGGTGACATGATGAAGATCGGTCGCCGCGGCTCGGTCAATATCTGGCTGACGGTCGAGGGGAACGAGGGCCATGTGGCCTACCCGCATCTTGCCAGCAATCCGATCGGCCCGCTGGTCAACATGCTGGCAGAGCTGAATGCGCTGGTGCTCGACGAGGGGACCGACTGGTTCCAGCCGTCGAACCTTGAGATCACTGACGTGACGGTCGGGAACCCGGCCACCAACGTGATCCCGGCCCGGGCCCATGCGCGCCTGTCAATCCGGTTCAACGATCTCCACACCGGCCAGGAACTGGCTGACCGGGTCAGCGCGATTGCCGAAAAGCATGGCGGCACCGCCCGTGCGGTGATTTCGGGCGAGGCCTTCCTGACCCCGCCAGGCGCGTTCTCAGCGATGGTCGCGGCAGCGGTCGAGGCTGAAACGGGCGTCACGCCAGAAGCCAGCACCACGGGCGGCACCAGCGATGCGCGGTTCCTCAAGGCCCTGTGCCCAGTGATCGAATTCGGTCTGTGCAACGCAACCATGCACAAGCGCGACGAAGCCGTGGCCGTGCCCGATCTCGACACACTGGCCCGCATCTATGCGCGCATTGCGAAGGCAGCACTGGCGGGCTGATTGCGATAGCAGCGACAGCCTGTTAGGCTGCACGGAAACAATCTTTCAATCCGGGGGACGCACGCCATGGACCGGCGCCTGACACTCTACATCCTGATCGGCATGGTACTGGGCGTGGTCGCCGGCTGGCTGGTCTTTACCTTCATCCCGAAGGGGCCAGTCACGATCTGGCCGTTCGGCGTCGAGGGTGACCTGAAGGATATTTATCTCAAGACCTTCGGCCTGCTTTCCAGCATTTTCCTGAACCTGATCAAGATGCTGGTCGCACCGCTGATCCTTTCGACGATCGTGGTGGGCATCGCCCATATGGGTGATAGCGCCGCACTGGGCCGGATCGGCTTCCGCGCGATCACCTGGTTCATCCTTGCCAGCCTGATTTCGATCGGTCTGGGTCTGGTCATGGTCAACTTCTTCCAGCCCGGCGTCGGCGTTGACGTATCAGCCGCAACGGCGGCTTCGGTGGGCGAGGTGGCGAAGCTCGATTTCTTCGACTTTGTCCTGCACATCTTCCCGAAGAACGCCTTCGACGCGATGGCGACGAACAATATCCTGCAAATTCTGGTCTTCTCGCTGTTCGCTGGCGTGGCGCTGTCCGCGCTGGGCGAGAAGGGCGCTCCGCTCGTTCGCGGGGCAGAGGCCCTGGCGGAAATGATGCTGCAGATCACCGGCTATGTGATGCGTTTTGCCCCCTTTGCGGTGTTTGGCGCGTTGGCCAAGGTCGTTGCCTCAAGCGGGCTGGGCATCCTCGGCACCTATGTCGAGCTGGTGACCGAGTTTTACCTCTCGCTCAGCCTGCTCTGGCTGATCCTGCTGACCATTGGCGGGCTGTTCTTGGGTCGCCGCATCTTCACGCTGATCCGCTATATCCGCGAACCGATGATGATCGCCTTCTCGACCGCATCGAGCGAGGCGGCCCTGCCCAAGCTGTTCGAGCAGCTCGACCGGTTTGGCGTGCCGCGCCGGATTTCGGGCTTCATGTTGCCGCTGGGCTATTCGTTCAATCTCGATGGCTCGATGATGTACATGTCCTTCGCGACGCTGTTCATCGCCCAGGCCTATGGCATTGACCTGTCGATCGGCACCCAGATCGCGATCCTGCTCACGCTGATGATCAGCTCAAAGGGCGTCGCCGCTGTGCCGCGCGCCTCGCTGGTGGTGATCACCGGGACGCTGGCCATGTTCGGGCTGCCGGTTGAGGGCGTGGCGATCATCCTGGCAATCGATCAATTCCTCGACATGGGCCGCACGGCCACCAACGTGGTTGGCAATGCCGTCGCCACTTCGGTCATCACCAAGTGGGAAGGTATGCTTGAGGTTGAGGAGCCCGAATTTGTCGAGCATCCGCATGCCCGGGCCCACACCGCCGCGCAGGGCCGGGCGGGGCTGGATCTCGATCCGTCAAACTTTGACGAGAAGCGTTAAGTCTGCAGGCCCTTGCCCTTCGGGGCGGGGGTCTTCGGCTTGAAAGCGCAAAGGTCTTCCACCGGGCAACGCCAGCATTCGGGCGTGCGGGCCTTGCAGATGTAGCGGCCGTGCAGGATCAGCCAGTGATGCGCGCCGACCCGGAAGGGTTGCGGCACCTTCTTCTCTAGCTGCTTCTCGACCGCCAGCGGGGTCTTGCCCTTGGCCAGCCCCGTGCGGTTGCCGACCCGGAAGATATGGGTGTCGACAGCAAAGGTCTCTGCCCCGAAGGCACAGTTCATCACCACGTTGGCGGTCTTGCGGCCCACGCCGGGCAGTTCGGTCAGCGCATCACGGTCAGCCGGAACCTCCCCCCCGTAATCGCGCACCAGGATCTCGGACAGGGCGATGACGTTCTTGGCCTTGGTGTTGAACAGGCCGATGGTCTTGATGTGCTCCTTCAGCCCCGCCTCCCCCAGCGCGACCATCTGCGCCGGGGTCTTGACCAGTTCGAACAGCCGCCGGGTCGCCTTGTTGACCCCCACGTCGGTCGCCTGCGCCGAAAGCGTCACCGCCACCAGCAACTGATAGGTATTGCCGAATTCCAGCTCGGTCTCGGGCGAAGGATTGTCTTCGGCAAGACGGCGAAAGAATTCGAAGATCTGCTCGCGCTTCAAAGGCCAAGCACCTCGCCCATGCGATAGCGTCCAGCCGGCTTTCCAACCAGCCACTGCGCCGCGCGGACGGCACCCTTGGCAAAGATCGTGCGGTTCTCGGCCAGATGGGTCAGCGAAAGCCGCTCGTCCGCGCCAAGGAAGTGGACGGTGTGGTCTCCAGCCACCGACCCGCCGCGCAAGGAGGCAAAGCCGATTTCGCCCGATTGACGCGCGCCGGTGATCCCGTCGCGGCCGCGTGCACTGTGATTGGCGAGATCAATCCCGCGCCCATCCGCTGCCGCTTCGCCCAGCAACAGCGCGGTCCCGGAAGGGGCATCCACCTTCATGCGGTGATGCGTTTCAGCAATCTCGATATCCCAATCCTCGCCCAACCGGCTGGCCGCTTCGCGCACAAGGTGGGCGAGCAAGGTCACGCCAAGCGAAGTATTACCGGTCTGAAGAACGGCAATCCGTTCCGCCGCATGGTCGCACAGCCAGTGATGGCGCTCTTCCAGCCCGGTGGTGCCAACAACGATGGGAACCCCAGCCGCCATTGCGGCATCGAGGTTCCCTTCCAGTGCAGCGGGCGCTGAGAAATCGACCAGCACGTCGCTTTGCGCAGCGAGAGCAGCCACATCGCCGCCCTTGTCCACGCCGCCAGCCAGTTGCGCACCCGCCGCGACGATCGCATCGGCCAGGGCCTGGCCCATCCGACCCGCGCTGCCGATAATTCCGATTCTTGCCACCCGCGCCTCCACCCCGATCGTCATGCTGAACTTGTTTCAGCATCCGTCGTGCCGCACACTCGGCGTTCAGTCTTTAGGCACAATGGACCCTGAAACAAGTTCAGGGTGACGATACAGGGGCAACAGTGACCGAGATTCGCAACATCGTGATCCTGACCGGCGCCGGGATCAGCGCCGAAAGCGGCGTCGATACCTTTCGTTCAGCTGGCGGGCTGTGGGAGCAGCACCGCGTTGAGGATGTCGCCACGCCCGAAGCCTTTGCCCGTGATCCGGACCTGGTGCTGCGGTTCTATGACATGCGCCGCGCGGCAATTCAGGAAAAGCAGCCCAATGCCGCGCACTTCGCTCTGGCCGAACTGGACGCGAAGTGGGACGGCAATCTGCTGATCGTCACCCAGAACGTCGATGATCTGCATGAGCGGGGTGGGGCCAGGCGCGTGCTGCACATGCATGGTGAACACCTCAACGCCTGGTGCACATCCTGCGACGTGCGCAGCCGCTGGACCGACGCGCTGATCGACCGCCCGGCCTGCCCGGTCTGTCAGGCGCGAACGCTTCGGCCGGACGTCGTCTGGTTTGGCGAAATGCCCTACCGAATGGGCGATATCTACGCCGCGCTGCGCGAGGCGGACCTGTTCGTTTCGATCGGCACCTCGGGTGCGGTCTATCCGGCCGCGGGGCTGGTACGAAATGCCCGTGATCTGGGCATCCGGACGCTGGAGCTCAACCTGGAGCGTAGCCAAGGCTCGCAGTGGTTTCACGAAACCCGGCTTGGCCCAGCGACCGAGGTGGTGCCGGCCTGGGTCAGCGAAATCCTAGGCGGCTGAGCAACCCCGGCACTCAGGATCCTTCACGATGCGCATCGTGCGTAGCGACGGTGCCAGCCCATCAAGCAGATGGACCTTGCCCCATTGCGGATCACCCAGCGCGGCGTGACCCTGCACCAGCACGCGCACCGCATGCATCGCCGCAATGGTTCCGACCCACCCGGCCATGGCCCCCAGCACGCCATCGGCGGCGCAGGTATCGCAATCTTCGGCATCGAAGGCATCGCCAACGAAGCAGCGATAACAGCTGTGGCCATCAAGGTGCCCGGCGAAGTTGGCCACTTGCCCCTGAAAGCGCCCCAAGGCCGCGCTGGTCAGCGGCACGCCCAACCGCACGCAGGCATCGGACACGGCGAGGCGAGTCGCGAAATTGTCACAGCCATCAAGCACCAGGGTTGCGCCCTCGAGGAGCCGTGCGGCGTTATCGCCCTCCAGCCTCCCGACGACCGCGCGGACCTCGATGGCACCATCAAACCGCCGGAGCCAATCGGCAGCGGCCTCGGCTTTGGCCCTGCCCACATCGGCTTCGGTGAAAATCGTCTGGCGCTGGAGGTTGGTCAGGTCGACATGGTCACTGTCGATCAAGGTCAGCTTCCCAACCCCTGCTCCGGCCAGGTATTGCAGTGCCGGCGAACCGATCCCGCCGCATCCCACCAGCACGACATGGGCCTGGCTCAGCGCAACCTGCCCCGCACCGCCCAGTTCGGGCAGCACGATATGCCGGGCAAAACGATCGAGGCGATCCGGAGCAAGCGTCATCAGCGGGGCTTTAGGATCGTTTGAACCCGCGGGCAAAGGAAGTCTCTTGCCCCACCCCCGGCGATGCGGCACTTAATCGGTCAATTAAGACAAATACGGGACGAGGCATGCATTACGCTCAACTGCACCAGGTGCGCCAGGAACTGACCGGACCCGGCGGGCCATTCGAGATTATCGAGGCCGAGGTGCTGGGCCACCGGATGAAGGTCTACAAAAATGCCCCGCCCTCGGCACGTGAGTTCTGGCTTTCCACCGCCGCCTTCGGTCCGCGCGATTATCTGGTTTATCAGGATGAGCGGCTGACTTACGCCCAATCGCACGACCAGGTGCGGGCCGTGGCCGCCTGGCTGTGGGAGCAGGGCCTGCGCCCCGGTGACCGCGTGGCGATTGCCATGCGCAATTATCCCGAATGGATGCTGATCTATTGGGCCTGCCTGTGCATCGGCGTGGCGGCAGTGGGCACCAACGCCTGGTGGACACCCGAAGAGCTGGACTACGCCCTGGCCGATTCGACCCCCAAGGTGATTTTCGCCGATGCAGAGCGCCTTGCTCGGCTGGCTGACTGCACCGGCGCGGCGGCCAAGGTCACCACTGTGGCGGTCCGGACTGAAGCCGCAGGGACGATGCCCTGGGCAAAGGTTATCGCACACAGCGGGGCCATGCCCGAGGTGACGGTCGATCCTGATAGCGACGCCTGTATCTTCTACACCAGCGGCACGACCGGGCATCCCAAGGGTGCCCAGCTGACCCACCGCGGATGCGTGTCAAACCTGATGAACCTGCTTTACGCCGGTGCATCCAGCGGCATGGCGACCGAGCGCGGCGGCGGTGCAGCGATCCCGGCCGAACCACCGATCCCGGCCACCCTTGTCACCACGCCGCTGTTTCACGTTACTGCCAACAATTGCGCCGCCTATGCCGCCACGGCGCAGGGCGGCAAGATCGTGCTGATGTATCGCTGGGAAGCCGGCGAGGCGCTCAAGCTGATCGAGGCGGAACGCTGCAACGGCCTGTCGGGCGTGCCGGTGATGGCACGCGAACTGATCAACCACCCGGATTTTGACAAGTACGACACCTCAAGCCTGCTCAACATGTCGGGCGGCGGGGCGCAGGTCCCGCCGGATCAGGTTGGCGCGATTGACCGGAAGATCCCCTCTGCCCGCCCCTCGACTGGCTATGGCATGACCGAGACCTGCGGGATCATCACCTCGGTGGGAGGGGATTTCTTTGTCGATCGGCCCGATTCGGCCGGCCCCTCGATGCCCAACTTCGATGTGAAATGCGTCGATGATGACGGCAAGGCCGTGCCGCAAGGCGAAGTGGGTGAATTGTGGGTCAAGGGCTCATCGGTGATCAAGGGCTACCTCAACCGGCCCGATGCCAACGCCGCCTCGTTCACCGATGGCTGGCTCCACACCGGGGACGTAGCCCGGATCGACGCGGACGGCTTTATCTATATCGTCGACCGCAAGAAGGACATGGTCCTGCGCGGCGGTGAAAACGTGTTCTGCACCGAAGTTGAGGCCGGAATCTATCGCCACCCCGCCGTCGCCGAATGCTGCGTGTTCGGCGTCCCGGACGAACGCCTGGGCGAGGAAGTGGGTGTGGCCGTCGTGCTCAAGCCCGGTGCGGCGCTCGATGCCGAAACGCTCCGCATTCATTGCGGCGGCGTGATGGCGAAGCACAAGGTGCCGCGTTACGTCTGGTTCATGGATCAGGCCCTGCCGCGCAATGCCAATGGCAAGTTCCTGCGCCGCGAACTGCGCGACGAACTCGCGCGCCAGATTGTGGAGGCCTAGACCATGGGCGATATGGACGGCCGGATCGCCCTTGTAACCGGAGCCTCACGCGGGCTCGGCGCGGCTGCAGCACGGGCTCTGGCAGCCGCGGGCGCGAAAGTTGCTGTGACCGACCTCACCGCGCCGGAGGACCTCGCTGCCGAAATCGGCGGGATCGCTCGCGCGCAGGATGTGACGAGCGAGGCCGACTGGTCCGCAACGATGGACTGGCTCCGCGCCGAGCTTGGCGGACTGGACGCACTGGTCAACAATGCCGGGCTGTGGCTGTTCAAACCGATCATGGAGACCACGCTGGATGACTGGCGGCGGCTGCACGCGGTCAATGTCGAAGGGGTATTCCTGGGCACCCGTGCCGCCATCCCGCTGCTGGCCGAACGCGCGCATCTATGGCGGGGCGGCACAGCGATCGTTAACCTGTCGTCAGTGGCGGGGATCGAAGGGGCGGCTGGCGGTACCTGCTATAACAGCACCAAGGGCGCCGTGCGTCTGTTCACCAAAGGCTGCGCCAAGGAACTGGCGGCAGCCCGGATCCGGGTCAATTCGGTCCACCCCGGGGTGATCGATACCGACATGGGCCGCAAGCTGATCGACGATTTTGCCGTGGCCCAGGGCACCGGCAACAACGAAACGCTGGCCAATGTCTCAGCCATGCACCCGTTGGGCCACCTGGGTGAGCCGCAAAACGTGGCCGATGCCGTCGTCTTCCTGGCCAGCGACCGTGCCGCCTTTACCACCGGCAGCGAGCTGATCGTCGATGGCGGCTTGAGCGCTTAGGCGCTTACACCCGGCCAGGGCCGAGCAGCAGCGCCTTCATGTCACCGCCGGTGCGCTGAAGCTGCACCAGCAGGTAGAGCGACAGGAACGGCATGCCGCCGAAGAAGGCGACCACGCCCAGCGCAAGACCAGCGCCGCTAAACTGGTGCCGCCAGGACACCCACAGCGCCGACAGGGCAAGGAAGCCCATGAAGTCGAGGTTGAACTGTCCCGGCCAGCCCATTGTCGCGATGTCGCCAAAGAACACGGGCAGCAGGTTCAGGCCGTGATTGGCGATCACTACCGAAGTGTAGGCCACGATCACGATCAGGCAGGTGGCGAGGAACAGGCGAAACAGGGTCATCCGCAACTCCCTTCTTCGGCTTGGCTGCGACAGCAGAATAGCCGGTCAGGTCAAAAGGATAGACCCGGCACCCTTGGCTTGGCAACCGATCCCAACCCCTGTGCACAAGCCTGTGCAAGGGGCGGGGATTACCGGTGCGAAGGCAGTCGAAAAGCGGTCAGCTTTCCAATTGGCGCAGCAGGCTGCGCACGTCGCCGTCCATGTCGGCATCGCGGGCGCGCAGGTCTTCGATCAGGCGCACGGCATGGATCACGGTTGAGTGATCGCGTCCGCCGAACTTGCGGCCGATTTCCGGGTAGGAGCGCGGGGTCAGCACCTTGGCAAGGTACATGGCAACCTGCC
>JACCDM011798862.1_pt1 | contig 15924 bp, 10 predicted proteins | sample 7445851 | NCBI WGS metagenome assembly JACCDM01 (sample SAMN15323438, study PRJNA562643) | freshwater metagenome | isolation source: river surface water | place: USA:Blue River Watershed | collected 2017-08-16
CGAAGCGCCGATGAATCCGAGCTGAACCTGAAGCAGACGCAGGTTCAGTCTCAGGAACTGGAAATGGCCAAAAAAGAGCGCCAGCTGGCCGAACTCGATCGTTTCGTAAAAGAGCTCGAGTCGCGTAAGGAAGAGTTGAAGCGAAAGTTCGATGATCTGGATCGCACGAAGGTCAATTTCGAAAGCTTCGATATTCCCTCGTTCATGCAAGCGGCAGTGAACGAGGCCAAACGCCTGGGAATTCAGGTGCAGGTTTTCCGCCCCACCGTAAAATCAGACGGCGAGTTCTATGAGGAGCAGGGCTTTGAGTTCGGTTTTCGCGGTTTTTATCCGCAGCTCATGGTGTTTCTCAGCCGGCTTTCGAAAATCCAGCACGTGGTTCAGGTCGAAAGTTTCACCGTCAAACCTCTCGGCGCCCGTAACGGGAAGTTCGTGCAGCTGGAAGGAAGCCTTCAGATCAAAGGCTATTCTTACAAGCGCTCGAAAGCCGATGATTTGAAGAAGTCTGCCGAAGCGAGGAGTGGCTAATGCAGACTCGTTTCATCCTCAGCGCCTTCGCGCTTTTTGTTTCGTCCGCGCTTTCGGGCGTGGCGTTTGCGCAGGTCACTTTGGATCTGAGCGATAAAGCGCCCGATCAGCTGAGTTTCCGTGATCCTTTTCAGCGTCCCCAGATTCGCGACGCCGCTAACCTGCCAAAGTCCGAGCTCGAACGGTTCTCGGTCGAGCAGATGGAGCTTTTGGGGGTCATCACCGGGCCGATCAAAATGCGCGCTTCCATTCGTACCCCCGACGGGAAGCTTCATATGGTGGCCGAAAAGCAGAGAATCGGAAACCGAAACGGATTCATTCGGAAGATCAATCCGGGCGAGGTTTTGGTGACCGAGAAGGTCCTGACCGCTTGGGGCAAGGAAGAGGAGCAGGAAATTCAGCTCCGGATTGCGTCAAAAAACAAAGAATAAGTGGCAATGGAGTCGGACATGAAGCGGATGGAATCGCGAATCAAGAAGTCGACCGGATACCTCGTGGCAGGCATTCTTGCCGCTTCCACGCTCAGTGCTCCTTGGGTTCTGGCTGCTGCGGGTCGGATCACTTCCATCGACTTCCGGCAGGCCGACGGGAAGAGCTTAGTCGAGATTACCTCGGATTCGCCGCTGGCTTTCGTGAAGCAGGAAAATCAGGCGGACAAGCAGGTGATTCTGGAAATTCAGGACGCCAAACTGAGCCGCGCAGCGCTTCGTCGGCTGGATACGTCTTCGTTTCCTGGTGCGGTGAGCTTAGTCAGCCCCTACCAGGCGGGCGATCAAGCACGCGTCGTCGTACAGCTTCGGAACAGCGCTGGCACCTCGGTCGTTCAAGAAGGCAATGTGCTTCGCTTGAGCGTTGCTGATGGAGCATCCTCCGACCGCGCCCAAGCGAGCGCTTCGGCTGCCGAGCCTGCGCCTGCGGCCACGGAAGCAGGAGAAACCGCTTCGACTCGGACGGCGGACGAGCTGATGGCACTGGAAGAGGCTTCTTCCAAGCCTGCGCCCAAAGCCTCGACTCCCGCGACTTTGCGGGCGGAAGAAAAGGCGCTCGACGACTTCATTCAGTCGCGCTCCCAACGAAAATTCATCGGAAAGCCCATCACGCTGCAAGTTCGCGACATGGACTTAGGCGACTTCTTCCAGCTGATCGGGGAAGCTTCCGGTTTCAACGTGATCGTGGGTTCAGAGGTACAAGGTAAAGTCACTTTGTCGCTCCAAGATACTCCCTGGGATCAGGCTCTGGACCTCGTGCTTTCTTCGCGCCAGCTCGGAGCCGAGCGCCGCAATAACGTCCTTCGTGTGACGACTTTGTCGAATCTGACTTCCGAAAAGCAGGCAGAACTAGCCGCCCGTCGAGCCAGCGAAGCCGCTGCTCCCCGGATCACCCGAATTTTCCCGATCAGCTACGCGACGCTCGCTGATCTCAGTAACGTCTTTCAGCGTTTTGGCTCGAGTTCGGGCGACACTTCAGGAACCGTGGTGCAAACGGACGAACGCACGAACAGCATTATCGTTCGCGATACGGCCGAGAACATCGAGAGGATGCGAAAACTCATCGAGCTTCTCGATACCCAGACGCCTCAGGTCCTGATCGAGGCAAAAGTGGTCGAAGCCAAAGAAAGTGGCTCGAAAGCGATCTCGGGGAGTCTCTCTTTCGGCGGTGCGGGGACAACCGGGGTGACGAGCTTGGCGGGAACGTTGGGCTCAATCTCGCAAGCACAAACAGGTGGGACATTCAGCTTCGGCTTTGGAAACCGGGCACGAATCGATGCTCAGCTCGATATCGCCGAAAGCCAAAGTCTGACTCGCACGGTTTCCTCTCCGAAAACGGTCGTCTTAAATAAGGAGTCGGCCAGCATCATCGCGGGAACTCCGGTGCTGATCAATACGACCTCGCAGACTATCTCGGGCCCGATCGCCACTCAGACTGTGGTGACAGCGAACCTGAGCTTGAACGTCAAGCCGACCGTAACCAATGATTCTGGCGTTCTTCTCGACATCACCGTTCAGCGCGACGCCGTGGTTCCGGCTGGCAACACGAGTGCGGTGGCTCCTCGAAACCTGAAAACGAAGGTGCTGGTCGATAGCGGATCCACCTTGGTCATCGGCGGCATTTACACGAGCTCGAGCCTGGAAACGGAAGGCGGCATTCCGTTCTTCAGAAAGATCCCGATTATCGGCGCCCTTTTTGGTGCTGAAACGAAGACGGATGAGCGAACGGAGTTGTTCATTTTCATCACTCCGCGCATTCTGAACCAGAAAGAAGCAGGCCTCTCGACGTGAACCCGGCGTCCTATTCGCCCATCCTCTATGAGTACTTGAAGCGCTATCAGGAGAATCCGCGCTCCCGTGTTTTTGCGCCTTTGGCGGAAGCCTATCGCAAGGCCGGGCTTCCCGAGCAGGCCTTGGAAATTGCCCGTGAAGGATTGCGGGTACATCCGCATTTCGTCGGCGGACGGGTCGCGTTGGCTCGGGCGCTCTTTGATCTTCGCCGGCACGCTGAAGTCGTTCAGGAGCTTTCGGTCGTCGTTCGCGATGTGCCCGATAACTTGGCAGCACAAAGGCTTTTGGCCGAGAGCTGCTTGGTGCTGGGGCGAGTGGCAGAAGCCCTCGATGCGTATAAAATGTTGCTTTACTTCGCTCCAGGCGATGCTCAGCTGGCGAAGCTGGTTCAGGAGCTGGAAACCCAGGCCTATGCTCAAGGGAATCTGGTGCTACAGCTCGATTCGCCCGAAAAAGCGGGATCTGCCTTTGAATTCCAGGAAGCAGGGCGGGCACTCGCGAGCGATCCAGCGCGTGCGCGGAACGAGTGGTTACGTCGGGTCGAGCTTCTTCAGGGCATGCTTCAGCGGGTGGAGCGGTATCGGGCTCGCGCCTCGGGTTGACGCGCGGGAAGTCCGCGTGATAACCGACCGTTCATGTACGCAACCAATCAGTTTCGCAAAGGCCTGAAGGTCGAGCTCGAGGGCGTTCCTTTTGAGATCGTCGACTTTCAGCACGTCAGCCCCGGCAAAGGCCGCGCTTTCACCCGCACCAAGTTGAAGAACATGCTCAACGGCAACGTGATCGAGCGTACGATCACTTCAGGCGACAAGCTGGACCGTGCGAACACGGAAGAAAAAGAAATGCAGTACCTGTATCGGGATGCCGAAGGGTACCACTTCATGAACCAAGCCAACTACGAGCAGGTGGCCTTGAGTGAAGATCAAGTCGGGACCAATAAAGACTTCCTGATTGAGAATCTCGTGATCAAGATCATGTACTTCAACGAAGGTCCGATCGGCATCGAGATGCCGACTTTCGTGAACCTGCGTGTGAAAGAAACCACTTCGGCTTTCAAAGGCGACACCGTCGGCGGCACCAAGCCGGCTTTGATGGAAACCGGCGCCACGATTCAAGTGCCCTTCCACATCAAGGAAGGCGACATGCTGAAAGTCGATACCCGCGATTACTCCTACAACTCCAAAGCCAACGATTGAGAGTGAGAACGTGAAAAAACAGCCCTCGAAAGTGAAGAAGCAGAAGGAAAACGCAACCTCCGGTCTGTTGTCCGATCTGGAGAAGGTCCTTGAGATGATGGGCCGCCATCACGTGGCCGAGCTGGAGTACGAAGCTCAAGGTAGCCGTCTGCATCTGCGGACCCAGGCAGCCTTGGCTGCTCAAGCGCAGCACGCCCAGCCGGTCTATGCCCCGGCGCCCCAGCTAGCCTACCAGCCGGCTCCTTCCGCGCCTGCCCTTGCTGCACCCGCCTCGGCTCCGGCACCTGCTTCGCCGAGTGCTGCAGCCAGTGCTCCCGCTGCATCTGGGAAGACCGTCACTTCGCCTTTCGTCGGGACTTTCTACCGTTCGGCATCTCCGGGCGCCTCGGTCTACGTCAATGAAGGCCAAGCGGTGAAGTCGGGCGACGTGCTTTGTATCGTCGAAGCGATGAAGCTGATGAACGAAATTGAAGCTGAATTCTCGGGCAAAATCGTTCAAATTTTGGCCGAAAACGGGCAGCCCGTCGAGTTCGGCGAGCCGCTCTTTGTGATTCAACCGGCCTGAGCCGGGGAGGATCGTATCCATGGGCGCTTCTTCGGCTCCGTTCCCACCGTTCCGGAAAGTTCTCATCGCCAATCGCGGTGAAATCGCTCTTCGTGTCATTCGCGCCTGCCGCGAGCTCGGGATTGCTACGGTCGCGGTCTATTCGACTGCCGACGAGAATTCTCTGCATGTGAAGCTCGCGGATGAAGCGGTTTGCATCGGTCCCCCGCAAAGCAAGTTGTCCTACCTGAATATGGGCAACATCATCTCTGCGGCCGATATTACGGGAGCGGACGCGATTCACCCGGGCTACGGGTTTTTGTCAGAAAACGCGGAATTTGCTCGTCTTTGCGGTGAGTGCAAGATCACCTTCATCGGCCCGACTCCTCAAAACCTAGTCGATATGGGCGAGAAAACTCGCGCGCGTGCTTTGGCGAAAGCCGCAGGCGTACCGATGCTTCCGGGCACAGTTGAAGCCGTGCCGAATAGGGAAGTGGCCTTGGAAGAGGCCAAGCGCATCGGCTATCCCGTGATTTTGAAAGCAGCAGCGGGCGGCGGTGGACGCGGCATCTTCGTGGTCCGTACGCCGGATGAGCTGCGAGCTTCCTTTGATCGGGCTTCGGCCGAAGCCGGTGCGGCCTTCGGGAACCCGGCGATGTACGTCGAGAAGTTCTGCGAACACCCACGGCACGTCGAAATTCAGGTCCTTTGTGACAAGTATGGCAACCGGCTGTTCCTAGGCGAACGCGATTGCACGATTCAGCGCCGTCACCAGAAGTGCATCGAAGAAGCACCCAGCCCCATCATGGATGAGAAGTTGCGTCAGGCCATGGGCAAAGCTGCCTTGGACCTTTGCGCAGCCGTGGACTACGAGAACGTCGGAACGGTCGAGTTCTTGGTGGAAAAGGGTCAGTTCTACTTCATGGAGATGAACACCCGGATTCAGGTCGAGCACCCGGTGACCGAGATGGTCACTGGCATTGACCTGATCAAAGAACAGATCAAGTCGGCAGCCGGGCATCGCCTTCAGATTAAACAATCGGACATCAAAATCACCTCGCACGCGATCGAGTGCCGGATCAACGCCGAGGACCCGGAAACTTTTGCCCCCTCACCGGGAAAAATCACGGCTTTGCACGTGCCGGGCGGCTACGGCGTCCGCGTGGAGTCGTTTGTTTACGATCAATACAAAGTCGTGCCTTTCTACGACTCCATGTTGGCCAAGCTCATCGTGCACGCGCCCACTCGTGAAGAAGCCATTGCGAAGATGCGCCAGGCGCTTGACGAGTTCCGCGTGGAAGGGATCAAAACCAACATCCCGTTCCACCGCCGAATCATGGACTCGGAGCTGTTCCGATCGTCCGATTACGACACCCATTTTTTGGAAGTCTTCCTTCCGAAAAACAAGTAAAATCAGGCTCATAAGCGGGTCAGGATGACCCGTTGTGGAGGCAGCATGGACGAGAAGCCGACGCGGGTGGATCTCGGTGATGATCTATTGGAGAACACCCGAAGCAGCATGAGCGTAAGTGCGCCTGCGACGTCTTCAGCGGAAGAGTCGGTTACGGAGCTGCTCGAGAGCGCCGCGATTTTGGAGAGCCAAGGTCTGCGTGACGATGCCAAGCGATTGCTTAGGCGCGTGCTTCGTCAGGATTCTCGAAATGTACCCGCACGAAAAAAACTCGAAGCGATTTTGAAGTTGGAACTCGATGCTCTTCTCGCGGGCTCGCCTCTTCAGACCCCCACGCCCGTTCCCGGTGAAGTTTCGCGTCTTGAGTTCCCGGTCGATGATCCGGCTGGGGTGGACAGCGAAGCCGTGATGCGGGCTCTCGACCGGGATTTTCAGCTCGGTGTTTTCAAGGATGGAACTCAGGGGGAGTCGATTGAGTTCGAGGTTTCCGTGTTTGGCGATCGGGAAAACCGAGAGAAATTTGAGAAGGATCTCGAGGGAAAGTTAGCCGGCGCTTCGGCCCGCGATTGTTTGGACCTGGCGATCGCATTTCTTGAGATGGATCTTTTTTCGGTCGCCCTTCATCTTTTGGAGCGAGCCGAGCATGACTCCGAGATTCGCTATCTGGCAGCACCCCTTCGGGCTGATGCCTTGATTCGCGTGGGACGAGCTTTCGAAGCGGTCTTGATCTTGGAGCCACTGTGGCTCGATCCCGAGGTTTCGCGCGCCGGAAAATTAGAATACATGTACCTGATGGCCCGAGCCAAAGAGCAGCTAGGACGCTTCGATCAGGCGCTGGAGTGGTACCGTCGCGTGGAGTCGGTCGACGCTGACTACCGCGAGACGGCTTTTCGCGTTCGCTCGCTGCTGCGAAGGATTGGCGAATGATCCGGAAGCCCCTGCTGATTTTCACCGGCCTCACGGGCATGCTGGTGGCGGGGGCGTTGCTCTTCATTCGGAGCGAGACCTTTGCGGGAGCTCTGCGTCGTTCGGCTTTGGCTTACTTGCCGCGGGGCTCGCAAGTCGATGTCGATTTCAGCCGAGTTTCGATCGGATTTTTTCCGCCTTCGGTGGGGTTCTCTGGAATTCGTTTTCAAGCGAACGAAGGAAATTTCCTAGATCTTTCGGCGGGCACCCGAATTGTCGCCGATTCGCTGGAACTCTCGTTTGGCGCCGTTCAGATGCTCTCGGGAAATATTCGCGTCAGGAAGGTTTCGGTCAGTCGCGGCGAACTGGATTTGCCCATCCGTCCGAAAGCGAGCCGATCCTCACAAAAAGGGCAGCGAGGATCGGAGCGCCTTCAGTGGAGCGATCTCTTTCAGGTGCAGGTGGAGTCGGTCAGTCTAGAAGACTCGCGAGTTCGCTTGAGCGCTCCGTCGGTGCCCGAGTTCCAGGCACAAGCTTTGGCGGAACGCGCCGAGATTTCGCGTTCGAGAACCAGCCAAGGTGAGCTCGCTTATCAGCTGCAGCTCGGTCTTCGCGATCTTCAGGCGCAGTTACCCAAAGCGTGGAATGTTCCGTTTCAGGGCATTCATTCGTTTGAAGCGGACTTGAAGGCCGGAAAGTCAGGAGTCGAGATTGCGCGACTCGAGGCCAAAAGCCCTGGCCTGCGAATCGGCGTTTCCGGTCGTGTTGACGGCGATCTGCTCGATCCCAAGAAGCTGCCGATGGATCTTCAAGGGGAGCTGAAGTTTGACCTCTCTGCGCTGAGGTCTTGGATTCCCGAGCTGGAGAAGCGAGCAATCTCGGGTCAAAGCTCGTTCCGAGGTCGACTCCAGGGCGACTTTGCTCGCCTCCAGGAGACTTTGCGCGGCGAGGGCCGGCTCGAATTGCAGAAGCTGAAGGCGGGCACTTTCGAGGCCGATCGCGCCGAGCTGAATGGCTCTTGGGCCTCGAGCGATGGCGGTGAACTCCAGCTTCAAGGAGCGGAGATCGAGGCCGTCCAGGCGCCGCGTGTGGGAGGCGTTTCGCCCGGAAAAGGGGGCAAGCTACGCGTCGGGAACGTGCGGTACCGTCTGCGCTCGAATGAGCCGGTCACAGTGCCCGTGGAGCTAGAAGGCGCGCACATCCATTGGCTCGGGGCTGCAGCAGTCGAGAGCATCTGGAATCTCGACCTGCGTTTGAATGGAAAAATTCAGGCCACTTACCATCCAGCGAGTCGGAAAAATCCTGGCCACCTGTTGGCGGACTTGGACCTGAAGGCCAAAGATTTTCACCTCGATAATCAAAGGCCAGGCATGAACCGCCCGCGGCGCGATTTTCTGGCGCTGCCTGAGGTAGCGCTTAAAGGACCTGTGCTGATCGATTCAAAAGCGGTGGCGCCTCAGGGCCTTCAGGTTTCAGCAGGTCGAATTCAGCTCACGACCGATGGAAAAATTGATTACGCCACCGGCTGGGACTTACAGGCAGAGGGCCCGGTAGCGCTTCAGGACTTGGGGCAGCTGGCTCAGAATCCGATCCGGGGTGAAGGAAAAATGAAGCTTCAAGTTCGCGGTCGGCCCGAGCGAGTGAAGCTCGATTTCGACTGCGATTTGAAAGACGCCTACTACCTCGACATGGCTGTGGGTGACTTTCAAGGGCGAGACACCTACGACGATGCGCCGACTCACCTGATGTTCGCGGGGATTCGAGCCGAAAAAGGCCGCACTCGCTACGAAGTCGATGGCCGACTCGAGATGGGGGATCGAGAAAAGGCCGACATCTCGGCCAGATTCCTTCAGGGTCGCATCGAAGATCTGACGTCTATTTTCGCGGACATGCTGAAGCCGGTGTCTTGGTTTCCCAGGACCTTGAACGGAGATTTTCGAGGGGGACTCACAGTCGGCGGCGGCTTGGATTTGAAGACCTTGCGTGTGCAGGGCGAGCTTGCGGGAACCCACTGGGAGTGGATGGGCGAGCGCTTTGCCCAAGCTCGGTTAGTGGGGGGCTACGACCGAGGCCGCTACTTCATTGAGGAGTTCCGAGGCACGAAGAATTCGGGCCGGCTGCGCGGACGGATTTCCTATGGTCCCGAGCCCATGTTTGATTGGTCTCTCATCACGGATGATTTTCATGCTCGTGACTTTGACCATGTGTCGCGACTCGATGTTCCTGTGAAAGCTTCTTTCCGCGCCACCAGTCAGGGCCGAGGGAAGGAAGGCGAGGTTGAGTCGCTCACCATTCTGACCGTGAGCGATTTGAACGTGAGGGGAACTTCGTATCCGGATAGCTCGCTCGAGATCAGAACTCGAAACGGTCAGCTTCAGGCAATCGGGCAGGCTTTTGGCGGGCAAGCCTCCGTGGATGGACTTTGGGGGTCCGCTGCAGGGGCTGCAGGTCGCTTGAAACTGAAGGCTCAGGAGCTCGACTTTTCACCCGTCTTGCTCCTCCTCAACCCCAGGCTGATCCAGGATCCCATGCTTCGTGGGCGTTTGTCGGGCAGTGCTGATCTGAGTTTACCCTCGGAAAGAACGGACCTCGCTTCAGGTACCGTTTCGATCGATGCCTATGAGCTTAGAAAAACTGGGACTTCGTTCACATTGGCGAAGCCAGCGCGCCTGGAGCTTCATCAAGGTACGGCAGCGCCCACGCAGGTTGTGGTGCGAGGAACGCAGGGCGATGCGGTACTGAAACTGGCATCTCGCGACGGCGCCTTGGATGGCAGCATTCAAGGACGACTGGATGCTTCCCTGATCGAGTTTCTGACTTCGAGTATCCAGCAAGCCTCGGGTGCTCAGGACCTCGATTTCCGGATTCTCGGTCGTTGGTCGCTTCCGACGATTGAAGGCCGGATTCGCCTCTCGGATGTGGTTTTGCGGGTGGGCGCGGTCGAGTCACCTTTTGAAAATATCCGCGGCGAGTTGTCCCTGAGGCAAGGGCTTGTGCGTATTTTGGATTTGTCGGGAGATCTGGCGGGCGGAAGGGTCACGTCTACCGGACAAGTAGAACTCTTCGCCGATCGTTATCCCGATATTTCACTTCAGTCGAACGTGCAGGGCAGTCGCATCAAGGTCTTCCCCTTCCAGTTCGCAAAGCTCAGGGGAAAGCTGGGGGTTCGCGGAAATGCGCCCCCCTACCTGGTCGATGGTTCGATGGTAGTAGAAAGCGCTCTTTCCCGAGAGAAAGTGTTGAACACCAGCCAAGGGCGCGTCCTGAAGTCGGCGCTCTACACCCCACCGCCTGGGTCTTCCCGCGAAGCCGACATTCCCCTGTTCAAGCTCGACATCGGGGTTCGGGCCGATCAGGGCGTCATCGTGAAGAACGACCTGTTCGACGCCGAGCTGAAGGCTCAGATCAAAGTGGTGAACACCCTCGAGGCTCCCCGAATCGTGGGAACTGCTGACGTGCTTCGCGGTAACTTGAGTTTCAAGGACCGGATCTTTCAGATTCAGTCCGCGCAAATTCAGTTCGATAATCCCGCGGTTTTGAACCCGGCATTCAACATGACTTCGAGCTCCGACATCAACGGCACGAAGGTGCAACTTTATGCGGTAGGCCGGATGGATGCCTGGAAGATCGATCTTTCCTCCAATCCGGTTCTTCCAGAATCCGAGATCATCTCCCTTTTGGCTCTGGGTGCTACTTCCGAGGAGGTGCGTCGCTTGCGTGGGGGCGATCGAAGCTCGTTTGAGCAAGGCGAAGCGGCTTCCCTTCTGCTTCACTCGCTCGACTTCAATCGAAACGTGAAAGACAAGACAGGCTTCCAAATCCAGCTCGATGAAGCCGTGGGCACCGTTCAAGGGGCGTCCGTGTTTCGCCCGAGAGCGGATATGGATTCGACTACCTCTCCGAAGCTCGTGATTCGTCGACGAATCGGGAAGAAAGTGGATCTGTCTGTCGGTAGCACCGTGGGCGTAGGTACGAATCACCAGCGCGAAGTAAATCTGGAGTACCAGCTCACTCCAGGCGTTTCGGTCAACGGGGTCTGGGACACGCAGGAAACCCTCGAGACGCAGGAACCTCAAACATCCTACGGAGTGGACCTGAAGCTGCAGCGGAGGTTCAAGTAAATGAGCCTACGACTGCGATCCGCTTGGATGCTCTCAGCTTTGCTGGGCGGCGTTGCTTTTCCGATCCTTGCCCCTCGGGCCGCCGAGATCAAAGCGAGCGCGACCCTTCTGGAAGTGGATCGTGTGGAGCTGCTCGGAGTTACCGCCCTTGAAGGCCAGGACGTCGAGTCGGCACTCGAAATCATTGCCGGAGATTCGCTCGAGCGGAGCAAGGTCGTGCGTTCCCTTGAAAATCTGCAGTCGCTTTACCGCTCGCGTGGTTTTGAGCAGGTTCGAGTGAAGAGCGAGTTGGTTCGCGAGCGCGGCGATGAGGGGCGCCTCGAGAACGTGGTGCGAATTCGAGTGGAAGAGGGGCTACCTACCCGCGTGGCTTCGATTCGAATCGAGCTGCCACCACAGGAAACCGGAAAGCGTGCCAAAGCGATCCGGGATCTGGGGCAAAGCCTGGGGATTCGTCCGGGCGATCTGCTGGATCAGGAGAAGGTAGCCGAAGCGCGGCGCCTCATTCAGGAGCGGTTGGGAGTTGAGGAGTTCATCGGTGGGCGAGCTGACGAGAAAGTTCTACCGCTGGAGCGCGTTCCAGCCGAACTCTCGCGCGATTTTCCGGCGGGTCGGTGGGTGGATCTAGTTCTTCCGGTCGAGCTGGGAGAGAAGGTTAGCTTTGGATTTCGCGGGAATCGCGTTTTCACCTCGGGGCAGCTGAATGCCATGGTGGAAGAGCTTCGCAGCGTAGGTTTCGGTAAGGACTATGTCGGAGCGGTCCAGACCAAGATCGAAGATGAGTACCGGAAGTCGGGCTATGCTCGGGTGCGGGTTTCCTCATTTGCTTTTGAAGGTGCCCAGGACGGTGAGCGCCGAATCAGTTACGTGATTGAAGAGGGGCCTCGAGTTGTCCTGGCCCGAGTGAGTTTCGAAGGAAATGCCTTTTTCTCCGCGCAGCGCCTCAGTGAAGAGTTCAAGGCAAGGGCGCCAGCACTGACTGCCAATGGTTACTACTCAGAAGTCGAGATCGAACGCACGGCCGAACTTTTGGTCGAGTGGATGCGCTCTCAGGGCTTTCTCTCAGCGAAGACCGTGACGATTCAGCGTGCCTACAACTCGCGAGGCGACGAGGTATCCCTAATGGTTTACCTTTTCGAAGGGCAGCAGACCGTCGTCGAGACGATCGCTCTCGAAGGGGCCTCAGCTATTTCGCGGGGTGAGATCCTCTCGTTGCTACGTCTTGAGGAAGGAAAGCCGCTCGATCTTTTTGCCTTCACAGAAGGCGTCGAGGTCTTGAAGGCTTTGTACCGCCGACGCGGGTACCTCGATGCGCGGATTCGAAATGAGGGGACGAACTCGGTCGTTCGTTACTCGGACGAGAACCGGGTGGCTCGGATTCAGCTGGAACTGGATGAGGGCAAACCTGCAGTCATCTCTCGAATCGAGGTCGAGGGGTTGTCCAGCACCCGCGAAAAGGTGGTGCTCCGAGAGCTTCCCTTTAAAGTGGGGAGCGGAATCGATGAGGGAAGAATTCAAGAAGGCGAGAGTCGCCTGAGGAAGCTCGGCGTTTTCTCGAGTGCTGAAATCCTTGTTTCACCTGATCCTCGCGGGGAGGGCCTCAAGCGGGTTCGCGTGAGTGTGCAGGAGGGAACCCCAGGACTGCTCGCGGGCGGCGTCGGCTTTCGGAACGACCTGGGTGTGCGCGTCTTTGGTCAGACAGCCTACACAAACTTGCTGGGAAGAAACCACACGGCGTCTCTTTCCGCGAATATGAACCGCCGGTTCACTCCTAATTTTTGCAGCAAAGGCATGGCGAATGGCCCGGACTGCTTCCTCGAGTACCAGGTAGAGCTGGGTTACGTTTGGCCGTGGTTCGCCTTTGGGGAGACGACTCTTCGACCGAAAATTTCGCTGGAGCGAACGATTTTTCGGCTCCTCGACACCGACGCAGCGATCTTCTCGGCCACCTTGGCGCGGCCCATCCTACGCTCGCCTCAGCTCACTGCGAGTTTAAGTTACAGCTTGGAGCGGATTCGTCAGTTCAATGCACGCTCGTCCGAGGATAACGACAATCTGAGGATCGGATCGATTACCCCCACGTTGCGTTTGGATCTTCGGGATAATCCCTTGGTTCCAACCCGCGGTTTCTACGCTGAGACTTCTTACGAGTATGCCGCCACGAGTTTGGGTTCTCAGGGGGCGCCCCTTCCGATCGGTTACTCGCGCGCTCAGTTCCGCACGGACTTTCTTCTCCCTGCACCCTTGGGAATTATCGCCTCTTTTAGCTTCAGGACGGGTTTGGAGCGGAACTTCGAAAGTCAGATTCCCCTCTCCAAGCAGTTTGCTCTGGGCGGCGTGACGAGTCTTCGTGGCTTTCGTGAACAGGAACTGAACATCCAGTCCACTTCGGTCACGGGTTTTGCGTCGTACGTGAATTACCGAAGCGAGCTGAGCTTCCCGTTCACCGGAGCGCTCAGAATTGTTCCCTTCTTGGATGCCGCGAACCTGCTGGTGGACGACTACTCGCTCGGAAATCTCCGCTATGGGGCGGGGGCGGGACTTCATTATTTGAGTCCGGTCGGCCCGGTCAATTTCGACTGGGGTTTCAAGCTCAGGCCGCTCGCGGGCGAGGACTCCTATCGCTTTTATTTCTCGATCGGAGTTCTTTGATTTGCGCGGCTTCGCAGACGTGAGTTCTCGGAAGGAATACTACTCAGCCTTCCCTGGCTCATATTTCACCAAAGTAGCGACGATCGTCCCGATCTTCACTTTCGCTTCGAGCCGCAAGGGGATCCGCGTTTCATCGAGCGAGATCCAAAGGAAGTTGTCGTCGGGCTTCTTCAGCTGACCGTTGATCCGCGCCCCTAAGCGAAGCTTCAGGGCTTGTTTGTCACCGATTTTAGACGAAAGCTTTTCGGTCCCTTCGACCTTGATGATCGATTGGAAATGCTTTCCTTCCTGCGCGACTTCGAATTCGAATTGATCATTCAGTCGCAAGGGGATGGCGCGCAAGTAGTAGAGCGACGAAACACTGTCCTGAGCAAAACGGGGCATCGGGAAATAGCCTTCATGGCGCTTCGGGGTATTGTCCCGAGGTGCCCAGAAGTTCCGGTAAAACATGCGACCTTGCTCGTGATCGTAAAGCTCCAAGGTCTGGCGAGTTTGTTTGGTCTCGTCCAAGCTCATCTGGAATCGATGGGAAAACAGGCCCATCTGATCAAAGAACGTGTCGATCCGGTCATTCATCCGGTACACGAGTTTGAAGAGCGGGTGACTTTCGACCGTGATGGCCGAGTGATAGACGGCGCGCCCGTTGATGGTTTGCGGGGGCTGCACGGTCATCGTGAAATAAGCCGCCGGTACTCCGAAGTAAGTGATTTCGTAGACGGCTTTTTCGCCTGTTTTGAACTGGGTTTGCAGGTCTTTTCGGAGATCGGGGTACTGCACGGATTGAGGCGTAACCGATTGCGCAGCTTTCTTTTTCGGGCTGCTCTTTTTCAGGCTCGGGAGGAGCGCTGGACCCGTTGGAGTCGAGACCGTCTCAGTGGGCGTAGTTGCTGCAGCTTGGAGCTCAAAGCGGTCGGCCATCTCTTTGGGAAGAGTGAGAAGTTCCTCCGTCGGGGGCGTCACCTTACCTCCGCTGGCACAGCCTAAGGGAAACCCAGCAAGGAGGAGAAGGAACAGGAGTCGATGAGCTGACGACAGCATGGGGTCAGCCTAACGGAAGCATCCTGAACCTGTCGATAGGCAGTGGAATCCAAGTTGATCTTTGGCTTTGCCACCGCGACGATGGAGGGGATGGAGAAGCAGGCGAACCCAAAAAAGGAAACGAGCAGCTTAATGCTCTGCGTTGTCCTGCTGTTTGGTGTGGCCTGCTCTCGTCCCGATTGGAACCCCGAGCTTCCGGATGCTGCGTCTTTGGGAAATCCACAGGGGTACCGAATGGCACGAAGCATTCTTCACCTGCACTCTCCGTACTCCCACGATGCTTGCGATAAAAAGGGCTGGGTCAACGGGCAGATTGATCAGGACTGTCTCTCGGATCTTCGACGCGCATTGTGCTTGAACCGAATCGACGCTGCGTTCTTGAGTGATCATCCTGAACACATGGCCGAAACGTCGTTTCAAGATCTTCTTTTGAATCGGGAGGGAGATTCCTGGGAGCTTCGATCGGGAGTCCCTCGGTCCAATCGCATCGCCGGTTGCTCGAACGGACATCAGTCATTGGTGTCGGCAGGCTTTGAAGGGCGAGTGATGGCTTTGGGCATGGACAACCATGCCGTGGGTACAGTCTCCGAGTTAGAAGCTCTTTATGGCAGTGAAGACTCGGCCTCGAATGATCGCTTGCGCGCAGAGACCGGGGCGCTCGTGATGATTCCCCACACCGAGAGTCGATCGGCGGCTTTGCTTCAGGCACTTCGTCCGGACGGAATCGAGATTTACAATTTTCACGCGAACCTGGATCCGAAAATTCGGAAAGCGAGCTTGGGTTTTTCGCAGTTCGACTCGGTCCTCGATATTTTGCCTTACTGGGTCGATCCCTACGGGGATGAAGAGCCTGATCTGGCCTTCTTGTCTTTCTTTCAAATCAGCCCCGTCTACGCTGAAAAATGGGATGGGATGATTCAAGCCGGTTTGAAGCCGACAGGATTTGCCGGCAACGATTCTCACCAAAACACTTTGCCCTATCAGGCTTCCGACGGCGAACGGCTCGATTCTCATCGAAGGCTTCTGCGCTGGTTCACGAATCATCTCCTCGTGACGGATTTGAGGCTCGACTCGCTTCGGGATGCCCTTCTGCATGGGCGGGCGTGGATGGTCGCAGAAGGCCTAGGCTCTCCGATGGGAGTGATTTTTCGAGCCGAAACCAATGGCACCGAGTCTCCAGTGGGCTCGACCCTGACTTTGGTTTCGGGCACCACGCGAATTTTGTCGGCATTGCCAAGCTTGCACCCCG
>JACCDM010903535.1_pt1 | contig 15909 bp, 16 predicted proteins | sample 7445851 | NCBI WGS metagenome assembly JACCDM01 (sample SAMN15323438, study PRJNA562643) | freshwater metagenome | isolation source: river surface water | place: USA:Blue River Watershed | collected 2017-08-16
GAAAAACAGCTTTTTGGGTTGTTTTTACTCTCCATTCTCCAAAACTTGCGGACTTGAGAGTAGCCAGTCAACAAGTCGGAGTCCTTAAAAATCAACAACTTACGCACTCTCAAAAGGTGCCATTCTTTTTGACGCCGCGCCTAGGAGAGTTGAGCAATAAAAACAACTCTAAGCGGCTGAGTGCTAACAGTTGCTGGTTTGGTAGGTGCTTAGGAGAGATTTGAAAAGTGGGGTAGCAGACTGTTAGCGCAGATACCGATCGTTCGTATCCTTAGTTGCCCGCCAGTACAAAGACCTCAAACCTGCTCAGCAGGCTTTGAGGCAGCTTCAGGCCCCGCACCACGCGGGGCTTTTTGCTATGGGCTCCTGACTGACCCGATGGCCACCCACCCCCGAAATCCGTCTCAAACCCCGTTTTGTCTCAGGACCTCCTGACTTTTTCGCCGCGGTACGGCGGGAAGGGGGCGGCAAGAAATCGGGGTTTTAGCGCCGTACCGATTAACTTTTTCACTGATTGCCTTTGGGCCTCTTTCTCAGGCGCGAAAGACATGTATGAATTTGCGTCTGTCTATTTGGTACATATCTTCTCCTGCGATGATTGGTTAATGCAATACGAAGACTGGTCGACGGCTCTTCGCAAATATTATTCTTACGACTGAACCGAAGAGAAACTCTCCGACAGCACTTCTTCCATGGGTCACCATCACTATCAAGTCGCAGCCTGCAATTTCTGCTTGTTCCAGAATGCCATTGTTTACCTGAAATGCTGCGACATGTTGTGCAGTGAATTCAACGCCCGCTGCGATTGCTCTTTTTTCGAACTGACCTCGTAGTGCGCCTGTATGTGCTTCATTATTTGACTCGTGACTATTTATGCGGGTAAATAGTTGGACGCCTTGTAGAAACTCCGCCACAATGTCTACCATTTGTCCGGCAACATCTAAGAGATTAGTTTCCCTGGGTTCAGGGTGCTACGTGGATCTAGCGCATTTCGAATTCGACACATAATGTCTAGGGCTACGGCCCCCTTGTATTTCGATAGCTCTTCGACCTTTGTAGCACCAATTCCGTGTTCAGCTGAAATGGAGCCATCAAATTTGCGAACTAGCTCGTTAACACGGGAAGTAATCCGGCTAGCGTTTTCGACCACATAATCTTTGGCATTCACACCCAATGGGGCCTGAACGTTATAGTGCAAATTGCCGTCGCCAAGGTGCCCAAAAACCACAAACCTAATACCGCTGTCAATTTCTCTCAGTTCATGTGCCGCATCAATAACAAATGCTGGCACATTTCCGATAGGTAAGGAAATGTCGTTCTTTATGTTTGGCCCCTCATGAACTTGCGCCAGAGCGACGCCCTCACGAATTTTCCAGAATTCACTAATTTGCTTCAAATTGCTAGCCGGAACAGCATCCTCTATACAGGAGTCTTCCAAAGCTAGCTCAAGGACTGATTGCAGCGATTCATCACCAACCTTGGTGTCCATCCCAAAAGAGAGCTCAATAAGTACCGTCCACTCACCAGCATCAGGTAAAAACGGCATCTGTATATCCAACAAATACTGCTTTACCAAACTCAAGCTGTGAGAGTTCATGATCTCAAAAGCTGTCAATTCGTCACAGTGTTTTTTTCTAACCAGTTCAAAGAACGTCACTGCGTTTTCCAAAGTCCGAATACGAACCAGCGCAGCGTGACGTTGGAGATTGCCTGGATAGAGCTTAAATACGGCACCGGTAATTACAGCGAGAGTTCCCTCGCTGCCAATCATCAAATCACGGAGGTTGTATCCAGTATTGTCTTTCCTCAGAGAACGCATACCGTCCCATATAGAGCCATCAGCAAAAACACATTCAACCCCCAAGGTTAGATCTCGTGTTGTTCCGTACCTAAGAACTTGAGTCCCACCAGCATTGGTCGCTACGATTCCTCCAATCGTGCAACTTCCCTCCGAGCCCATACTCAATGGAAACATTAGTCCCTTTTCCTCAACAGCGACCCTCAACTGGTGCAGAGTAACTCCTGCGTCAACATGGACTGCCATATTGATGGAATCAATTTTTCGAATTTTGCTTAGACGGGTGAGATCAAGGACAATCTGCTCTCCTGATCCATCAGGGATTGCCCCGGCCACCATACCTGTATTGCCTCCCTGCGGTACAACAGCAACTCCAAAGATGTCGCATAGTGAAAGTACCTCGGCAACTTGGGCCGTATTCCCCGGTCTTACTACCGCAAGTGCTACACCGGAATATTGATGTTTCCAGTCTTCGCACCATCGCGAAACATCGCCATCGGAAATCACGTTACTTGATCCAACGATCTGTTGGATCTTCTCAATAAGTTCCCGCTTTGATATGCGCCACTCAGACATGCGGACTCACAAATATTTCAAGAAACTCGCTTACAGCTTCGTTGTACAGCTCTGGTTTATTGATATACGGGTAATGGCCACCACCACTGATAGTGACGTGCTTCGCTCCTGGATAGTTGGACCGGATTGACTGTCGCATCAGTGGGTTGATCAGCGGATCGTCATCACACTCAATCAAGAGCATGTGACTCTCTGGAAAATTCGACCTTGGGACAGGGGAAGCTCTTTGAACCGCAAGCATACGGTCACGCACGGCCTGCGGGCTCTGACCCATACCAATGAGATCCAACAAGGAAGATTTCAACTCAGTATCGGCAGACTTTTGCAGTCGTTCAACAACATCTGCCTTAATTTTCTCAGGCGATGAAGTCTCAAGGTTGGCAAGTTTTTCAGGCGTCTGAGCAGGGCTTGGGTCATGGAATCCGTTTCCTAAAACCATTCGTCCTACGGACGATGGTGACAGAAGTGGAATCCATTGGGCCAGATAAGCTCCATAAGAAGTACCGAGAACGTCGAAATGCTCAATTCCGATCGAATTAAGTAGGCGCAACAGGAAATTGGCCTGCTCAGACGCGTTCTCACCGGCAGGATAGTTGACGGAGACTACATCTCTTGCCGCACCCCACGCAAGAATTTGTCGATAGAACGTTTCCGACGTACCTTGCGCACCAGGCAACATGACAAGGGCTTTACCTGCGCCTCGCGTTCTTGTGATCTCAACCCTAAGATCATCCACCGTAACAACGTTCTTGGGATATTTTTGTCGTAGTTCTGAAAGCATAATTTGAATGTAACTGCTAGCTGATTGATGAAAAAAAACTCACTCGCCCTAAGCCGCTAACCTGCAACTCATGGTGAACATCTGGCGCAATTTCAATGGCTGGTGTTGCCGAACCCGCCAACACAATCGCCCCCGGAGTGATCTTCTGTCCGTACTTACGACTGAGCCTGACTAACGCAATCAACGAGCGCCAAGGGTTCCCAAGGATTGCTGCGCTGGAACCTACACTCTGACTAGTGCCAGACTTCAAAATCATGCCCAGATTTGAGAGATCAAGAGTCGGTTTTCTCCATGTTCCGATCACAAATCCCGCGGCGGACGTGTTGTCGGCAATGACAAGTGGAAGGTCAAACTTGAAGTTTTTGAAGCGTGAGTCAATAATTTCCAGCGCTGGAGCAACAGCTTCTACATAGGCGGTGATGTTGACATTGGCGACGTCGTCAGGTATTTCATCCTTCATCAGGAAAGCAATTTCCGGCTCCACCCTGGGATGAATGTAATTTTGCAAGAAGACTTCACCCCCATCTTGAACCGCCATGCTTTCTGCTAGTTGCCCAAATATCATGTCTTGGACACCCATTTGTTGCATCTTCGCGCGGCTGGTAAAACCCATCTTCAGTCCAACAGTTCTATCACCGCTCTGGCGCATCAATTCAACACCGGATGCTTGAATCTGATAGGCATGTGCTTCATCGGCAATTTTTGAAACCAGATCTTGTGACAGTGGATTTTGTGTGCGTCTCGCGTCAGCAAGCATCTTCGCAATTTCAAGCGCACTGTCTTTCATGCTGAAAACCCAACGCGAACTGATCCCAGCCCGTCGATACGTGCCTCAAACGAATCCCCAGGATTCGCCTGAGCCATGGGACCAAGTGCGCCGGACATGATTACATCGCCTGCCCGCAATGGTGTACCGAGCATGGCCATCTTTCGAGCGAGCCATACAACAGCATTGATCGGGTTACCAAGGCATGCCGCACCACTCCCTGTAGATACCTCAGTGCCTTGCTTTTCCATGACCATTCCGCACAAACGAAGGTCCATGCGATCTAGTTTGGTCGGTTGACCACCTAGAACAAAGAGTCCTGACGAAGCATTGTCTGCAATGGTGTCAAGGAGTCCAATATTCCAGTTTTCAATTCTGCTACCAACAACCTCAATGGCAGGCAGAACGAATTCCGTGGCTCGAATAACGTCAGCTGTGTTTGGATCCGACATGTCAAGATCTCGCCCAAGCACGAACGCCACTTCGGCCTCAACCTTTGGTTGCATGACATCACCAAAACTGATAGTTTCATCATCAGTTAAAGCCATGTCGCTGAATAAGGCGCCATAGTCCGGCTCTGATACGCCCAACTGGAGCTGAACACTCTTCGCTGTGAGGCCAATCTTTCGACCGCAAATTCGCTTGCCCTCACTGAGATGGTGATGCGTGTTAATGGTTTGTATTTTGTAGGCGCTGGCTACACCAAGCTCCGAAATTTCATCCCGTAGAGGAGGAATGGGTGTTTTGCTACGCTTTGCGTGTCTTAGGCTGAGTGCGATGCGCTCGTGGAGGTCAATGCTCATTTTTTTTCCCAAAATTGGCGATGTGAATGAAGTGCAGTTTGCATGAACCTCGGGCATCCACCAATAGCCTCGGCTATGCTTGGCATATAAAGTGCATTTATGGCTGACCCGAATTCATCGCCACTCTCGCTAGACCTCAACTTACTACGCTACCTCGTAGTTTTGGTTCAAGAAAAGAGTGTGTCCAGGACTGCAGATAGGCTTCGGGTAACACAACCAGCCGTTAGCGCTGCCATAAAGCGATTGCGGAATGCATACAGCGATCCAATACTTGTTCGATCAGGCCAAACCATGCAGCCGACGCCTCGTGCCGTTGATATTGCACGTGCCATTGAACCGATGCTGCAAAAAGCCTATGAAATGACACAGGAGCAGCAATTTGAACCATCAAAGTCTCAGATGGCATTTTCATTAATCTGCTCAGACTACGTCCAGTTCGCCATGATGAGCAACTTGTCCGAACTTATTCAACGCACGGGTGGCGGAATCTCTCTTGATGTCAAACCCGCCAATCCAGAAAAAATTGCTAGTTGGATGGAGTCTGGTCTTGTTGATTTGGGGATCGGTCACTTGCCCAACCCCTTGGAGAGTTTGCGGACAAAGCTCCTCTTCCGAGAGGAGCAAGTTTGTCTCTTCAAGCGGAACCACACGGCGCTGAAACGCGAGTGGAACGCCAACCTCTATTGCGACTTGACTCACGTATCTATATCACCTGGAGGTGCCGGCATTTATGGAGCAAGGCTCGACCAGGCACTCAAAAGCGAGGGGCTTAAGCGGCGGATTGGCTTAACTTTGCCCTCTTTCTTGGCCATCCCCTATGTTGTGGCAAAGACTGGATATATTGCTACCGTTCCAATGACGATTGCCAAGCATTTTTCAAGTTTCTTGCCACTTACCTATCTCTCGCTCCCCTTCAATTTGCCTGCATTTGAAATTTCTATGTATTGGCACGAGAGAGTGCACCTGGATGGCGCTCACAAGTGGCTCCGACAGCAGGTGGAGGTTGCAGCTGAGAGCCACAAACATGTTATTCATTCCGCACCGACACGCGGAAATCGCGCTTGAAAAGGATTCAGTGGCTTGTCACTTTTTATTTTTCCCGCCCAAGCTAAGGATAGGCTTTCTGAATGATCTTCGATGCCCTCTCGGCCAGTGCTAATGTTGGTGCATTGGTATTGCCAGATGTGATATTCGGCATGATGGACGCGTCGACAATGCGCAAGCCTTCAACACCTCGGACCTTCATTTGAGGGTCCACCACACTGCCCTTGTCTTTTCCCATGCGGCAAGTTCCAACCGGATGAAATATTGTTGTTGCCTGTTCCCGGCAAAATGACTCTATGCTTGCAACATCAACCTTTTCAGCGCCTGGAAAAATCTCGTCTACAAGCCATGGCTCCAACGCAGACTGTGTAGCGATTCGTCTCGCCAATTCAATTCCCTTTACTGCTAAAGACATGTCTGCAGCGTCTTCTAGTAGTGGTAAATAAATGCGGGGGGGCGTATCGATATCCGGGGTCATAAAATCCAGCTTTCCTCGACTCTTGGGTCTTAGAGGAATCACCGATATCGACATTCCAGGGAACTTGTGTGGAGGGCTACCAAGTTGATCTGTCGAAAATGGAGAAAAGAACAGTTGCAAGTCTGGTCGGGATCGACATTCCCTGGAATCGGCAAAAGCAACCACTCGGAGGGCGCCCTGTGACATCCATCCCGACCGATTGAATGCGTATCGAAAAGCCGCCAATGCCTTCCGAGTGTTTGAGTGAAACAGCTCATTAAGTGTGCTTACATTCTTTGCCTTGAACACACAGCGAACTTGGACGTGGTCCTGTAAGTGCTGCCCGACGTCCGGTGAATCAGCCCGGACCTCAATTCCTAAGCGCTCGAGATCCAGGCCCGACCCGACGCCTGATAACGCAAGTATCTGTGGAGTGTGAATTGCTCCGGCGCTCAGTATCACCTCTCGTTTTGCCATAGCGAGTAGTCGTCCTTGTGGGGTCAGCACTTCCACACCTAAAGCGCGCAATCCCTGAAAGACCACTCTGGTTACCCTAGCGGAGGTTAGAACCCGAAGGTTAGTTCGTCGGCGCGCTGGCTTGAGGAAAGCATCGGCAGCGCTTACCCGTCGACCACCGGAAATCGTGACCTGCAAGGGAGCAATGCCGAACTGATCACCACTGTTGTAGTCCGCATTCACCTGCAGTCCAACAGAAGTGCCTGCTGATACTGCTGCGCGCAGCAAGGGATGGTCAACGTCCGCCAGGCTGATCTTTACACCTGAACCTTGACCCCTCGTTGATGAAATATAGGCCGGCACATCCTCGACCGAATGTAGCGCCTGCCGCATGGCGGACCGCCCCCAGACTGGTCCCGCTGCTGCTTCCCATGCATCAAAGTCTTGGTCTTGACCGTGCACCCAGGCAAGGCCGTTAATGGAACTACTACCCCCAAGAACCTTTCCTAACGGGAAATGCATCTGCCGGCCGCCGAGCGACTGCGAAGGTTCTGTTTGATAACACCAGTTCACTGTCTTGTCGGCGATTGTCTTTGCGTAACCTAAGGGGATATGAATCCATGGATTCTTGACTTCTCCGCCCGCTTCTAGCAGGACAACTTGTAATGAAGGGTCCTCTGAAAGGCGGTTTGCCAGCAAGCACCCTGCAGAACCACCGCCAACGATGATGAAATCTGCCTCGATTGTCTGAGAGACGCTGCCGTAAGTTTGCTCTGCTATTCCCATATCGCTTCCGATATCTACAGTGAGAGACAGTACCTTTCAGCAAACCTTTGGTAGCTCGTGGTCTCTCGACCCAGAATCATTGCCATGGTTCGGCAATTTCCCCCCGGAGCTCCATGACGATCGAACTCCGCGAACATCGTTCGCAAAATGGCCATTTCCCTGGGATCACGGCCCGCCCAATGCGGCAATGCCATGTATTCATCGAGAGGCATGGTGGTGGCAACAATCTTGCGCTTTAGAACAGAGGTCCAAATACTTGCAAGCTCCACACGCGTAAGTGGGGCTTGAGTGCTTACGCACTCATAGACGCCGTAAGCCCACCCAGTTTCGGTCAGGCACTTTGTGACGGCCTGCGCGTAGTCATCCAGATCCAACCAGGATATGGGTTGGGTCGCCGAATAGGGAAACAAGAATTCGCCATCCGTGGTGAGTTTCTTCCAGTTCCATGCAACGTTTTGCATAAAGTTTGTAGGCTGGAAGATCACCCAGGGTATTCCGCTCGTGATTGCAGCTTCTTCAACCTCCCGTTTATGCACATGAAACTGGATGGTGCTAACCTGCGAGTTAATTACGCTGTGCAAATAGATGCAATTCACCCCGGCCCGCTTGGCTGCACTAATCACATTCTTTCCATACTGAACCTCTTCAGGTTTCATTCTGGGAGGAATGTGAAATACCTTTTCTATTCCTCTAGTGGCCTGGTAGATGGATTCTTCATCAGCAAGATTTCCCACTACAACATCGGTCGCACCCATTTGAAGCAGTGCATCGGCCGATTGTTGATTTGAGGTCAGGCAGCGAATAAGCTTGGCTCTTCCACGCAATTGCTTCAGTACCGCGTGACCTGTCAATCCGTTAGCACCGGTGATAAGAATACCCATTAGCTCCACCTATTCCTCAATGATTCAACAACCCATGAAAATCAAAATTTCTCAACAACGTACTTGGCGTCTGTGTGAAAATCGATAGAGTGGATTCCACCTTCCCGACCTACTCCAGACTGCCGCATGCCGCCAAAAGGAAATTCAAGGTCTCGTTCCAGCCAGGTGTTTACCCACACCATGCCGGTATTCAAACGGCTCGTGAGCGTGGCAGCGCGGCTTTTGTCGCTCGTCCAAATCACTGACGCCAACCCATACCGGTCATCACGGCAAAGGCTTAGAGCTTGTTCATCTGTATCAAATGGTGCGATGTGTGCGCATGGTCCAAAAATCTCCTCCGTCAGAGTTGCCGCTCCTTCAGGCAAGCCCGTCCACAGCGTGGGCTGTACCCAAGCACCACCTGCCATCGAACTTGGCATGTTGGGGACTCCTCCCCCAATGACGACGTTCGCGCCCTCGGCTTGGGCAGTATGGTAGGCAGCGAGAACTTTTTCTTGGTGTTCATGTGAGATGATCGGTCCATGCGAGGTTGCCGGATCGTAAGGCTCCCCCAAATGAAACTTTGAAACTCCATCACGCAAAGCCTCAACGAAGTTCTCGAAGAGTGAACGTTCAACGTAAATGCGTTCGGTTTCAAGACATATTTGTCCGGTATTCCTGAAAACCGACTGCAACGTTCCCGCGACCGCTGCGTCAAAATTTGCATCAGCAAAAATGATGGCGGGATTCTTGCCACCCAATTCCAACGCGACATCCGCCAAGCGATCTGAAGCAGTTTGCATCACGCGTCGCCCCGTCTCAGTCGAGCCAGTCAAGCTAATTGCCCGAACTTTAGAATGCCCTGTAAGGCATCGTGCACCTCCGTGCACGACGTTCAGCACTCCTGCTGGCAGACCTGCTTTGTGGGCAATCTCTGCAAGCAATAGACAGCTTGAAGGCGTCTCTTGAGAAGGCTTCGCCACCACACAGTTTCCCCATGCCAAGGCCGGGGCAATCTTCCAACTCATGGTGACTAAGGGAACATTCCAAGGTCCAATTGCCGCAATAACTCCCTTGGGTACCCGCTCTACCCTATGTTTAGTTGCGAATCCGCCAACACGAACCTCTTTTTCTTGCGCAACGAAGTCTTCAACAAACCTTGCAAAGGCATCGAAATTTTCAGCCACTCTTGCAATCTCTAACTCTGCAAGTCGAAGTGGCTTTCCTGTATCCTCAATTTCTGCGTCAACTAGCGCAGGTGCATGTGCTCTGACGGACTCTGCAATCGCGCGCATCACTCGGGTTCGATCCCTAACGGAGTAGCGGGACCAATCCTGATCAAAGGCCATCTGAGCCGAGGTAACCGCATCATCGATCAGCCGCTCGTCGGCTTCTGCGATACCCCAGATTGGGTTACCGGTGACTGGGCTGCGCTTGGTTCTACTGATTTGGCCGGCACGCACTCGCCGACCAGAAATGAAGTGCTCTATTGTCTTCAACATAGTGGATCAAACGGGGCGCAACCTTCAGGCTGCTTCACTCATTACGGGCTCTGCATGTGAACGTTCGTGCTCTTGCTGTTTGAGCAGGTCCAGCGCGACGTCAACGATCATGTCCTCCTGGCCACCTACCATGCGCCGCTTCCCGAGCTCCACAAGAATGTCGACAGTCTTGAGATCAAATTTCTTTGCGGCCGCCTCGGCATGACGTAAGAAACTGGAATAGACACCAGCGTACCCCAATGCCAAGGTCTCCCGGTCTACGCGTACAGGCCTATCTTGTAGCGGACGAACAATGTCATCAGCAGCATCCATCAGCTTGTAGACATCTGCCCCATGAGACCAACCCATGCGGTTTGCGGCGGCTATAAAGACCTCTAATGGAGCGTTGCCAGCCCCAGCACCCATCCCCGCGAGACTCGCATCAACGCGATCACAGCCTTCTTGAACCGCCACAATGGAGTTTGCAACGCCTAGGCTGAGGTTGTGGTGCGCATGCATGCCTGTGAGCGTTTCTGGCTTCAGTATGTCTTTGAAGGCCCTGAACCGCTCTCTGACATCGTCCATGCTGAGCGCACCACCTGAGTCGACGACGTACACGCAAGTAGCCCCATAGTCTTCCATCATCTTGGCCTGCTTTGCCAAAAGAATGGGCGTGGTCATGTGGCTCATCATCAAGAAGCCGACCGTATCCATGCCGAGCTTTCTGGCAACCTCTATGTGCTGCCGGCTTACGTCTGCCTCCGTGCAGTGGGTTGCCACTCTCACTATCCTGGCTCCAGCTTCGTAAGCTGCATGAAGATCATGCACGGTTCCTATGCCTGGCAGCAATAAGGTGGCAATTTGCGCGTTCTTGATTACGCTGGCAACGGCTTCAATCCATTCAAGATCCGTGTGGGCGCCAAATCCGTAATTGAAACTGCCTCCTTGCAGCCCGTCTCCATGGGCCACCTCAATAGAGTCCACGCCGGCTTCATCTAACGCCTTGGCAATCGTCTTGGCTTGCTCAACGGAGTATTGGTGTCGTATGGCGTGGCTTCCATCCCTGAGGGTTACGTCCGAAATGTAGATTTTCTTCATACCGCCACCAAGTTCCTTTTTCTTTCCGCTATGCGCTCGACTGATGCAAGCGCTGCGCTTGTCATGATGTCAAGATTTCCGGCATAGGCAGGCAGGTAGTGCGCCGCCCCCTCAACCTCCAGAAATACTGAGGTCTTCAGGCCGGAAAATCTTCCCAGGCCAGGAATCTTCAGGTCAACGACTTTGTCAAACTGAACATGCTGCTTTAACCTGTAGCCTGGGACATATTGGCGAACGTCGTTCACCATTTTTTCAATGCTGTCCGCAATCTCTTGCTCATTTGCGGAGTCGCTGAGTGTGTAGACCGTGTCACGCATGATCAGTGGTGGCTCAGCGGGGTTAAGCACGATGATCGCTTTGCCTTTGCGTGCACCGCCAACAACTTCAATCGCTTTGGAAGTTGTCTCCGTGAACTCGTCGATGTTGGCGCGAGTGCCCGGGCCGGCACTTTTGCTTGAAATTGACGCAACAATCTCTGCGTAATGAACCTTGGCGACTCGGCTCACAGCAGCAACAATCGGAATGGTTGCCTGACCGCCACACGTCACCATATTAATATTCTTGGCATCGAGATGCTGGTCGCCATTCACTACAGGTATGCAGTAGGGGCCGATGGCGGCAGGTGTGAGGTCCACACACAAAATTTCAGGATTGACGCTTCGCAAATGGGCTTCATTGGCCAAATGAGCGGATGCTGATGTTGCATCAAACACCACGTCAATACCTTGAAATTCGGGCATTCGAGTTAGCCCCTGCACACCATCTGAAGTAGTTGTTACACCCAACTTTGCCGCCCTGGCCAATCCATCGGATGCTGGGTCTATGCCCACCATGACACCCATTTCAATATTGCGGCCTTGGCGCAATACTTTGATCATCAGATCGGTCCCAATATTCCCGCTGCCAACAATGGCGGCACGCATTTTTCTATTTTTCATCCGTTGGTCCCGCCATTGGTTGCTTCTTTCTTGAATCCTGCCAAAGCACCCCGCCAACGCCCCAATTGCCGGCGGGAACCTCATTCAGGATGACCCTAATGGACTCACGTGGTGCTGAAGTGGAATCAACAATAGCGTCGGTAACCCGTTTGATAACGTCCGCCTTTATTGCTTGGTTTCGACCTTCAATCAACGTTATTTGAACTATTGGCATAGCCTCAATCAGCCTTTATTCCACGACTGCGGATGAGCTTGCCCCATTCGGCAGATTCACGCTTAATGATGGCGGCGGTCTCAGTGGGTGTGGTTCCGGAGTGTTCGAAACCTACGTCAGCCATCTTCTTGAGCATTTCAGGTGTTTTGGAAATTTTGGAAATGTCAGCGTATAGCCTGTCAACTATTTCCTTTGATGTTCCACTTTTTACCCAGAACCCATGCCACCCAAGTACTTCATAGCCAGGAATAACTTCACCTACCGTTGGCAGATTGGGGAGTAGCGGATGACGTTGTGATCCGAGATAAGCCAATGCCCGCACTTGGCCGGCTTGAATGAATGGAATGATGGAACCATTCGGCTCGGTGGTTACGGTTACAACGCCGGAAATCACGTCTGGCAGTGCGGAATTCTTGTAAGGTACATGCAGAGCCTGCGCACCTGTTCGCTCTTCGATCAGGGCAAAGGCTAGGTGTGCAGCTGAACCAACGCCATAGGAAGCAAAGCTGACTTTGTCTGGATTGGACTTGGCAAAATCAATCAGCTCCTTCAGGGTTTTAAACGGTGAATTAGGAGACGTGACAATGAAGTAGGCGCCCTTCAGGTTCTGAGTGATCGCAACCAGGTCCTTATCCGCATCGTACTGAAGCTTGGAATACAAATGCGGGTTCATAGTAAAGGGCGCATTGAATGCATAAAGCATCGTGTACCCGTCAGAAGGTGATTTCACAACGCTGTCAATGCCCAGTATTGCTGCTGCCCCTGGCTTGTTATCCACCGTTACAGGGACCTTATATATCTTTGTCAGCTCGTTAGCGTACAGCCTGGCAAAAATGTCAGGAGCCACTCCCGGAGCCGTTGGGACGACGATTCTTATTGGCTTTGATGGCCATGCGTCTTGCGCAAATGCCTGATTCAAAAAGTAGCTAAACAGAATCAATAGTAGTGTTGCGAAGTTGCGTTTCATAGTCTTTTGTCTCCTCGTTTTGTTCAGTCAAAGACCATTCCATTCATTTCTTTGCGTATGGATCCACGCCACGTGCTTTGTCGGCCTCCACCACTTCTGGAGGGACAAAGATTCCCTTGTTCGGATCCACTACGTTGTCATAAATAACCATCATCAAACCCTTCGTTCCCTTTTCACCTTGTTGTTCAACACGCCTCCAGAGGTCTGGAGGGACCGAGAAGGTGTCGTGTGGGTTCAGTTCCACATAGTTCTCACTGTTGCGATTGAAGTAGATGCGATAGCAACCCTTGAGAGGCATAAAGATCTCACGGTACTCATGCGAATGAATCACTGGGGAAGCCCCGGCCTCGGACTCAATGAAGGCGATATGCATTGAGTGTGGCGTCGATATTCCGGCTGGAGCAGCCTTGTTGTCAGGCGAGATCAACCATTTGATGGGCAGCCGCTTCCCGGAAGTTTTGTCCACGAAGGCATTGGGGTCAACTTTTAGGTCTTTGTAAAAGGCGACATTCTTCATCACCTCGTCTGGGTTCATGTTCACGCCGTGGCCCACGACACGCTGGTAGTGGGTAGTAGATGATGTAGCTTTCGCAACTTCTGAGTTCATAGGAGTTCCTTTCCTGATGGTTTGAGATCTGCGGGCAGTGTATTTTCGGCTGGGCGTGACCTCGCACACTTCAGGTTGTTACCGATATAAATGCAGTTAATAGTCCTTTCAGATCACAAGAGCTTCGAATGCGAAATTTTGATTCGAATGGCCTTGCACTGTTCCGACATACCCACCTTCCAATGCTGGACTTTGCACGATGACTGTCCACTGAGAAGATTGCCCGCCTTCCGGTCCTAGCCCACAATGGATACAGCCAAAAAGAACACGTTCAATACGCCGACAGAGCCACTTTGTTGGGACGCTTGAGTCAACTGCAGCGACTAAGCGTTTTATGGCTAGCGTCATTGCTTCATGCGCTAGTTCCGGACGTTTTGCTTGAATAGGACGGAGTGTGAATTCGTTAAGCGTTGCGCGACTTGACACTGGTTCCAGATCAATACCAGTTTATGAAACAGAACCCATTTGCACTTCGGGTAAAGGCCCCGTCTTCCAGACGGCCCTGCTTAATCTGGGACAAGCAATCCACGGATGAGGCAAGGACAATTTGCGTTTTTTCTTTCAGCGGCAGGTACAGCACGAGCGCTTAATTGCAACGAGCGTGGTCCTTGGTTTACATTGGCGCAGCTAGCGATCCTTGGGCGATCCGAGACTCGGTTATGACATTCGAACCCATATTGAGATCAAGCCGGAATCAACAGTGCGATTGCATGACCGCCGGATCACTTTACACCAATCATCGTAGCCACTGCACCGCGCGTTCAAAGGATTTTTGTATCCGAACAGTACTCGTCAAAAGCAACAAGTATGTTCAACCGGGTCTGCGTTCGAACGCAGGTAGGTCCTCGGGAATGTGATGAAATGGCTGCTTGTCAACCGTAAAGATGGCCAGTCGAGGTTTGAAGACTGACGGGTCATCAAGGGTGCCGACTTTAATGATGAATGAGCCTGGCCTTGCCGGCGACCGCGTTCTCAATGCTGTGCCGCAGTGCTGGCAGAAGTACCGTGTCACGGGTCGCTCCAAGTCGCTTCGAGAAAAAGCTGACGGTTGGCCTTGCGTGAACTTGAAATCCGCCTCGGGCAACACCATCACAACGTTCGGATTCGGTTCTTCTCCACTGTCGAACTGGTCAACGCCCTGGAGTTGGAGAAGGCGCAAAACAAGACGGGCCAGATGGCCTACCGGCTGATGTACGTGGACATGGTGATCCTGGACGAGATGGGCTATCTGCCATTTACCCAGTCGGGCGGGGCACTGCTGTTTCACTTGCTCTCCAAGCTGTACGAGCGCACCAGCGTGGTGATCACGACCAACCTGAACTTCTCGGAATGGAGCAATGTGTTTGGGGATGCCAAGATGACCACGGCCCTGCTGGACCGGCTGACGCATCACTGCCACATCGTGGAGACCGGCAATGAGAGTTGGCGGTTCAAGCATTCAACGGCAGCCGCCGCGCCCATCAAACCTCAGAGGGCAAAAGTCCAGAAAGGAGAAGCCAAAGCCCCAGAGCAGATAGACTTATCCACAACCAACTGAACAAAACTTCCCTAAAACCAGTGGCTCAATATTCAACGTGAACACTGGCTCAGTTTGGCTGATGAATCAACATGCAGGCATCAAGCCGATGGCGATGCCCGCTATTGGTACGGGCGTTTTCAAATTTCCGCCCGAACTCGCTGCTGAGATCATTTTGAAGGCTTTGCTCAGCCGATCCTCTGAATTTCCGGAAATCACTCTGGTGCGCGTCTGCGTTGGTGATGCACAAATGCAAGCAGTGTTTCAGGCTGCTTTGCAATTGGGTTTGGCTGATTCAATACAGACCAAAGCTAAGTTCTAGCGTCACGAACAGTCAGTTATGTGGCCTCGAACTTTTTACCCATCACCAAACGTTTGTCCGTCGGCTGCAACAGGGCTAGTTGCGTTTTTAGCCCGAAAAACAGGATAGGAGAGATGCGGAAATTTGCGGTCGTCAAGGATAGGGTGGCAGGTGTGGGCACCTTTCCGCAACCTTCCGCAGGGCTGCAACGGGTGTTAGCATCCGTTCATCTGATGGGAATTGAACCCTGGTCCACACCCACCACCATTTGCAATTTGTGAGAAGCACTCTCTCACTTTCCGACAACCCCGCTGAGGCCCAGTCTCCGTGGGGTTTTCTCTTTTTTCTTGTGGACACGGACCACTCGAAGAGACCCTTAAAAACACCGTTTTGCCCACTTCGGGCTCTCCATTCTCCAACCTTTGTGGACAGGAGAACGCCGTGTCCACAAGCCGACCCC
>JACCDM010190608.1_pt1 | contig 15903 bp, 14 predicted proteins | sample 7445851 | NCBI WGS metagenome assembly JACCDM01 (sample SAMN15323438, study PRJNA562643) | freshwater metagenome | isolation source: river surface water | place: USA:Blue River Watershed | collected 2017-08-16
GTATAATTTACTTTAGCTTAGACTACATATAGTATTTAACCAGCTTTTATGGGATGGACACCAGAAAAAACTGAGCAGTTAAAAAAACTTTGGAACGAAGGTCATACAGCGAGCCAAATAGCTGCAATGCTAGGTGATGGTATTTCTAGAAATGCAGTCATTGGAAAATCACACCGTTTAGGTCTTGCTGGAAGATCGCATTCTAGAAATATTTACATTCAAAAAAGTGAAAATAAATTTCATCACAAAAATAGCGTTCCTTTAAAAAGATTAAGAAAACCTCGTGGTCTTAGAGCTATTGTTATTGAAAAAGATTTTGAGCCTGAAAATCCAACGAGTTTAGAAAATTTAAATGAAAAAACTTGTAGATGGCCTATTGGACATCCAGATGAAGCTAATTTTTATTTCTGCGGAAGAAATCCTATGGAAGAAAGAGTTTATTGTAAATTACACGTTCTTCATGCTTATCAACCTAAGGGCTGGAAAAATGAAGAAGAAGATAGAAATACAAAAGGAATAACAGAAGAGCTTCCAGAGTTTCTTGAAAAGAAAATTAAATCTGCTTAATTAGTATAAATAATCTTGGATTTTAGTTTCATTTCTTCGCCTAAAGATCTTAATCTTTTTTGAACTTGATTAGAAATTACTTGTAAATCTTTTTTAGAAACTTTTAGAATTAAATCTTTAGTACTGTTCTTATAAATTTTTATCTTATCAAAAAATATATTAGATATAACTCCAATCGAAGATGCTAATCGTAAAGCCGCTCCGATCTGTTTGCAAGCTGCAATCTCTTCATTGTTTAGCAATTTTACAAACTCAACATTTGGATAATATTTAGTAGAACAATGTCTCCAAAAAGAAACTAAGCCGAGTTTAATTCTATCTGTATGAGATAATTTTAAAATAGGTGCATTAATGACTTCTTGAAAAACTAATTCAGCTCTCTGATAAACCCCTAGACCCCAATCAAAATTGCTTAACGAACATGCTGGTAGCAAAAGTCTATGGGGAAAATATTTTTCATTACTCGAAAAAAGGTTTTTTATAAAATTATATAATTTTAAGTAATTAGCAGCGTAGTCTGCTTTTTTATGAGATATAAAATGAACCGATCTATTTAAGGAATTATTCTGCAAAACTTTTAAATGAGACTTACTTATTAAAGAACCTTCCCTAACTCCTGATTGCGAAAGAAACACACTAACTGGATCACAAATTCTAATTAGGTTTGATAATATGAAGCCTCCTATTGGAATATAATTAGTTCTTGATTTAGTAGCAGAAGCTAATTTCTCTGATTTAATTGCTTTTACAGTATTTAATTTATTTGCAAATTTTAAGGTTTCAAGGCCTGAGAGCTTATATTGGTGTAAAATAGCTAGGGGGTAATTAGTCTTTATCATATGTGCATTCATAAGGGTTCTCCATGTTCCGCCACATAAATAAAGATTTTTAATCTTATTTTTTCTTAGCCATTCAATTTTGTTTAAATAAAAGCTTATAATTTTTTTCACCTTATTCTTGTTTCTTTTTGGTTGGTTAAAAAGCCTCAAAACCCCCAATGGCAATGATATTTTTTCATAAATAATATTTTTTTCTACTCTGGCTAGTTCTAAACTTCCCCCTCCTAAGTCAGCTACAAGCCCGTTTACTTTTTGAAAACCTATGACAACGCCAAGTGCTGAATTTTCGGCCTCTTTATTACCTGATAAAATTATTATTTTTTTTTTAATAATTTTTTGAGCCTTAATAATAAAATCTTTAGCATCAGTAGCCTCTCTAAGGGCGGCGGTACCTATTGCTTTGTATTTTTTAACCTTAAGATTGCTAAGTATCTGCTTAAATCTTTTTAAAACAGTCAGAGCAAATTCAGCTCCTTTTGGATCAAGCTTACCAGTACGATCTAAATTTTTTCCTAATTGACAAACTGCTTTTTCATTAAAAACTGGTATTTGTGAGTTTAAAATATTATCGTAAATTAACATTCGGATAGAATTAGATCCAAGATCGATAATTGCTTCTTTATTTATAAAATCTCTTTCTCGCGCAGTCATTTTTATATTATCTAACTAATCTCAATTTTTCAGGCATACTTAAATTAATAGAACTACCTCTACCAGACAAACTAGGATTTTTCATGAAATAATTGTGTGCAGAAAAATTATTCTTTACTGTTGCTTTAATTTTTTCATAACTTTCGTCAGATTTTAAGAACCAACTATTTTCAGCATCTTTATAATTAGCAAGCATGATTTGATCTAATACCTGCTCATGTACTGTGGAATTTTCTACCGGTATTAATAATTCAACTCTTCGATCTAAATTTCTTGTCATTAAATCTGCTGAGCTAAAGAATGCAAGATTAGATCTTGATGGCATCATTTCTCCATTTGCAAAACAATAAATTCTTGAATGTTCTAAAAATCTTCCAACAATACTCTTTACAATAATATTTTCTGAAAGTCCCTTTATACCAGGTTTAAGACAACAAATTCCTCTAACAAATAGGCAAACTTTAACTCCAGCGTTAGAAGCTTGATACAATTTATCGATCATCGCTTTATCTACTAAAGAATTAAGCTTTATCCATATTTCGGCATGCTTACCTTTTGATTTATTTTCAATTTCCTGATCTATTAATGAATATAATTTCGTTCTTAAAGAAAGTGGAGATAAAATTAATTTTTTTAATTTTTTAGGTTCTGCATAAGTTGTTATATAATTAAAAAATTTCTCTACATCTTCACATATAATTTTATCTGAACTAAAAAATGATAAGTCTGTATATATTTTGGCATTGATTGGATGATAATTTCCCGTCCCAAGATGCACATAACTAACTAATTTACTTTTTTCTTTTCTGACAATTAAGCTAGCTTTTGCATGTGTTTTTAGTTTTACAAAACCATAGACAACCTGCACACCTGCTTTTTCGAGAGTAGAAGCTAAACTAATATTAGTTTCTTCATCAAATCTTGCTTTAACCTCTACTACAGCAGTAACTGATTTACCCTTTTCTGCCGCTAGCGCTAATGCTTTAACAATTGGTGAATCAGAAGTAGTTCTATAAAGAGTTTGTTTTATAGCAATAACATTAGGATCTTCAGCGGCTTGAGTTAGAAACTGAATAACAGCATCAAAAGTTTCATACGGATGATGAACTATAAAATCCTTAGCTTTAATAGTTGCAAAATAATCATTATTAAATTGTTTTAGTCTTTCAACTTGTCGTGGATTAAATGATTTAAATACTAAATTTATATTTTTTTTATTATAAATTTGATCTATTTGATGAACGCCAACAAAACTATCCATTTCGTATACTTCATCCTTCGTCACTTCTAATTTGTTATAAACAAATTTCTTTAATAAAGAATCGGCATTAGATCTTATTTCTAATTTGACAATTCGACCTCTTCGTCTTTTCTTTAAAGCTTTTTCTAAATACAATATTAAGTCTTCCGCCTCTTCTTCAAACTCAATATCACTGTCTCTAATAATTCTGACTGAGGTGTATTTATTAAGATAATAGCCTGGAAATAAATAATTTACATAATTACTAATAATATGCTCAATGCTTAAATATTTTTTAACATCCGTTCTATTGCTAATATTAATAAAACGTTCGATGTTTTGCGGAATCAGAATTGTAGCAAAAAATTTTTTACTTTTATTTCTCTTATTTAATAACATCACTAAAAAATGTCCTTTGTTAGGAACGAATGGAAAAGGATGAGATGGATCTATAATCAATGGGGTCAGTATAGGATAAATATTTTCTCTAAATATTTTATTTAACCTAACTTTTTCTGATTTATTAAGATCACGATAGGATACAAACAATATGCCCTCTTTGCTTAAATCAACTTTTAAATTCGACCAAGCTTCATTGGAGGCTGCTAATAGTCTTTTTGTTTTAATAATTATACGCTCAAGTTGTTTTTCACTTGTAAGTCCGTCATGTGATAAAAAAGAAACTTTATCTTTAATTTGATTATAAATTCCAGCTACTCTAACCATAAAGAATTCATCTAAATTATTTGCCGCAATGGATAAAAATTTTAAACGCTCTAGTATGGGATTTTTTAAATTTGAAGCCTCAGCAAGAACACGCAAATTAAATTTTAACCAAGATATTTCTCGGTTAATGTACTTGTTTAATTTTTTTTCTTTTCTTTGCATGTGAGTTTATTTAAAAATCTATGACTTAATATATTACAATAATGTTAAATTTATATGTCATGAGACATTCCAAATCTAGCTGGAATGACGCTAATATTAATGATTTTGAGAGGCCTCTATCCTCTAAAGGAAGAAAAGATATTAAATTTATAATTAAATTTCTAAAAAGAAAAAAAATAAAATTTGATTTTGCTTACGTTTCATCTTCAAAAAGAACTAAACAAACTTTTAAATTATTAAAAAAAAAAATAAAAATTAAAAAAGAGATATTTTCTAAAAATTTATATTTAACTGATGAGAATAAAATATTGAATATAATAAAAAATACTAAAAAAAATTATAAAAATATTCTTCTTGTTAATCACGAACCGACTTGCAAAAATTTAGTTAATAAACTTATAAAAAAAAATTATTTTTTATTTAGGGAAAAAAAATTTAGCACATCAGCTATTACAAAAATAACTTTTCCTATAAATAAATGGAAAAAACTTAATGATAGTAGTGGAAAATTAGTTTTTTTTAAAAGGCCAATAGACTTAATCTAGGAATCTAAAGAGTAACCAGACGATCTAACAGTTCTGATTAAATCGTTCTTTTTATCAATATTTATTGCTTTTCTTAATCTTCTAATATGAACATCTACAGTTCTGCTTTCTACATTAATACTTTCGCCCCAAACATTACTTAAGAGTTGTTCTCTGGAATACACTCTTTGCGGACTTTTAATTAAAAAATCTAATAACTTATATTCTATTGGTCCTAGTTTAATTTCTTTATTTTCTCTAAAAACCTTTTTTGTAATACGATCAATTTTTAAATCTTTAAATATTCCTAAATCTTCAAGTAAAGAAGGTTTTGATCTTTTAATTAATGATTTTACTCTTAATGATAATTCCTTATTATTAAAAGGCTTTGTTACATAATCGTCAGCTCCAACCTCTAGACCTTTAATTTTATCATCAGGCTCGCCTTTGGCAGTTAAAATTAAAACTGGTATATTTTTTAATTTTTTATCTATTTTTATTTGTCTACAAACATCAATTCCTGATGTGTCAGGAAGCATCCAATCTAATATTACTAAATCAGGTATTTTCTCTTTAATAATTTTTAAAGCATCCTCTCCTGTTTCTGAGCAAAAAACTTTAAAACCTTCTTTTTCTAAATTGTATTTTATTAAAGTTACAATTGATTTTTCATCTTCAACGAGCAGGATGTTAGCTAACATTTTGCTTAATTTAATTTTTGATTTAACCTTTTGGCCTATTTCCCTTAATTTCTTCTCCTTTAATTAAAAAGTATACATACTCGCAAATATTAGTTGAATGATCTCCAATTCTTTCAATATTTTTTGCAACAAAAAGAAGGTGGGTTAAAGACTCAATATTCTTTTTTTCTTTCTTCATATTATTTAAAAAGTCTTCAAGCAATTTATTAATTATGACATCAATTTCTTTGTCACTGTTCCACACAGATAAAGCTAATTGTTCATCTTTTTTAGAATAAGAATCCAATGTTTTTTTCAGATTATTCTGCACAAGTTCAGAAGCAGTTTTAATTAATGAGAAATCCGCATTATTAAGATCGACTTTTATATATTTAACTCTTTTAACAATATTTTTTGCTAGATCCCCTATTCTTTCTAATTCTGCAGCAATCCTCATTGCCGATACAGTTTCTCTTAGATCAATTGCCATAGGTTGTCTTAAAGTAATAAGATTAACAACTTGATCATCAACTTTTTTTTCTAACTCATCAATTCTTTCGTCTTTTCCAATAATTTTATCAATTAACTCTTCATCTTTTTTTAACAGAGCTATAATAGAATTAGAAAATTGACTTTCACACAAAGCCCCCATTTTTAAAACCGTACTATGCAGCGTTTTTAACTGTCCTTCGTATGAGCTAACTATATGTTCCGACATTTTAACCAAACCTTCCTGTTATGTAGTCCTGTGTTAATTTATTATCAGGATTCTTAAATATTTTTTCTGTTAAATTAAACTCTAAAATTTTACCTAAATGAAAAAAACCTGTATTTTGCGAAACTCTTGCTGCCTGTGACATTGAATGGGTAACTATTACAATTGTATACGTTTTTTTTAACTCATCAATTAGTTCCTCAATTTTTGCTGTTGCAATTGGATCTAAAGCTGAACAAGGCTCATCCATTAAAATAACTTCAGGATTAATTGAAATAGTTCTTGCTATACAAAGTCTTTGCTGTTGACCTCCTGAGAGTCCAGTTCCTGGCTGATTTAATCTATCTTTTACCTCGTCCCAAAGAGCCGCTTTTTTTAAGCTACTTTCAACTATTTGATCTAAATCGTTCTTATTGTCTGCTAGACCATGAATTCTCGGTCCATATGCAATATTATCATAAATACTTTTTGGAAACGGATTTGGTTTTTGAAAGACCATTCCAACTTTTTCTCTAAGTAAATTTACATCTACATCTTTTTTATTTATTTCTTGCCCATCTATTTTTATAGAACCCTCAACTTTACATATATCGATAACATCATTCATTCGATTAAGGCATCTAATGTAGGTAGATTTTCCACAGCCCGATGGTCCAATCAACGCTGTAACTTTTTTTTCTTCCAGTTCTAAATTTACATCAAATAATGCTTGCTTGGCCCCATAAAAAACATTCAAATTTTTAGTAGATATTTTTATTTTTTGATTTTTCATATTAAGACCATTTTTTTTCAAATTTGTTTCTTAGGTATATTGCAAACGAATTCATAATCGCTAAGAAAAAAATTAAAATAATAATAGTTGCTGATGTTTTTTCAACAAATCCTCTTTCAGCTGACTCTGACCACAAATAAACTTGTACAGGCAAAACTGCTGATGGATCAAGTGGAGTAGATGGAACAACATTAATAAAGGCTACCATTCCAATTAATAGAAGTGGAGCTGTTTCTCCTAATGCTTGGCTAAGTCCTATAATAGTCCCTGATAAAGTTCCTGGCATAGCTAAAGGAACAACATTGTGCATAACCGTCTGAACTTTGGAAGCTCCTAAAGCTAGAGCTCCCTCTCTAATCGATGGCGGAACAGCTTTTAAAGCTGCTCTGCACGGTATAATAATCCTAGGCAAAGTCATTAAAGCAAGCACTATCCCTCCAACCAATGGGGTTGACCTTGGTAAATAAAAATAATTTAAAAAAACTCCAAGCCCTAATAATCCAAATACTATAGATGGTACTGCAGCTAAATTATTTACATTTACTTCGATAATCTCTGTAATTTTATTTTTTGGTGCAAACTCTTCTAAGTAAATTGCAGCTAAAATTCCTAAAGGAAAAGATAAAAGCAAACAAACAATTAAAGTAAAAAATGACCCCATTAACGACGCACCTACACCTGCAATCTCTGGCTCTCTTGAATCAGCATTAAAAATAAATGGCCAATTAAATTCACTAATTATTTTCTTTTTGGCAATTTGTTCATCATAAATTTTTAACTGAAAATCCGAAAATCTTCTTCTATCTTCTGGAATATCTCTCGGAAAATTACCTTTATGAACTTGATCAATATCATCCGATAAAGTCAGTGCAACCTCAGCTGTTTTGTTTAAAACATCTTTATTTTTTAAATAAAACTTTTTAAGCTCAATTGTTGCATCTATACTAACTAAATCTATTAATTCCGCTTGTTTTAATTCTGGAGCATTAGGCGCCAAGCTTAATAGTGCTTCTTGTAAAACTTCATCAAAATTAGCTTGTTTTATTTCTTTGTCAGTTGAGCTTGAATTAATGCCTAATTTTTTTTCATTAAAATTAATTTTTAAAAGAATTTCTGTTCTTGAAAATGCACTTAAACCGTTAGTAAAGATATTTACAAGTAAAATACATAAAAATGATAATGCTATAATAATTGATGAAATTCCGAAAAATCTAAATCTTTTTTCAGCATTATATCTTTTTTTAAGTAAAATTTCTTTTTCTTTATTATTCATACTTTTCTCTAAATTTTTTTACAATGTTTAAAGCAATAATATTTATAACTAATGTGAAGAAAAACAATGTAAGACCTAAAGCGAAAGCAGCTTGCGTTTTTGGGTTATTAAACGATTGATCCCCTATTAAAATTGTTACGATTTGCGTTGTGATCGTAGTAGACGCTTCTAATGGGTTGATTGTTAAATTTGCTCCAAGTCCAGCTGCCATAACAACAATCATAGTCTCACCAACAGCCCTTGATATTGCAAGAAGAATTGACCCAACAATTCCTGGAAGGGCAGCTGGTAAAACTACTTTTTTTATAGTTTCAGATTTAGTTGCACCCATTGCATAAGAACCTTCTCTTAAAGAAATTGGAACAGCATTAATCACATCATCTGTTAACGAAGAAACGTAAGGAATAATCATAACACCCATTATCATTCCAGCTGCCAAAGCACTCTCTGAAGATACATTTAATCCAATTCCCTCTCCGATAGTTCTAAAAAAAGGGCCAACAGTTAATGCTGCAAAGAAACCATAAACAACTGTTGGAATTCCAGCTAAAACTTCAATTAAAGGTTTTACTATTCTTCTAATTTTTCTAGAAGCATACTCAGCCATAAATATTCCAGAAAAAAGTCCAATTGGAACTGCAACACACATTGCAATCATTGCTATGAAAAAAGTTCCCCAAAACAAAGGAACTGCACCAAATACATTTTCGACATCAGCAGTTTGAACTGATGCATCTCTTACAAAGGCTCGACCAGGAGCCCAATTAGTTCCCGTAATAAAGTCAAAAATAGAAACTGCTGTGAAAAATTTAATACTTTCAAAAAGTAATGAAAGTACAATTCCAAGAGTTGTAAATACCGCAATAGCTGCACATAAGAACATCACAACTCTAATTACTTTTTCTACACTTTCTCGAGCTCTTATATTTTTTAAGATTTGAGAGTATGCGAAAGATAAAGAAAATATTATTGCACTGAAAATAACTGCAAGTTTTGATAATTCTAAAATCTTATTAAGACTTAAAAATTTTTCAGCGTAGGGCACTAAATTTTGAGGAATAGTGCCTGAAAAGTTTTTTTCAGCAATAGATTTAATTTCAGAAAATATTAAATTTAATTTATTCTCATCTATTGAAGGATCGGCTCTAAAATCGGATAAAATAAAAACTTTGACAATATATAGTTCAGAAAAAGACCAAAAAAATAATATTATTAAAGCTGGTAAACCACACCAAGCTGCTAAGTAATAACCATAATATTCGGGTAATGAGTGGAATTTTTTTCCACTTATTTTTGTTTGTTTTAAAACTTTTGATTTTCCAAAAAAATAACAAGATAAACTAAAGACAACAATCAACGATAGTATTGTAAAATTCATTTGACTTATATTATTTTATACTTCTTGACTTTTAATTTTAGAGCCGAAATTATTTTCGGCTCTAAATTCAATTAACTTAACTAAACTTTAATTTAGTTCTTCATCGCTGTTAACTTAACAGCAACATCTCTAACTTTTTCCTCTGTTTCTTTAGCGTTTGGAACTAAACCAACTTTAAAAAGATAACCAGTTGAACCAACTGCTGTTTTTCCAGTGTATTCAGTTAAGAATTCTTTAAATCCTGGAATAACTGTAGCGTGAGCTTTTTTAGCATACAAGAATAATGGTCTTGCAACAGGATAGGTATATTTCTGGATCCCTTCAATTGTTGGAGCAATTCCATCAATCTTTGCAGCCTTAATTTTATCTTTGTTTGCAACTAGATAGCTATATCCAAAATATCCGAAAGCATTTGGAGAAGAACCAAGTTTCTGAACTATCAAAGTATCATTCTCACCTGCTTCAATTACAGCGGCATCTTCTCTATATTTTGTGCAATTTTTTGGATCTGCTAATTTTTTGAAAGCTTCGTCACAACCCTTGCCCATTATTAAATCATCCCAAGCATCTCTTGTGCCTGATGTTGGTGGAGCTACTAAAATTTCAATTTTTAGATCAGGTAAAGACTTATCTATTTCATTCCAGTTTTTATATGGATTTTTTACTAATTTTCCATCAACTACAACATCATGAGCAATTGCTTTCCATAGTTGCGTTTTTGTAAAATTAACATCTTTTCCTTTGATTGAATGTGCAAATGTTAAACCATCATTACCAATTGGTAACTCTATAATTTCAGTTACACCATTTTTAATACATAGTTCCATTTCATCTTTTTTAATCGCTCTTGAAGCTCCAGTCATATCTGGATGTTGAACGCCTACACCACCACAAAAAGATTTAAATCCGCCACCCGTTCCTGTGCTTTCAACAACTGGTGTTTTAAATTTTCCCTGCTTTCCAAATCTTTCCGCAACTACTGTTGTGTATGGATAAACTGTTGAAGATCCAACTATTTTTATTTGATCACGTGCTATTGCTTGAGATGAAATCATAACAGCAACTGCAGTGATAAATATTGTCTTTAATTTAATCATAATTATCCTTAGTTATTTAATTGGCCGTACATTAATTTTTTAAGATGTTTTAATTATTACAATTTAATGACACTTTTGTTACAAAGTTAACCTTTTAGTTGTAATAAAAGTTATTTAATCTCATCATTTCATTCCTTTTTAATAATATATTGGATAAGGTTTTTCATTTTTCCATTCCTGAGTGCTTCCTAATCTGCCTTTATTGACAGGCTCATAAGCATTCACCCAGCCTCCATATACTGACCAATCAAATCTAGGTTTAGAAAATTTAATTGTAACTTCTTTTTTAAGTTTTGCCCTAGCCTTTTCAAGTTCAGCTTTTCTCTGAGCATCTCTCATTTTCTGATATTCATCTAACTCACTGTATGAAGTTTTTTCTTTAACTTCTTCTGGCTTAGATGTTGCTGATGCTAAAGTTTTTCCAGTTATTGATTTATATAAAGCAGGATTTTCTTTTTTTATATGCTCACCATTTTCTTTTAAAAAATTAGAACATTCCTCTTTTATAAGTGTATTAAAAAATGCATTTGTAAAAGTTGGCTTTGTTTTAATACGGTACATGCTTTTGTACCTTGCATTTGATAAAAAAAGCCTTTTATTACGTGCATAATAACTGATTTTGGAAGGATGTATTTTTTTCATTTTCTACCTCCTTTTTTTCTTTTTTTCTGAGTTCTAAAAAGAAGATCTTCATACATCTGACTTCTGCTAATCAATCTGCCTTCAATAGTATTAAGCTTTAACAAAGCGCTTCCAGCATTGGAATCTTTTGTAAAGGCAACACCTATTAAAGATTGATTTTTGTTAACTGAATTTTGATGATTTTTAGTAAAAGTATTTCCTAAAATCTTATCTGAAAATTTAGGTTTGCTGCTATCTGCATCAAACTCTAAAATTTCATTACCAAAAATCGCCGTTTCAATTGAAGTGACTCTGCGAAGTTTCCATTTAATTTCTACGATTTTAATGAAAATCTCCTCTTCATATGCTCCGACTGGCTCATATATTTTCAGCATACTCTCTTTAAAAGCATTAAACTCTTCAAGATTTTCGCCGATTATTACCAAACGCTCTGCTGTTAAAGCATGCGTTATGGCATTACCTGATACTTTCTGTTTGCCTTCAAAAGTTATAGGGCCTGTACTTTTTTTAGCATTTTCTCTGTTTGCTCTGATTTTTCTATCAGAAACTACTTTTAACTTACGTATAGTCTTCATCTTTGCTCCTTATTAAATTATTAATTTTTTCAACACGCAGCAAAATGCCTTGTGCTGAAACACAAAATTGAAATACCCACCAGAAGTGGCTTTAATTAAGGGTGCGTAATTTTAAAGACTTACGAAACTTAAGAGTTAAAAACTCGCAGGAGTTAATCCTGAATTATTAAATTATACTAAATTTATTATTTTGTCAACCTATAGTGGTAATTTAAATTTACTTAAAATTAATTAGAATTTTCTTAAAATTGTAAACTAGGCTTTAGGTAGTCTAATAATAAATTCACTACCAAGTCCAATTTTACTTGTAATTTTTAACTCACCTCGATGTTGATTTATTATATGTTTTACAATGGCCAATCCTAATCCTGTTCCCTCAATTTTTAGTTTTCTAGTATTTTCAGCCCTAAAAAATCTTTCTGTAATTCTATGAATGTCTTCTTCGTTAATTCCTATGCCTTCATCAATAATTGAAATTGAAACATACTTTTTAAAAATTTCATCAGCTTTTAAAATTTTAATTTTGATAGTTTTTGAAGGATTGCTAAATTTTATTGCATTATCAATTAAATTTAAAAATAATGTAGATAGTTTTTCTGCGTCACCTATTACAAATTGTTGATTATTATCTAAATCTACTTTTAATGAAATTTGCTTTTCTTTTATTCTTTTAGAAGTTAAAATAATTACATCTTCAATTATTTTTTTTATATTAACTTTATTACTAATTGAGATATGTTCTTGTTGCTCTATTCGACTCAACATCATTAAATCTTCTATTAAAATCTCCATTTTATTTGCTTCTAATTTCATGATTTCAATAAATTTTTTTTGAGATCGTGGATCGTCTTTTGCAGAATCTTCAATCGTTTCTAAGAAACCTTTTAGTGAAACTAGCGGTGTTTTTAAATTATGACTTGCATTAGCTATAAAATCAGAACGAATTATTTGAGATTTTTGTACTTCAGTAAAATCTTTAAAAACTAATAATATTTGCTCAAATTGAATGTTACTTATGCTTGTTTTGTAAAATTTAAAAATCGGGTTTTTAATCTCGATATTTATTGTTTTTATTTCTTTATCAATCCTGTGCTGATCTATTTGATCTAGAAGTTCAGATATTCTTATAGCAACGCTTATATGTTTACCTTCTAGTTTTTCACCAAAGTTGTTTGTGGCTGATTTATTTGCGTAAATTATAACATTAAATTTATTTAAAATGATAATTACATCTTCGATTTTATCAATAAATAATCTTTCTAAGTCTTTTTTTCCTAACTCTGAGTTAAAGTTTGTGATTATTTTTTTTTTTGTTTCAATATTTTGATCTTCTTTTTGATAATTAATAAAAATAATAAATACGAAAAATATTAAAATATTAAAAAATAGTATCCATAAAGAAAATTTTAAAAAAATATAAAAAATTACATTTGCTAAGATTGCTGTACCGCCGATTAAATAAATCATTAATTTGATAATAGTCTAATAATATTAAGATTATTTAACAGAAATTGTGCAATAAAAAAGTAACATAAGTTTCATATTACTTACACACAAATCACCTAATTGAGGCTTCAATGGCATTTATAAATAATTTAAAAACTAAATATTTACCTAAAGATTTTTTTGTCTCAACAAGTAATTTTTTCCAACCTATATTTGATTGTTATTTAGCAAATAGTAAAAGTGAAATTAGAAAAGCTCAAAGACTTAGATATAAAATATTTTTTAATGAAAGAAATGGTCAAAAAATTTTCAATTTAAGTTCTTTCAAGAGAGATGCTGATAAATTCGATAAATATAGTGATCATATTATAGTTACATTTAAGGCGTCTAAATTTAGCAAAACTAAAATTGTTGGAACATATAGATTACTGCAGCAAAAGGTAGCTCTACAACAATGTGGCTTTTATTCCTCTGAGGAGTTTAATTTAAATACATTGTATAAATCAAAAGACAAACCACAGAATGGATTAGAATTGAGCAGATCTTGTGTATCTCAACAGTTTAGAAAAAAAAATGTTCTACATTTAATGTGGTCAAAAATTAATGAATATGTTCAGCATAATAAAAATGATGTACTTTTTGGAATGGCAAGTTTTTTAGAGGAAAATCCAAATGTAATTAAAGAGGAATTGTCTTATTTATATCAAAAATTTTTAATGCCAGAGAATATAAGAGTTGATGCAATTTTTTCAAAAAAAACCGAAATGAATTTAGTGCCAATTGAAGGTATATCTGACCTTTCGATTATTAAAAAATTGCCTCCACTTATTAAAGCTTATTTAAGACTAGGCGCTAAAATTGGAGATGGTGCAGTTGTAGATAGATTATTTAAAACAACTGATGTTTTTATATATCTTCCTTTTAATACAATTAAACCTGAATATTTAAAGAAATTTAGTTTATAATTTTTTGATTATTTATGATCAAAATATTATTACGTTCGACTATAGAAAAATTATTTGGATTTTCTTATCTTAAACAAGTGTATAAAAAAAATTATTCCGATCCAGAACTACATAATAATTTTTGGAAAAAAACTTTAGAAATTTTAAAAATAGAACATACTTTTAAAGATTCAGAACATATTCCAAGACAGGGACCTTCTATTATTGTGTCTAACCATCCCTTTGGAATACTTGATGGTTTGATTATCTGCTCCGAAGTTGCAAAGTTAAGAAAAGATTACCGAATATTGATTAATGAAGAATTAACCGCAATTGATCATATAAGGGATTATCTTTTTCCATTAAGGCTAGATATGAGCAAAGATGCTCTGAAGCTTAATATAAAATCCAAAAATGATGCTATTGAATTTATAAACAAAGGAGGATTAGTTATTATTTTTCCCTCAGGAGAAGTTGCAACCTCGGAAAAACTTTTTAAAAGAGCTGTTGAAAAAGAATGGAAACCTATAATTGGATCAATTGTAAGAAAAGTTAATTGTAAAATTTTGCCAGTCTACTGTCATGGTCAAAATAGTTTTTTATTTCAACTTACCGGTATTATTAACTACAAATTAAGACGAATACTATTTGCAAGGGAGTTGATTAATAAATCCAACAAAAAATTTTATGCTGAATGCGGCGAGTTATTAGATAGTCAACTTTTTCATAAACTCGAAAATTCTCAGATTGCAAAAAATTTAAGATCCGAAACTCTTAAAATTGCAAATTTACACTAGCAGTTTGTAAGAATACTTTTGCGCAATTCTCCCATGTGTATTGCTTTGCAATTTCTTTACATTCTTCTTTCTTGATATTCAAAGCTTTCTTCATAGATTCTTTTAAATCCCAGTCCAAGCAATCAGCCTTGGTGTTTTGCAAAATATCTAGAGGGCCTGTTACTGGATAGGCTGCAACAGGGACACCTGCTGCCAATGCTTCAATAATAACAATACCAAAAGTATCAGTTTTGCTTGGAAATACAAAAACGTCGCTTGCTGCAAGATAGGAAGCGACCTCTTTTTCTTTTAACATTCCAGTAAATAACACGTCCTTATATTTTTTCTTAAGCTCATTAAATTGAGGTCCATCTCCAACCACAATTTTTGAACCTTCAATTTTTATATCTAAAAAAGCCTTAATATTCTTTTCAATGGCCACTCTACCAACGTAAATATAAATAGGCGAAGGGAGAGAAATATTTGCTTTTTCTACTTTGCCAAAAATATTTTTATTTACGCCTCTACTCCATACTACTAAATTTTTAAAATTTCTATTGGCTAACTCATTTTCCATATTCTTAGTTGTAACTAAAATTTTATTAGCAGGTTTATGAAAATATCTCAAAAATGAATATCCAACACTAATTGGAATATGCGTTCTTTTATTTACATACTCAGCAAACTTAGTGTGTAAAGAGGAAGTAAATTTTATATTATTTTTCATACAATATCTTCTTGCGAAAAATCCGAGGGGTCCTTCCGTTGCTATATGAACTATATGTGCATTAATCTCTTTAATTTTTTTATAGATCTTAGGATAAACATTAATTGATAATTTTATTTCAGGATATGTTGGGCAAGGAACTGTAATAAAATCATTTGGGGTTATCAAA
>JACCDM010343401.1_pt1 | contig 15898 bp, 8 predicted proteins | sample 7445851 | NCBI WGS metagenome assembly JACCDM01 (sample SAMN15323438, study PRJNA562643) | freshwater metagenome | isolation source: river surface water | place: USA:Blue River Watershed | collected 2017-08-16
CTGCATAGCTAAACAATTTTGACCCAGCAAATGTTGTTGATTGATATTTTGTGCCGTCGCCAAAACTCACTCCTTCAACATCATAAATGTTAAACAACGGTGCCTGTTGTACACTTTCTTTTTGTTGCGCTTCGTTCCAGGTTACACCATCGTACCAGTAAGTTTTACCTGCAGTAGTATTGCCACTAATACAAACGGTTGATTGGTCAAGTAATACTGTGCCGTCAGTTGCTTCTGTGAGAGTAATAATTGGTTGAGCGATCAACGGCGATACTGTATCCGGTGTAACAAAACTTACAACATAAATTTTATTTCGTACCGCAGTGTCTTCGTCTGCTGCAAAAATTACTCGAGAACCTTCAACAAATGTGTATCCATCGGTGGTATAACTAGTTGATCCTTCGATGTTCGAAAATGCATCAGTTTCCTCAAAGTCAATAATATCAACTGGAGCTTTTCCGGAGGTACCCATGTTCCACAGACGCAGGCCCGGACGGAATTGAATAATAGGACGCTTTGCTCGATAATTATTGTCAAATACGGCAACACTGTTGTTATATTCTGCGGTGGCATTGATTACATCAACATGGAACCAGCGATTGCTACGTGTCCAAGCATTTAAGTCTTTGCTAGCACGATCAATTGTTAGATAGTCAAGTTGATTAGGTTCAGTAGCAATAGTGCTGTCGTCGGCATCTTCTACATACAGTTCAGGAGTTACATAATTTGTTGCAGGCAACAATTCAATTGCAGAACCTACACCGCTTACATAATACTCTCTATTGCTAATTGCAGTTGTTGCCATGGTTCCAGTACCAGAGCTCAACAACACTGCTGGGCCACCTTCAACTGCACTGACCGTAAATTTTATTCCGTTAGCCGAAATAGACCGAACATAGTAAGTTTGCCCGGCAACTAATCCGCCAAGTGTTGGACTACTGAATACCACCTGTTGACCCACATATAAATCAGTGGCATTGTTGTAAGTGATATAATTTGTGCCTGTTTCGGTTTGCGTACATTCAAACGTAGTTGTGCCTGAACTATATTCAGCCGGAGACACGCTGCCAGTGAATCTTACTCGTAACCCGTTAGTAAACTTAACTCCGTTTGGACTGGTGTAAGTTGATCTTCCGAGAATTTCATCAACATAAATTGTATCTGCGTTGTTTTGATCAACCAATTTGATTCGACCAAAAATTTCTGGGTCAGATCCATCTTGGTAATACAAAGTATCCTGTACGGCAGTTAACAAAGGAATTTGTTCAAATACTCCGCTTTGATTTTTATACCATTGCGTGTTGCTGTAAGTTGCACCATAAGAAATTGTAAATTTTTCTAAAGGAGCAATGTCGGCAATTTTATTAACTTGAAGATATGTTATGCCTGCTATGTCTGCATAGGTAATTTGATATTTTTGATATCGTTGGTCTACAGCAATATCAGTAGTGAGGTCATACGGCAAGCTATCATAACTTCCTGCTAATCCAACGTTGGCAGGAATGTCTATCAACGGATCATAAAAACTAGTTTTGTACCAACCGCCAGCTTCTGTGTCAACTGTTGAGTTTGTAAAAATAATTGTGCGGCCGTTTAAGTTAGTGACACCGTCAATGCCGCCGTATTGTTGTATAAAACTATTAACTGGTTGATTGTTGATTTGTGCAAACTACATGTTTGTCACTAAGTCAACTGTTCCAATACTGGTTAAATTATAGTAAAAGCTCTGAGCATCTTTCAATGGGACATTGAAAATCACAGTACCTAGGTCTTCGCCGTTGTTTTCAACACCATAGACATCTCTGCTGCTGATATTAGGAGTGGCAGGTATAGTTCCAGAGATTCCAGGTGCGGATTGAATCCAAAAACCTGGGCCGGTGCCAGGAGTTGCATTGACAATATTCAATACACCTTGCATGTTGGCTTGGTTTTCTGCTGCGTAGTACAATGTGTCTGGCGCATCTTGTGGCACAGTAAATGTAACCAATCCAGTTGCAGCTCCGTTGCGAGTCACACCAGAATTATAAATGTCGCTTTGGCCAGTAGTTGCTTGAGTTTTAATCCAGAATGGATACACCCCACTCAATGTTAAATTAAACACATAGGTATTACCACGAGCCAGTGTCAATGTTGGATTGTTTTGAAAATCAATTACATACGCCGCAGTTCCTGAATTACGCACACGATAATTTACAGTTTCTTTGGCATTTTGTGCTACTTGAAATGTATAATTTCCGCCGCGTACTAATTCAATAATTGGGTTTTCACCAGCAAGGCCAGAAAATGTGTATACCCCATTTTCTCTTGTAACTTCAAAGTTGTCAGTGGTAGGGACACCAACAGCACCTACGTCAACTGTATCAGGGCCGCCAGGCAACCAAAAGTATTGTGAGAAATTAACAAACGCATCAAAATCAACAAACGGATCCCAGGTATAGTACTCGCTAGAATACAAACGATCTGGACGGGCGTTGTTACCACCTTGGAATCCAACAGCATCATTTAATCCAGGATAAGTGATAACGTTTTTAATTGTGTTAGTGTCTGGAACTAAACTAACAACTCCTGGCTCTAGTTGGTAGTCAGTTCTAACTGTGCTTGGCTCAACAACATATTTGTCATTGGGGTCAACACCAGGACCAACACTACGGCCAATGAAGCCTTGTGTTTTTCTAAAATTTGGTTCTTGGATCAATTGATCCAACGTAGCTCTTAAAAACTGTTTATTTGCCTCAGTCTGAAAAATCTCAGGAAGAAAATCTACACTACGAACTGTGGCCATCAAATAACTCCGCTACCAGGGGCAGTACGCAAATTGGTACTGGTCAATGCTTCAATCACTTCGATGTTGTCGATTGTTGCACCGTTTACAAAGATTTCGCTTGGCTCTGAACGTATTTCGTACAGGTCGCCAAAGTACTTTTGTGAGTTCAGTGGAACCAAAACAACTGAACTAATAATTGTTCCGAGCTGTCTATGCAGGTATGCTGCAAGCTCTGAGAAATAGAATGTATCACCAAAGTTCCATTTGTCAATTGAAAAATAATCATTCATTGCTGCAACAACAGAACTCTTGATTTCACTTGTGCTGGCAGTTGACCCAGTGGCTTTGATTACTTTGATTGTTGCTCGCAATTCAGGTGCGGCCTTTTGACCAAACAATGGTTTAAACACCACTGAATTTAAAATAATATTATCGCTCAACATTTTGTAATTTTGCAAGCCTTGGTATGCAGTTGACAGCTCGTCAATGCTTGGAACTTCAGGTTCAATTACAGTGCCAGTTGTATCACGGATCCAGTTTTGATATGCAGTGTAATACGCCAGTGTTACAACATACAAATCAATAATGTTTGTTGTTCCAGGATCAATACGACTGGTCAACGGTGAATTGTGACGGTATTGATAATATAAATTTTGACGGCCAGTTCTAGCAATCCACTCATCACTGACATTGATCAATGTACGAACACCTGTAGCCCCAACACTTAATTCGTAAAATTCCTCGTCGGTATATGCATAGAATACCTGCCCTGGGCTCCATTCGCTCTTAGCAAATTCAATATCATCATAAGTGGCATAGTCGCTAGTGACTTCGCCTTCGGTTACTAATAGATATCTTTGAAGATTATCAAAGTCAACAGTTTTTTGCAGATACACATATTTCTGTGTGCTGTTAACTGTTGGTGCAACAATCTCATTGAAAAAATCAGGGTTGTCAGGCACTCCATCGTTATCGCTGTCGCGGTAGCTAACAAGAACTTGGAAGTCGTCAACATACCCGTCGCTCTCAACAGGTTGTCCAGTAATAGTCATATAAATGTCGCCAGGAAGATGATCAGTTGAATCAGGTTTTGTATTTACTGCCAAACAGTTGATGTAATCTTTGATCACTGAGCCAGTGCGTGAATCGTATATCTGTGCGCCGTCATAGAAGAAGAAACGAGTTTGTAATACTGATCCAAAGTTATATTGCAACCCACGGAAGGTAATTGTATAGTTTTGATTTTGCACTACAAATTGAATCAACCATGATGCATCTTGATTGGTACCAGTGGTTGAGCCGGCATTAGTTAAACTAAATGCTGCGTCGGTGTTTAAGTTTGTGCTAGTAATCAAATACCAACTGTATGGTGTTCCAGTGATATCACCATTGTTATCGTAACCAATACCAAAGTTACGATTCAATAAAATTTGTTCAGCCATTGATTGCTCAAGTGCTAATGGTAAGTCTGTCACAAATAACGGAATAATAGTATCAACAAGAGCACCAGTTGGCACAAAATTATTGAGTGCAATGGGCCCGGCGCCAGTACTTAGATTGCCAAGGCCGTTATTGTATCCATTGCCTTGAATACTCAGTGGGCTTGCCCAAATTTCTAATTTTTCGTCAGCCCGGCTCGGACTGCCTTGTTGTAGTTTGTTGTTCTTGTCAAAGTAGTATCCGCTGGGAGGAACAAACTTAATCAAACTGCCCACGGACACATACTTGAATGCTGTAGTTGTAGTAAATCCAACTGGGATTGGTGTGCCATTGGGCCAAGTAGATGAGGTCACTGCGTTTCTAAAATAACCAGTTGTTTCATTTGCCAGTGTTGTACTTTGATTCCAAGTGGCACCATCTACCCAGGTAGTTCCCCCATACGTTGGCAATGTTGATTCTGTAACCCTAGGAAAATTAGCATAGTAGAACTGCTTCATTGTACTTTCAACTAAAGCTGGCTGTACTTGATTTGTAATTACATCTGCAATTTCATTACGGCTTGTCCAAGAGAACAAAATAGTAGGAAGTATGTTCTGTTCCCACAGACCGCCATCGCTGCCAAAACTATTTGTGCTAGAATACTTGCCTGTGTTATCAACTAAGTCTAAGTAGCGGCTGGTACCAATGCTGGCACGGTTAAGAGCTTTGCTTTTAACAATTGAGTTGTATTGTGTGTAAGGGAAGAGGTTGTAATCTTCACCGTTGACCATACGGTCTTGAGTGTAGTAACGAGCAGGCGCACGTTGTTTGATAGCATCAATGCTTTCACGAGCTTGCGAGTTACTAACAGGTCGTGTAATGCCGCAGGTAAATGTCATTGTCTCAAGATTACCAGCACGGCTAATGTAACTGATTGGAACAGTTACACTTTGCATTTCTTCAGGGTTAATAATATATTGCAATCCGTTAGAAGCACGTACATACGCACGGAATGTGCCCACGGGAATCTCAGAGAACACACCGTCGCCAAATACCATGGTAATCTGATCGTTTGTTCTAGAAGTTACAGAATAGATAGGACGTAAATCTGTGCCAAGTTGCTCCGCGGCAGCGGCATAAATGTTTTCAGTATATTCCCACTCGCGGCTAACGTTACCAACATTGTCAAGCTGGAACAACCAGCGGTCTTCGTTGTTGACCCCTTCAATGTTGATGTTAACAGTACGATTGCTGACTTTTTCTGCCAAGTTAAAATCTTGGTTCTGCAACACACCTTGTTTGAACATAAAGAAATAACCAGTGTTGGCACTTTGAAATCCCAACTGATCGTTGCGGAACAAAATGTTAAATGTTTGGTTAGCGCGAGGTGATGGCTCGTAAAGATAATCTTTACCAGCAGAAGTAGAACTCATGGCCTCAAATGGCATGGTAACACCGTCTACTGTGGCAGTATACGGCACAATCGGAAGAAATCCAGGCACTAAGTTAATACCATATTCTTCTGTGCGGACGCCTAGAATAGTTTGACGGTTACCGGGGCGGCCCACACGTTGTGTGTCTACTAAACTGGCGTTGATAATTGTTGTAAACTGTTCTTGCCAATCTGGATTTGTAGGGTCAGCCCAGTTAACAGTGACGTTGCTCAAATTAACGCCTTGATAGTCTACAACGTTTTCTGTAGTGGTCACAGAAAATACTTTTAAAAGTCCTTGTGCAGCAGTATTACGTTTAGCAGTATAGCTAACCAAGTCAGCTAGGCGCACAACTGAATCTCTGCGTTCAGCTGTGTCTATGTAATTTTCACGTGTGTTTAGATCTGTGCGGAAGGCTAGTGCTTGGCCCATGAACGCAATAACGTCCAACAAAGCAATAAATTCTGACGATTCAATATAGTCATTGAATGTTTCTGGATAATACAAACGCAAGTAATCAATGAAACTTTTACGTAAAGTTTCAAAATCATAACTTTGGAAATCGGCTTCGCGATAAGTTTGATAGATCTGTTTCCAGTCCTCAACTCCAAATATTGCCGTTTGTCTTGTTGTTGTTGCCATCTTTGATATGCCTCTATGTTTTATTTATCGGCGACAAAAACGGCTCAGTTATACATAGGAGGCATTGCGTTGTTGTAAATCAAAGAAAATACTCAGCCGCTCGGCGTCTGTAGACGGTACTACTTGCAGTTCTAGCTCAATTAAGATTCCGTTGTTTTGCGGATATGTTTGGACATCGTTGATGTATATTCTAGGATCGCCGCCGGCTACACGCTGGACTTCTCGCTCAATACTCTGTTGTAATTCTTCCAATTGATTTTCAAACAAGAAGTCCCACAGCACTGTTCCATAGCCTGGTCGTCCAGGAAGCTGACCTTGACGGATGTTGAAAGCATTGAGCAAATCACGCTTGATCAACTCAAAATCCGTGAGGGTAAACTTTTTGTATTGCCCTTGTGTGTTGAAGCCAATGAATCTTTGTACCATGCTTTATTTATAGGTGTTATTCGTTGCTCCCACGCCCTTCAATTTTGAGAGACAATTGGTACAGCTGATCTTTGAGTTGTTTAGATTGTTGGACAATTAGTTGAACCAAGCTAGCAATCTTAGTTGGCGAATTTGTTTGAAAACTGTTTACTACTTGTTTTTGCGATGGGCCCAAGCGATCGTAGATAGCAAATACTTCAGAGGCCAATGCAGGCCCTTGTGCATTGTATGCTTGTCTAGCACTTTGAAATTCGTTGTTTACTGCATCATATTGTTGTTGAGTAATAGATTGCTGATTAGACAATGCATCCATTTTTGTTCTTACTTCAGACAATGCACGACCTGCTACGTTAATATATTTGTTTATAAGTTCAATTGATTTGTTGACGTATGCTTCACCATCTGCTTGATTTTCAACTGTATCTTTTGGTCCATAGTTAGGTGGTGGTACTTTTTCGTTTCCAACCACTCGATTGCTGGCTGCGTCTACAGTTCCACGACTCACTGTATCTGAGGCGGGCACAGGAGTCTCTTGTTGTTTAAATGCAGTTGGAACTTTTGTGTCAACCAAATTAACTGCAAATGCACCGTCTCGCACTGCACTGCCAAAAGCAGCCTGTACAGAACCAGTTGCATCACCAGGAATAGGTAGACCTTTGGCAAATGCTTCTGCGCTGGGAAGATCTTTGGCTGCGTTTAATGCCATGCCAGCAATGCCTTGGCTTGACAAGTTTTTAACAGGAATGCCAACAGCGCCTAGTCCTGCAACACCTTTGGTCATCAAATCTTGCTGTATTAAACTTTGTTTTCCGGGATTTTTTAGCAAGTCTGTTGCACTCTTGATACCATCTTTGCCGGTCCATACCGCAGGACTTTTTGCAATGTCAGAAAATAAATTAGATCCAGACTCCAACAATGCTCTAGTGCCGGGCTTGACATACCCTGCTGTTTCAAGTTGACCAATACTCAACCCAAACGAACCAAGCCCTTTGGAATTGCTGAGTTTACTGGCTGGTTGACTTACTAAATTTTTAGCCTGTGCTAGCACACCGTTGACTTCGGGTACACTCATTGGCCCGATGGACGATACTGCGGCTCCTGACGTAAGGCCGGCAGTTATTTTTGTGAAGTCGGCAGTGTTAATAGGCGATGTTACTGGTAAACTAGTAATTGCTTTGTTGATGGTTTGAATTGATGTTACTGCTGTAGATCCTTGTACTGCACTTGCTCCAACCAGCGGGCTTCCTTTTACTGCATTTGCTAGTTTATTTGCGCCATCTTTTATTGCTGACACTGCCGGCCCTACTGCGGCTGTTAACCCAGCGGCAGTTTGCGCTAGAGATCCGCCAAGTGCGCCACCTGCTCCGGCGAGAGCGCTGGTTGATCCAGTGAGTGATCCTAAATTGGGAAGATTAGCCTGCGCCTGTGCCAACATTGCTTGTGCTGAAGGCAGTCCGTCAGCTGCCTGTGTTGCAGCACTCAACGTTTCTCCAGGCTTGAAGCCAGTTAGACCACCTGTATCTGCTTGCTTCTTAAAAATTTCAAATGCTTGTTCTTTTGTAAGACCAGGTGGGCCTTTGATTACAAAAGTTTTGGCTGTGCCGTCTGCATTAGTCTCTGGCGGAGTTTCTGCAGTATCTTCTGGAGGACGTGGTAGTCCTAAGTCCGTTAAAGTTGACAGTCCGCGGCGCAATCTTTCGCTGTTGATCCTGTCCCATACAATATAATCGTTACCAGTATAGGTCAAATCCTCATTTCTAGTGCTAGCATACAAACTTGTGTTGACGCTGGGTAAACTGCTTTTTAATTGATCAAGACTAAATGTAAATTCTGCCATGTTATTTTGCCTGTATTTCTACACCAGCGGGCACTGGAACAGCACCCGGTGGCGGACTTGGTTTGCCTTCTTCAAATGCAATTTCAACATCAACACCTTTGTTGTGGTAAGGGTATGGTTCGTGTGTAGGAGCTCTGCTGACAATGCTCTCAAGCCCTTCAGGTTTCACAATCCATCCTTTGCTGGTATCAAACTCAGTGTCGTCCATGGTTGTTTTTGTCAATGGCTGCGGCGTTGCTACTTTGCCTGCCGCTGGCCCGTTGAGATCAATACCCCCGGCTTGTAATGCCAAACTGCTGCCGGCCCCCCACGAACCACCGTTGCTGTTCAGTGTCAACGTACCATCAGCTTTTACACCAATGGTGCTTTTGCTGTACAAGGTAATGTCTTCTTGCGCTTGCATGGCCAAGAACGTGCCGCTCTCAATTTGCATATCCTCTTTGCTTTTCATTTTCAAGTAGCGGCCAGCAAACATGTTGATATCTCTATCAGCATGAAAATTAATATCTCCTTTGGTGCGCACGTTTACACTGTTTGTAGCATACACATCCACAGTGCCTTCTACACCAAACTCCAGCCATGTTTGCCCGTTGGCGTGAACAATATAGAAAAAGTTTCCTGTATCACTCATTGTGATTTGATGACCCAAACTGGTTCTCAGTCGGAACATAGCATTGTCGCCATCTATGTCGCCGTCGTCCATCAAGAAGCTGTGTCCGCCAATACGACCTATAACTTGAGCATCATTGGGTTTGATCTCTCCAGCATTTAGTTTTGTTCTAATGTCATTGGGGTTCATGCCGCCTTGGTATATAGGCGTTCCAGGTGTGCTGATACCAAATACTGCACTGGGAGTTTCGCGTTGACTTGAACTACGCACTGTTCCACGCTCTAAGTCTGTGATTAATCCTTGCTGAAACAGCGCCTGTGCCAAATAGCTGTGTACTGGACGCTGTTGATCAAAAAACTTAGGACTGTTGAATAACTCGTTGTTGTTGATGTTTATTTCTGATACTGGCAAGCGCGGGGCATCAGCAAAATAAGTTTCTTGGTTTTGGTTTTGTATATCAGCTAGAGGTTTGCTAACTGATCCAATAGCAGGCACCATGTTGCCCAGGCCTTGTTCAGGCACTACACCAATATAATATCCTTGGCTTCTATCGCCGTTGACAAATATACAAATAACAGTTAATCCAACGTCTGGCGGCGTGAACCACATGCCATAACTGGTAGGGTTGCCAGGAAATGCACCAATACCATCTGTGGCACCTTTGGTTTGGCTCAGTGGCGAGTTGCCGTAGAATGGAGGCATATAACTAACTGTGGTCCATTTGGCTTCGTCCTCCATGGCTCCTTCGCCGCCATCAGCAAATGCTTCTATAAACACACGTAGGCGGCCAGATCGTGTGGGGTCTACAGTGCTCATAACTATGCCAGTAAACGGGCCAAACTCTGCTGGTACTCCGCCTCTGTCTTGTTTATAATTACTGGGCCGGCCTCGGCTTCGTGGTGCATTCTCTGCCATTGATATTCCTTATCTTTCTATTGCCATTCGTTGATTGCCTGCATTTGTAGCACTGGTAGGGTTGTTGGTATTGGCTGCGCCATTGGGTAAACGAGCTGGACCTGTACCTGTACCTGTTGCAACTGCTGAACCATTGCTGGTTACTGGGCTTCCGCCAGCACCAGTGGCAAAACTATCTCTTGCTGCCTGCAATGCTGAATCTGGCGTGGCGCCGCTTCGTCTTGCAGCAGTATATGCTTGACTGCCTTGTAATTGTGTCAATGTCGGCTCACCGTACACTGTTGGCGGATTCAATACTTGTTGTGTGCCTTGAGCTAATGCGCTAGTTGGTGTAGACCCAGTTACACTTGTTGTATTGGAAATCAAACGTGGATCTTTTGCAGCAAACGCACGACGGGCAGCATTGGCACTTTCTGCAGACAAATTCAAGCCAGTTCTTTTTGCTGTTGCTGCTGTTTGATTGGCAGCATTGGTTCTACTGCCAGAACCGTCAGTGTTTGAATCTGCTGCCGCTGGGTTAGCAGTATTGTTTTTTCCCGGAATAGGAAATCTAAAGATTGAACCATGCAGTGTTTGCTCAAATGCTCCATTTTTAAATTCGCTTATGACTTTGACAGCTTGATATACTCTACTTTGCAGTGGTTGACGTTTTCCACCATCATTGGCACTGGTACGTGCGTAAGGATCTGCTAGGCCTGTTCCAAGATCATAATCCTCTGGTCTTTGCCAGACCATTTCAAACAATACATCTTGGGTGTCAAAAGAAATTGTACCGTCAGGTTCAAATCCTGTTCTAGCGGTGTTGGCACTGATTGTGCCTTCAGTTATGGGTCTAAACAAGCTGCCTTGCTGAATCCAAGCAGGGTCTCCAACAATTTTTACTTTGGCTTCTGCTAAATCACTAGCGTTGTAAATTATTTCTGCGGCATTAGCATTGGGTTCAAATGTTGCACCGTCAGCTCCATGGCTACTCTGATTACTTCGAGGACTGTAATTGTATCTCACAATGTCGTACATGCTGCTGGTAGCTTTGCTGTTGGCCACGGCATTCAAGCTGTTGTTTGGTGCGCTGCCGCTGATGGTAGCGGTGAACATTGTGTTCAGTGTTTCCTGGTAATCTCTGACTGCGGTGTTCTTTCCAGTGAACCAGTATGGATAACTTTTATGCACGCCACTGAATTTACTGTATGGGAAATACTGACTGTCTAAATTTTTCAGCGCATATGGCATCACAGTGTATTTGATTTTGTAAGCATAGTCATTGCGTTTGGGATCAATACCGCCGGGTTGGCGTGTGGCACTCATGGTTATGTTAAACCATTTCACTGGATCTGTTTTGGTGTTGTTGACTTCTTGCGAGCCGTCGGGGTTTTTAGTAACCAAACTTTGTTTGCTGATGTATTCAGAGTTGCGTATGGCCAACTCAATGGCCTGTAAAATTTGTTGACCAGCAGTGATACTAAAATTACGACTTACATTGTCAACTTGTGTTTTTTCAGGATTGAGGTTGTCGGTGCCGCCACTTTTCGTTGCAGGTTTACCTGCTGGAGATTGTTTCAAATCTCTTTTTGTATTTGCAGTTTGTAGCTTTGCACCTTCAATGTCTTTGCCTGATGCTATACCTTGAACACCCACAAACTCAATGGAATACTCATCAGCAATGGTGTATACGCCACGCTTGACCAAGTCTTGCTGAAACTGATTCATGGCTCCCATGAGTCCTTGTGTGACTATTTTAGCAGGTTGTGCCGCACTGGCTTTGGCCGGGGCTTGAGGCGCTGATGCTGCTCCAGAGGCGATAGCATTATCGACCGCTCTTACACTTGCTTGGGTTGCAGGGTTGCTAGCAGTGGTTGATTGTCCGGGATTGTTTGCTGGTGCTGCCTCTGGTGCGTACTTTACATCTGCACCCAGTAAACCGCCCACAGTTATATCAGATAATTGTACGTCATAGGGTATTGTGCCCCTAGATGTATAGCCGCCTTGTATTTGCCCCACTGGTGCAGCTTCAAATTCATAAGAAACCATTTTGGATCCAATGCTCCAGTTTACTTTTGTTAACTGAAATGGTATAAATTTTTCTACGGCTGCTTTTGGATCGCTGGTATCAGAACTCGATTGTAGTCCACCTTTGATCGGTAGCTGTATATTGCCATCTTGATCGTATCCGTAAAATCTTATGGCCAAGAGAAACAATGCAGCGGTGTAATTTACTTTGCCAGTGGCGTCTTTGGGTTCGTTGTTGGCCACAGCTTCGTACAAGCGGTCCAACAGCGTAATGCCTTGCGGCTCAATCACAGTGAATTTGATGCTGTTGGCCATGTGCGCGGCACCCGAACCTTTGCCTAATATTTGATTTTCCAGTGTTATAGAATCAATGTAAAAGTCGTTGGGGAAATAAGGACTGCGGCCAGCATCTGGTTGGCCACCGGCGGTCACTGGTTCTCCATTGGTTGTTCCGCCGGCACTGGGTGGTGGTCTTGCTCCGCCTACATTAGACGAAGCACCGCCGCTTTGAAACAGCAAATTATAGCCATCTATCTTTTTTGTTTTGCTAGTTAGTAATCTTGTGTATTGATCAGGCTTCAACAAATATATAGAAGCTGAATAGGTATAACTGTAAAAGTCATCCAATACATTTGGCTGTGCAGTTACTTTTATTGTGGTGTTGTTGGCTGCATTGACGTTGGTTTGCTTTGTTGTTGTACTGTTATTTGCAGCATCATCGTTGGTAACAGTACCAGACTTGGTTTTTAGCTCAGCACCACCAGGTACACCACCGGGATCATACAATTCACCTGTTTCAGGATTTTGTCTAAGATTAGACAGTGTGCCATCTTCACCTCTAACATCGAGTCCTGTTGCATTACCAGTTGTATCATATCCATTGGTAGCTTGTGTTTGTTCAGTCGTGCGGACTGGAGCATTAGTGCCTGTATCGGTATTTCCAGCTGGTGGTGTTTCGGCCTCTAGAGTTTGAGGTGGTGCTTTGGTAGGTCCTTGCGGTGCATCGTCCTGCACTGTTTGTGATGCTGTAGCAGGCGGGGTAGGCTGTGTAGCAGTTTGTGCGTTAGTAGTTGCTCGTGCTTCTGCTAAGAGTGTGCCTCTCAATGAGGCTGGCATATCACCTTCGCGTATAGCATCACTGATAGCAGCACCAGGATCACCGGCATAATAACGCTGACCATTGTTGGTATTTTCAACATACCAACCGCCAGTGTTTCTGTCTTGATTGATTATCCAAGCCATACTTTAAAATCCCAGGGTAGCTTTGAGCGTAGTAATCTTAGGTAAAAAGATAGTTGTTCCTACTTTGAAATCCAACGGCGGTGCTTGCAGTGTGTTAGGGTTGCGTTGATAGAACACCCACCACAGGGTGGAATTATCATACAAGTCATAGGCCAACAAATCTGGTCTGTATTGATAAGTGGCATTGATTGTAAAACTCAAGTCATCATCTTCTTTGGGTATGGGTCTGTTGACCATAACGTCAAGAAAGAACTGACTGTAGCCAGTTTCGTAATATGGGCTGGTTGCATCGTATGTGGCCATTACCAGAATCCTCCTTTAAGTCCCTGTCCGTTGGCAAAGTTTTCAAGACTAAATTGCTTACTAACTTGTGATCGTGTTTGCACAGGGATTAGTGTAATATCAATTTCCATTTTAGTTGGTACGTATGTTGCTCCGGTTGTATTTGTTACAGTTCCATTGACTATACCTTGTGAAGGGACTTGTGGTTTTGCACCTTTTGGAAGCAATGCGTTAACTAATCTATTGAGTCCAGCCAAACTAGATCCTCCAGGATTGCTGGCCACTGCTGCACGGCGATTCAACAAATTGCTGCCAAAGTTATTGGGGTTTGTTGCTCGTATGTAGTCAACATCGTTGGGCGTTGTGTAATTAAATGAGCTGATCACCACTGGGTGATCTGAAAATTGATATGTACCTAAGCCATTTAACAAGCACACAGGTGGCGGCGTGCCGCGTTGAGGATCTTGACCGTAGAACATTTTTGTTGCTGAACGGAAGAAGTGTATTACTGCTAGTAAATATTCAGCTTCAGCAGTATCTTGTGCTGTAAATGTTCCACGAATATTAATATCGCCTACACGAGAATTTTTGTAATAGACGCCGCGATAGTTTGAGTGTACCAAATCATACTGTTCGTAGTTGGCAGTATAAACTGTTGAAATGGTTGGTGTATACGGAAATATAACACCGTCTGTTGCTGCCAACGGAGCAAGAATGCCAGCAGCCGAACCTCGTGGTGTACCAGCGTTGTACAGATACTGTGCATTGGGGCTTAGACTCAATCTCACACGCCAATCGTTGTTGCCTGTTTGTTTGTAACGAGCCTGGAATGTAGCTTGTTGTTTTGCTCGGTCTCTAAACGCAGCCTCAGACGCAGCATCTCTTGCATCCTCGCTTTGCAGTGCAGCTCTATTGGCAGCTTGTGTTTCTTGTTGTGCAAGAATAGCTTCATCGCTTAACGGATCAACATTGAGGTCAGCTTCAGTAGGACCTTCTGCATTGTAAGCATCTTCTGCATCTTGTCGAGCCCGTTCAAAAGGATCTTCATCAGAACTCACTGGCTCAGGGTCAAAGTTTTCAGCAGCTAACGCTTCTCTAAACGCAGCCTGTTCTTCTTGTTGTGCAAGAATAGCTTCGTCACTCAACGGGTCAACGTTAAGATCAGCTTCAGTAGGTCCTGGTGTATCTTCAGGCACAGCCAAAGCATACGGATCTTCGGCTGCTTCGGCATCGAACTGAGTGGCTTGCTCCTGGACTGGTATATCGTAGTCTGCGTATGTTTGATCTTGTGCAGTATCCACATTTGCTGCATTGGCAGTGTCTGCTTCAGTTGCTTCTTGATCCTCATCATCAAACACTTCTTCTTGCACTCGTTCTAATTCAGGATCGTCAACATACTGAACAGGCTGTTTTTCTACACTGGTTTGATATGATACTGTGCGAGTTGTAGTAGTTGTGTTAGGTGTATTGATAACTGTGGGAACTCCTGGAGTTCTAGCATCAATTTCATTGTTCTTTGCTTGGCCAACTTGATCCTCTAGTTCGCGTCTTCTAGCTTCGCGAACTTCGTTTTCTTCAGGAGTCAATGGGGGCAACCCTTGTCGTCTTCTGGCAAAATTACTAGGGTTGTCTTTGATAAACTGATCTAATTCAGCTTGCTTTGCAGAAGCAACCGCTGCCGCAGCTTCGCTGTTGGCGTTGGGTTTAGATTGTCCTGCAATGATTGTGGTAGTGCCGCCGCCACTGACTGCGGTTGTGCTGTCTGTTTGAGTTGACGTTTTTGTTACCGCGGTAACTCGTCGTGCTGGAGCTTGATCATATGTTGATCGTGGTGGATCACCTCGAACTACTTCTACGTTGTTTCTAGTTCCGGTGCCGACTATCAGTGGTCCAATTTGACCATTCATTCCAATGGCATAGTTTCCAACATCAGCATCGCCAATGCCAGCTTGATTCAGTGCTTCATCTTCTGAAACGCCCTGTTGGATTAGTCTATTAAACGTCGCTGCTTTGTTACGATCATATGGCATGGTTGTATTCCTATGCCTTATTTACCCAAATTTTTAACGGCTAAGTTTATAAAAGGTTGACAACTGTTGTAAAAATGCTACAATAAGTATAGATTAGGAGACTCGGTCAAACATGACTTTACTACCCAGAGCGGCACCACGTGTCAATTACCTCAACAACAGAGACATTTTAAAAGAAATTCACCTTAGCAAAAACAACTACTTCTGGTACAGAGATCGTGTAAACGACCATCAATACGATATTATTTTGCCCAGTATAGACAAAATAAACCAGCGTACAATTGCAGAAGC
>JACCDM010602105.1_pt1 | contig 15893 bp, 24 predicted proteins | sample 7445851 | NCBI WGS metagenome assembly JACCDM01 (sample SAMN15323438, study PRJNA562643) | freshwater metagenome | isolation source: river surface water | place: USA:Blue River Watershed | collected 2017-08-16
CAGGCTCAAGGCCTATGACCATGAAGTGATCGATACCTCGGCGAAGAAAATCGTCGAGACTGTCGAGCGCACTGGTGCAACGGTCGCGGGCCCAGTTCCGCTACCCACAGAGAAGAACACCTATTGCGTGATTCGCTCTCCTCACAAATACAAAGACAGCCGCGAACATTTTGAGATGCGCACCCACAAGCGTCTGATCGACATCATCGATCCAACGCCAAAGACCGTGGATTCATTGATGCGCCTCGATCTTCCTGCTGGCGTCGATATCGAGATTAAGCTCTAAAGGGAGGCGAAGCCATGACAACCACACAATCAAAAGGCAGCGCCATCAAGGGAATTCTTGGCGTAAAGCTCGGCATGACCCAGGTCTTCGATGAGAACAACAAGGTAATCCCTGTGACTGTTGTTGAGGCCGGACCTTGCGTCGTTACAAATGTGCGCACCATCGAGAAAGATGGCTATGAAGCTGTCCAACTCGCATTTGGCGCAATCGATCCTAAGAAAGTTTCCAAGCCAGAGTTCGGACAATTCACTAAGGCGGGTGTAACACCACGTCGCTATGTCGGTGAAATTCGTACCGCTGCTGCTGGAAATTACACAGTTGGACAAGAAGTCAAAGCAGATATTTTTGCTGCTGGCGAAATCATTGATGCCCAAGGCACCTCAATCGGTAAAGGAACTGCTGGTGTTATGAAGCGCCACAACTTCCGTGGATTTGGTGATGGTCACGGCGTTGAGCGTAAGCACCGCACCTCAGGTTCAATCGGTAACCGCACCACTCCTGGTCGCGTATTCCGTGGAAAGAGAATGAGCGGTCGTATGGGTATCGACACCGTTACGTTACAAAATCTCACAATTCATTCAGTTGATGTCGAGAAGAATCTAATTCTTGTGAAGGGTTCAATCCCTGGAGTTAATGGTTCAAAGGTCGTCATTCGCACTGCTTCGAAGAGCGTTGCAAGTGAAGTAATGAAGAAGGCAGGTGCATGATGGCGTTAACCATCGATATTAAAGATGCCAAGGGCGCAAAGGCTGGAACCTTTGATCTTCCTGAAGAGATCTTTGATGTACAGGTAAATGTTCCGCTCATTCACCAAGTCGTTACCGCACAACTAAATGCTGCGCGCCAAGGAACTCATAAGGCGAAGAACCGCGGTGAAGTTAGCGGTGGTGGAAAGAAGCCGTTCAAGCAGAAGGGAACCGGTCGCGCCCGCCAAGGTTCAACCCGTTCACCTAACCAGCGCCATGGTGGCGTTGCCCAAGGCCCAGTCCCACGTAAATATGACGAGCGCACACCAAAGAAGATGATTAAAGCTGCGCTTCGTGGCGTTCTCTCCGATCGTCAACGCAATGATCGCATTCATATCGTTACTGAAATTACTTCAGAGATTGATAGCAAGGCAGCTATCTCTGCCGTTCGCCAATTCTCAGATCGCGCGCGTCTTCTAGTAGTTCTCGCTCATGGCGAAGAGACTTCTTGGAGATCGCTACGTAATGAGAGCGATCTACATTTAATCCGCCAAGATCAACTAAATGCTTACGATGTTGTCATCGCTGATGATGTCGTCTTCTCCAAGAAAGCGATCACCGATTTTGTTGCAGGTCCTGCAAAAGGATCTTCCGCAAAGGGCGTTGGCCGCGAATCAGAGTTAGTTGAGGTCTCCGCATGAAAGATTATCGAGAAGTTTTAATCGCACCTGTCGTATCTGAGAAGTCATACGGCATGCTCGATGAGAACAAGTACACCTTCATCGTTGCCCCAGATGCCAATAAGACCGAGATCAAGATCGCGGTTGAGAAGGTATTCAAGGTTCGCGTATTAAAGGTCAACACCCATAACCGCGAAGGTAAGACCAAGATCAACCGGTTTGGAAAGGGAAAGCGCAGCGACAGCAAGCGAGCAATCGTTCAAGTCGCACCTGGCGATCGCATCGACATCTTTGGAGGTCCCGTCTCCTAGTCGCTTTGCGATTAGGTAAGGGAGAAGGGATAACAAAATGGCACTTCGTAATCTGAAACCAGTCACACCAAGCTCACGCGGTCGCATCGTTCCTGACTTTGCTGAAGTCACACGGAGCACCCCGGAGAAGTCGCTGATCCGTCCAATTAATTCAAAGGGTGGTCGTAACTCAGCCGGTCGCATCACAACTCGTCACCAAGGTGGCGGACATAAGCGCGCCTATCGCGTAATTGATTTCCTCCGTAACGATAAGGATGGAGTTCCTGCTGTAGTTGCACATATCGAGTACGACCCAAATCGCTCTGCTCGTATCGCGCTACTTCACTTTGCTGATGGCGAGAAGCGTTACATCATCTGCCCAGATGGCGTTGTACAGGGAACAAAGATTGAGACCGGTCCTTCTGCCGATATAAAGCCAGGCAATAACTTGCCACTTCGCAATATCCCAGTCGGTACAAATGTTCACGCAATCGAAACTCGTCCCGGTGGCGGTGCGCGCATCGCTCGCTCTGCTGGCGCTGGCGTACAACTCGTTGCAAAAGATGGTCCATACGCACAACTTCGTATGCCATCAGGTGAAATTAGAAATGTTGATGTTCGTTGCCGCGCCACTGTCGGGGTTGTCGGAAATGCAGAACAATCAAATATCAGCTCCGGAAAAGCTGGTCGCTCTCGCTGGAAGGGACGCCGTCCAACTGTCCGTGGAGTTGTAATGAACCCTGTTGATCACCCACATGGTGGTGGTGAAGGAAAGACCTCTGGTGGTCGCCATCCAGTATCACCTTGGGGTAAGCCTGAAGTTCGCACCCGCAAGAAAAAAGCGAGCGATCAATTAATTGTCCGTCGTCGTCCAAGTAATAAGAGCCGATAGGAGATCCTTAAGTGCCACGTAGTTTGAAAAAGGGTCCATTCATAGACCATCACCTTGAGAAGAAGGTTGATGAGTTGAATGCCAAGAATGCCAAGAACGTCATTAAGACTTGGTCTCGTCGCTCGATGATCACCCCTTCAATGATCGGTCACACCATCGCGGTTCATGATGGTCGTAAGCATGTTCCGGTTTACATCACAGAAGCGATGATCGGTCACAAGCTTGGTGAGTTTGCTCCAACGCGCACCTTTAAAGGTCACGTTAAGCAAGAAGATAGGACGGTGACCCGTGCCGAGTAATACTCCATTAATCGCGAAGGCTTCGGTAACTAACGTTCGCGTTACCCCACAAAAAGCTCGTCGCGTTGTGAATTTGATTCGCGGACAACGTGCAGATGCAGCGATTCGTATCGCTAAATTCTCACCACAAATCGCCGTTTCAGAATCGGTCTACACACTTCTTAACTCTGCAGTTGCTAATGCAAAGCAGAAAAACCCAGCAATTCGAGATGCTTCTGAACTTTGGGTAACTGAAGCGCTTGTTGACGAGGGTTACACAATGAAGCGCTATCGCCCACGCGCACAAGGCCGTGGCTACCAAATCTTGAAGCGTTCTTCACAAATTTCTGTGACGCTCTCTGATGATAAGAACTATCGCCCAATCTCAAAGGCAGAACAGCGCAAGCGCGCTAAGGCTGCTCTTGAAGCTGCGGTAGTTGAGAGCGCAACTGAGGTTGAAGGAACTGACGCTGAAGCAAAGCCAGCAAAGAAGGCGCCAGCGAAGAAGGCAACTGCAAAGTCTTCAACTAAGAAAGCTCCAGCCAAGAAAGCACCAGCTAAGAAGAAGGAGGCCGAGTAAATGGGTCAAAAGATAAATCCACATGGCTTCCGCCTTGGAATAACAACTGAGTTCAAATCTCGTTGGTATGCCGAGAAGCTCTACAAAGATTATGTAAAAGAAGATGTCGAAATCCGTCGTCTCATGGAGAAGAAGATGGAGCGCGCTGGCGTATCTCGAATTGAAATCGAGCGTACTCGCGAGCGTGTTCGTATCGATCTTCATACTGCGCGCCCTGGAATTGTTATCGGTCGCCGTGGAACTGAAGCAGATCGTCTCCGCCTTGACCTTGAGAAGATGACTGGAAAGCAAGTCCAGTTAAATATTCTTGAAGTTAAGAATCCTGAGATTGATGCCCAACTTGTTGCCCAAGGAATTGCCGAACAGCTCGCTGCTCGTGTCTCATTCCGTCGCGCAATGCGTAAGGGAATGCAGACTGCGTTTAAAGCTGGCGCAAAGGGCGTTCGCGTCCAATGCGGTGGCCGTCTTGGTGGCGCTGAAATGTCGCGCTCTGAGTTCTATCGCGAAGGTCGCGTTCCGCTTCACACTCTCCGCGCCGATATCGATTATGGCTTCCATGAAGCGCATACAACTTTCGGTCGCCTTGGTGTGAAAGTTTGGATTTATAAAGGTGAGGTAATCGAGTCGCGCGCTGAGCGCGAAGCAGCTGCGCTCGCAGCAGCAAAGGCTCCAAAGGCTGATCGTCCACGTCGCCAACCACGCGCACCTCGCGGTGAAGTAACAACTTCAAGTGTTGAAGAGCGCGCACAAGAGGCAGCAGCTCCAGCAGCAACAACTGCACCGGAGACAACTGCTCCAACTAGCGAAGGAGGCGAGGCGTAAATGTTGATTCCACGTCGCGTTAAGTACCGCAAGCAACATCATCCAAAGCGCTCTGGTAAGGCTAAGGGTGGAACTGCAGTTGCATTCGGTGACTTCGGACTTCAAGCAACTGAGGGTGGTTATGTAACTAACCGCCAAATTGAAGCCGCTCGTATCGCAATGACTCGTTACATCAAGCGTGGTGGAAAAGTTTGGATAAATATTTATCCAGATCGCCCACTTACAAAGAAGCCTGCTGAAACTCGTATGGGTTCCGGTAAGGGTTCCCCAGAATTCTGGGTAGCAAATATCAAGCCTGGCCGAGTTCTCTTTGAGATCTCTGGCGTAACTCTTGATATTGCAAATGCAGCGCTCTCGCGCGCAGCTCACAAACTTCCCGTTAAGTCTCGCGTTGTACTACGTGAGGAGGCATAAACATGGCGAAGATAACCAAGGCCGAAGAATTCCGCGGCAAGACAACTGAGGATCTCCAAGAGATGCTCAAGGAGTTGAAGGAAGAGTTATTTAACCTTCGCTTCCAGGCAGCAACTGGCCAACTTGAGAGCCACGGACGCTTGACCGCTGTCCGTAAAGAGATCGCTCGTATCTACACGATTATCCGTGAACGCGAACTAGGTATCGGAGGTGCTGCATGAGTAGCGCAGATAAGAACGAAAACCGTAACTTCCGCAAAGTTCGTGAAGGAATCGTTGTGAGCGACAAGATGGATAAGACCGTCGTTGTGAAGGTAGAAGATCGCGCTAAGCACGGCCTCTACTCAAAGGTCATCACAAAGAATAAGAAATTTAAGGCGCACGATGAGACTAACTCCGCTGGAGTTGGCGACCGCGTTCGCATTATGGAAACCCGACCACTATCTGCAACAAAGCGCTGGCGCGTTGTTGAGATCATCGAGAAGGCGAAGTAACCATGATTCAAGCAGAATCACGTCTACGTGTAGCGGATAACACCGGAGCTCGCGAGCTTCTCTGTATCCGTGTTCTTGGTGGCGCAAAGACTCGCTACGCCGGAATTGGCGATGTAATTGTCTGCTCCGTAAAGGATGCAATCCCTGGTGGCCAGGTCAAGAAGGGCGAAGTTGTAAAGGCTGTAATTGTTCGCACTGCTAAAGAGAATCGTCGCGCAGATGGTTCCTACATCAAGTTTGATGAGAATGCCGCTGTCATCATCAAAGAAGATAACGAACCACGCGGCACACGTATCTTCGGTCCAGTCGCACGCGAACTTCGCGATAAGCGATTCATGAAGATCATCTCACTTGCTCCGGAGGTGCTCTAGTGCGTATCAAGAAGGGCGATAAGGTCCTTGTAATTGCCGGAAAAGATAAGAATAAGACCGGCACAGTTCTTAATGTGAACACAAAGACCGGACGCATCACCGTTGAAGGAATTAATCGCGTTAAGCGCCACACTAAGGAAGAGAACACCCAACGTGGTGCGAAGGTTGGCGGAATTCTCACCGTGGAAGCGCCTATTCACTACTCAAATGTCATGCTCCTCGCAGAGGATGAACAGAGCACACGAATCGCTGTAAGAGTTGATGAGGATGGAAAGAATGTCCGCATCTCTCGCAGAACTGGAGGAGATATCTAATGACGACCGCAACAGCGCCACGTCTTAAGTCTCGCTACAAGAGCGATGTCGCTGCGCACCTACAACAACAGTTCGGTTATAAGAACCGGATGCAGATCCCAACTCTCACCAAAGTCGTTGTAAATATGGGTGTTGGCGAAGCTGCTAAGGATTCTAAGTTGATTGAAGGCGCAGTCCGCGACCTAACGACAATTACTGGCCAAAAGCCAGTTGTCACAAAGGCGCGTAAATCAATCGCTAACTTCAAACGCCGTGAAGGTCAACCAATCGGTGCGCACGTAACGCTACGTGGCGACCGGATGTGGGAGTTCATGGACCGCCTGCTCTCAATTTCACTACCTCGTATTCGCGACTTCCGCGGACTCTCCCCAAAGCAGTTCGATGGAAGTGGTAACTACACCTTCGGTCTCACCGAGCAGGTCGTGTTCCCAGAAATCCAACAAGATAAGTTGGATCGCGTTCGCGGTATGGATATCACAATCGTCACATCGGCCAAGAATGATGATGAAGGTCGCGCACTTCTTCGCGCGCTCGGATTCCCATTCAGGGATTAATAGGAGACCAAACTAAATGGCAAAGACATCACTTAAGGTCAAGGCAAGCCGCAAGCCGAAGTTCAAGGTGCGCGGTTACACACGTTGCCAACGTTGTGGTCGTCCGCACTCTGTTTATCGCAAGTTCGGCATCTGCCGAGTCTGCTTCCGCGAAATGGCACACCGCGGTGAACTTCCTGGCATAACGAAAGCTTCCTGGTAACAACTATCGGATAGGTCTCGAAAGAGATACCACCCGAAGAAAGGCGATAAGCCAAATGGCAATGACAGATCCGATCGCAGACATGCTCACTCGTCTGCGTAATGCGAATACTGCCTACCATGAAACGGTTGCAATGCCGTCTTCATCGGTAAAGGCACGTATTGCAGAAATCCTTCAGAAAGAGGGATACATCGCAGGTTACAAAGTCACCGATAACCAAGAAGGTTTCGGTAAGACTCTTGTAATCGATTTGAAGTACGGCTCAAACCGCGAACGTTCTATCGCAGGACTTCGTCGCGTCTCTAAGCCGGGACTTCGCGTATATGCAAAGTCGACTGGACTTCCAAAAGTTCTTGGTGGACTTGGCGTTGCGATCATCTCGACCTCTCAAGGGCTCTTGACTGATAGACAAGCAAATAAGCAAGGCGTAGGCGGAGAAGTTCTCGCCTACGTATGGTGATTGCTATGTCACGTATCGGAAAAATGCCAGTCGCTGTTCCTAAGGGCGTTGAGGTAACACTTAATGGCCAAGCTCTCTCAATTAAGGGACCAAAGGGAACGCTCACACATAATTTCCCTGACCTAATCAAGGCTGCGAAAGACGATAGTGGAATAACAATTTCGCGCGCTAACGATGAGCGCCTTGCAAAGTCGCTCCATGGTTTGTCACGCACCCTTGTTGCAAACATGATTACTGGTGTAACCCAGGGCTACTCAAAGAAGATCGTAATTACCGGCGTTGGCTACAAAGTTGCGCTGAAGGGTAAGGATCTTGAGTTTGCGCTTGGCTACTCACACCCAGTTCTCTTTAAAGCTCCAGAAGGAATTTCATTTACAGTCGACTCACCAACTGAGTTGACTGTTGCTGGCGTAGATAAGCAACTCGTCGGTGAGACCGTTGCGAAGATCCAGAAGCTACGTAAATCCGATCCTTATAAAGGTAAGGGATTACATCTTCTTGGTCAGCGCATCCGTCGCAAGGCTGGAAAGACAGGTAAGAAGGCATGAGTATCGCTAAGAAGATTGTTAAGGGCTCTACTCAAGTTGCCCGCGCCCGCCGTCACTTCCGAGTCCGTAAGCGGATCTCTGGAACCACCGAGCGCCCACGTCTAGTTGTGACTCGTTCTGCGCGTCACCTAGTTGCACAAGTTGTTGATGATTCAAAGGGCCACACTTTGGCCTCAGCATCAACGATGGAAAAAGATCTTCGCGCTCAATCAGCAGATAAAACCAAGAAGGCTCGCACTGTTGGCCAACTTGTTGCTGATCGCGCAAAGGCAAAAGGAATCACCCAGGTCGTCTTTGATCGAGGTGGTAACCGATACACCGGACGCGTTGCTGCACTTGCCGAAGGTGCTCGAGAGAATGGATTGGACTTCTAATGGCTAATGAAGAAGTAACAGCACCAGAAGCTGGCGAGAAGCCAAAGCGCGGTCGCGATAAACGCGAACGTCGTGAAGGCGGAGATACTCGCGAGAAGTCCCCGTACATCGAGCGCGTTGTCTTTATCAACCGCGTTGCCAAAGTCGTATCTGGTGGTCGTCGTTTCTCCTTTACCGCACTTGTAGTGCTTGGTGATGGAAATGGAATGGTGGGCGTTGGTTACGGACAGGCGAAGGAAGTTCCACAAGCGATTGCGAAAGCTGTTGAAGAAGCTAAGAAATCATTCTTCAAAGTTCCTCGAATCCAAGGAACAATTCCTCACCCAGTCCAAGGTGAAGATGCTGCTGGCGTAGTTCTACTTCGCCCAGCTGCACCTGGTACTGGAGTTATCGCTGGTGGTCCAGTCCGCGCTGTTCTTGAGTGCGCTGGAATCACCGATGTTCTAACTAAATCTCTCGGATCAAATAATCCGATCAACATGGTCCATGCGACTGCAACAGCGCTGAGGAATCTTGAAGATCCAGCAGCAATTGCAGCTCGTCGCGGCCTTCCACTTGAGCGCGTTGCTCCTGCAGCAATCATCCGCGCTATGACAACAACGGCAGGTGCGTAATGCCACGTTTGAAAGTAACTCAAGTTCGTTCCAAAGTTGGTAACGCCCCAGATCAACGCGAAACTCTTCGCTCACTTGGTCTAAAGCGCGTTGGTGATGTCGTTGTAAAAGAAGATCGTCCCGAAATTCGCGGCATGGTCTACAACGTCCGTCACCTAATCAAAGTCGAGGAGGTCGAGTAATGGTGCTTAAGGCGCATCATCTCCGTCCAGCACCAGGTGCTAAGAAGGAGAAGACTCGTAAGGGTCGCGGCGAAGGCTCAAAGGGAAAGACTTCTGGTCGTGGCGGAAAAGGAACTCGTGCTCGTAACGTAGTTCGCGCTGGCTTCGAAGGTGGCGCAATGCCGCTCGTTCAGCGACTTCCAAAACTTCGTGGTTTTAAGAACCCAGAGAAGATTGAATACCAAGCTGTAAATGTCTCCACAATTAATGCGCTCTTCCCTAAAGGTGGAGATGTAAGTGTTGAGGATCTCTATAAAGTCGGCGCAGCTCGCGCTGGCCACCCAGTAAAGGTCCTTGGAAATGGCGATATCTCAGTTAAGGTAAATGTCACCGCACATAGTTTCTCTGCATCGGCAAGCGAGAAGATTGCTGCCGCCGGCGGAAGTGCCAAGACGCTTTAGTTAGAACAAACCCGAGGAGAAGAAATTGTTGCTCTCAGTATTTGGTAAGGCATTTAAGACGCCTGACCTACGTCGCAAGATTTTCTTCACCCTTGCCATCATGGCGCTCTTTCGTTTCGGATCAGTAGTTCCGACTCCGGGCGTCTCTTATGTTGCAGTCCAAAAGTGTCTTGCAAATGTAGATACTGGTGGATTACTCGGTCTTGTAAATCTCTTTAGCGGTGGCGCACTTCTCCAACTTTCAGTCTTTGCCCTAGGCATCATGCCTTACATCACCGCATCGATCATTGTCCAACTTCTTACCGTTGTAATCCCTAGGTTCGATGCGCTAAAGAAGGAAGGCCAATCCGGAACTGCAAAGTTAACTCAATACACCCGATACCTCACTATTGGTCTTGCAATCCTGCAGACATCTGGACTTATCGCGGTTGCGCGTACCCCAGGACGTTTGATTCAAGGTTGTACTGAAGACATCATCCCGGATACTTCATGGCTAAGAATTCTTACGATGGTATTTGTTATGACAGCCGGCACCTCGGTTGTTATGTGGCTCGGTGAGTTGATTACTGATCGCGGTGTTGGAAACGGTATGTCCATCTTGATCTTCACCTCAATTGCTGCAACTTTCCCTTCACAACTTTGGGCGATTCGCTTATCGCGCGGTTGGTTCACCTTCGCATTCATTATGGCCGTTGGTGTTTTAATTGTTGCCGCTGTTGTATTCGTTGAACAATCTCAGCGCCGTATCCCGGTCCAATATGCGAAGAAGCAAATCGGCCGCCGCGAGTATGGTGGCACAACTACCTATATCCCCATAAAGGTCAACCAATCCGGCGTTATCCCAGTCATTTTCGCTTCTTCCTTGCTCTACATCCCATCCTTAGTCGCAAACTTCACCAACTCACAAGCTGCGTGGGCGGTCTGGATTAGCACCAATTTCGTCACCGGAGATCATCCGATCTACATTGCTTCCTATGCCTTGCTAATTATTTTCTTTGCATATTTCTATGTCGCAATAACATTTAACCCAGAAGAGACCGCAGAGAACATGCGTAAGTACGGCGGCTTCATCCCGGGTATTCGTGCGGGTAAGCCCACAAGTGATTATCTGCAATATGTACTTACTCGCATTACTGCGCCAGGTTCTTTATATCTCGCGTTAGTTGCAATCATTCCGATTATCGCCTTGATTCTCTTTGGCGCGTCACAACAATTCCCATTTGGCGGAACTGCAATTCTAATTATCGTTGGTGTTGGCCTTGATACCGCAAAACAAATTGAGAGCCAATTGCAACAGCGTTCATACGAGGGATTCCTCCGCTAATGCGTTTAGTCCTGGTTGGCCCACCAGGTGCAGGCAAAGGAACCCAAGCAACTCTCCTCGCTGCTCACTACAAAATTCCACATATTTCTACCGGCGATATTTTCCGTGCTAATCTCAAATCCGGAACTGAACTTGGATTACAAGCTAAGAGTTACATGGATAAAGGAGAACTTGTCCCTGACTCGGTAACTAATGCGATGGTAAAAGATCGACTTACCCATAGCGATACCGAAACTGGTTTCTTACTTGATGGATTTCCAAGAAATGTTGCCCAAGCAGAAGTCTTACGAGCATTTCTCGGTGAGCGAAGCCGACCGCTAGATGCTGTAGTTGAGTTCTCCATAGATAACAAGGAGATTATTCAAAGGCTTTCGGGAAGAAGAACATGTAAGGCATGCGGCAAGATATTTGCTGGTGATTTAGCTAAGTGCGATTCTTGCGATGGGGAGTTATACCAACGCGATGATGACCGCGAAGAAGTCATTGCTAGACGCCTTGAAGTCTATGCCGAACAGACCTCACCGATCGTCTCGTTTTATCGTACCGAAGGGCTACTTATTACTATTTCTGCTCTTGGTGAGGTTCCTGCAATCACTGAGAATGTGATTCGCGCTCTCTCTGCAAAGGTAAATTAATTCATGGCGATCCAGATAAAGACTTTGGATCAGCTAAAGACGATGCGCCGCGCTGGCTTACTTGTGCGAAGCACGTTGGAATTGGTTAAGTCTCAAATCAAGCCCGGAATAACAACAAGTGCTCTCGATGCCATCGCCGAAGCAAATATAAAACGCGGTGGTGGAACTTCAAACTTTAAGGGTTATCACGGATTTCCCGCAACAATCTGTGTTTCTATCAATGATGAAATTGTTCATGGGATACCTTCCGAGCGGATGATTATGCCGGGAGATATTGTCTCGGTTGATTGTGGCGCAATTGTTGATGGCTGGCATGGTGATGCTGCCTTCTCGGTCATGGTTGAACCAACTAAAGAAGATTCGATGAAGATGTTAGATGTATGCGAAGAATCAATGTGGGTAGGAATTGCCGCGGGAGTACTTGGTGCCAGACTTTCAGATATTGGCCATGCAATCGAGAACTACATTAACTCCAAGGGTAATTACGGAATCTTGCGGGAATACGGTGGACATGGGATTGGAACTGCGATGCATATGGAGCCACATATTTTGAATTATGGAAAACCAGGAAATGGTCCAAAGATTGAAGCCGGAATGGTATTTGCAATTGAACCCATGATTACTTTGGGATCTGAGCGAACTAAAGTATTGGAAGATAATTGGACTGTGGTGACTGTCGATAAGTCCCATGGCGCTCACTTTGAGAATTCTTATTGCATAGCACCCGATGGAAAACCATTTGTGTTAACAGCTGAAGATGGTGGTAAAGCAAATCTCGCAAGATTTGGGATAGAGATTTCTAATTTAATCTGACCGGAAGTCTCAATAAGCCACGTAGGGCAAGGTCTTTTCGCCACTCTAAAGATTGAGCATCAGCATTTAGTTCTATATGCGAAAATCGTTGGAAAAGCGCTTTGAGTAATTCTTGCGCCTCTAATCGCGCTAGCGGCGCTCCGAGACAGACGTGCACCCCTTTGCCGTAAGCGAGATGGCGCTTGTTTTCCCGATGGAAATCGAATTTATCGGGGTCTTCAAATACTTCTGGATCTCTATTGGCCGCCGCAAGAATCGGCAATACCAGATCTCCTTTTTTGATTTGAACGCCACTTAGCTCAAGATCTGATTTTGCCAATCTCCAGGAGCGGGGAACGGAGCCATCAAATCTCGCCATCTCCTCGACAATCAAAGGAATCTTAGTTTCATCTTTGCGCGCTTCATTAAGAACATCTTGACGAAGTAAGAGCGCCAAAATTCCATTACCAAGTAAGTGGGTCGTTGTTTCGTGCCCAGCCACAAAAAGTGTTACAACTGTCGAGAGTAATTCTTGGTCAGTGAGAGATTCTTCTTCCTGGAGTACTAGATTAGAAAGAACGTCCGCACTCTCCAACTTATCCGCCTGTTTCAGTGCTCTTCTTTCGGAAACTAACTCAAGCACAAAGTCACGCATCTCGCGGAGCATTGCTTCGGCATGCAACGCCTTCTCCTCACTTATCTTTCCGCCTCGTTCGTAAAGTCCATTCACGGCGTGGGCCCAGCGGATGAGATTGGGTAGATCCGTTGGTTTGGATCCAAGTAATTTGCCGACTATCAACGCAGGAAGTGGAGTTAATAACTCGGCAATTAAATCGACGTCTCCTTCAAGTTTGGCAACAAGTGATTGAGCTTGTGTAGTTATTTCGGGCCTGAGTGAATCGATGATCTTGGGGGTAAAGGATTGGGCAAGTAATGAGCGGATCCTTCGGTGCTCCGGTGCGTCGGAATGGGCCAGACCAATTGCGAAATGAGCGTGAAGTAGCTTAATTTTGGCTTGCGCTTCACTGCTTAATTGATTGAGTAAATGGGTTACCCGCCCTTTGCTTGAGTAATTCTCATGATCACGAAGAACCAGATCCACTTCACGGTATCTCGTTAAAACCCATCCGCCTATTGTGTTGCTGAAGTGAATTGGATTATTCGCTCTCAATTCTGCGAAGAGTGGGTAGGGGTTTTTGTAGTAGTCGCCACTTTCAAGGCTCTCCGTAATAAGAGACTCTGGAGAAATAGCGCTCATGAACTGAGCATAAATTAGTTTATAAATTCGGGATAGTATTTCACGGTGTTGCCACCAGGAAAATTAATGGAATTACTTCCTAAATCTTGGCAAGAGCATGATGAGTTTGAGAAAACTCTTTTCAAAGTCTTTATTTCTTACGCTGCCGGAGATGCTTTTGGCGCCTTTTATGAATTTTCCGGAAAACCACATTCAGTTCCAAATCTCCTTCAGGCTAAAGAGAATTGGCCTTATGGTGGAATAAGTGATGACACCATGCTTACTATTCTCACTTTGATATCGCTAAAAGAACCTTCACCAGAACTGGCCTCAAAGAGATTTATTGATCTTCTGCGCGCAAACATTAGTAATCTTCGGGGATTAGGTCCGACAACTCGCAAGGTATTGGGCCTTGAAGTTAAAGCCCATGAGATTGCTAGCGTTGGTAGGACTAATGGCGGGATGATGCGTACCTGTCTAGTCGCATTCCTCTTTCCTGAAAAGTATGAGCGCGACTTATGGCTAAGAGAGTTAATCTCCGCCACACATACGGGCGAGGAAGCAATTACTTGCGCTTTAGAACTAGGCGATCTGATTCATAATGGGGCTTCATTAAATGCAGAGCGAGGTTTGTCTTCATTTTCAAATGGAGTTTCTAATTCCTCCGAGGAGACTCTTGCTGCAGTAAAGACAATTCTCGCTAATTCGAAGAATCTATGGGAAGTATTGCGAAACGCATGCTCCCTAGGCGGAGATACTGATACGACTGCCGCGATTTCTAGCGCCATTTATGCATTTTGGCACCCAACAAGTGATGAGATCTTCTCGTTATCCTGGATTACCGAGGTGGATTGGAGCGAATTGAAGCAGGCACCAGAAGCCCTGCAAGCGCTCTATCGAAAGGTTAATCGATGAAACGCGTCTGGCTGGTAGGGCCAATCTCCTGGGATACGGTTATTGAGATTGATTCATTTCCAATTAATGGCGGATTTGCACAGGGTAAGAATCGAAGGGAACGACCTGGGGGAAGTGCATCAAATACTGCAATCGCTCTTGCCTCAACCGGCGTTGAAACAAATTTAATTTCTTTTGTTGGAGACGATTTAATCGGTGAGAAGCTAGTTGCTAACCTCAAGAGTGTTCCAGCTTTGAAGTCTCATGTAGCTACGCTTGCGGGAGCAAGCCTGCACGCCGTAATCACGGTTGATAGCTCTGGTGAACGAACAGTATTTGCATTAGAGGAAAATCGGCTCTCCCAAATCGAATTTAACTTTAAATTCAATTCTAATGACATTCTCTGTTTTCCAGTTTGGCGGGATTTCTACCTTCCCTGGCTTAATAAAGGGAGAGTAGACGGTGCATTTACAGTCATTGGCCTTACAAGTTCGATGAGCAATCAAGTAGAAGCGGATTTAGCGGTAGCTTCTGAGAAAGATATTGCGGAATTGAATCTTGAGTTTGCGCGCATCCCAAAAGTCATACTAACTAAGGGCGCTGCTGGCTCTGTTTTACTGGATGGCAAATCAGAAATTTTGACTCCTGCAGTTCCAGCCCAGGTTAAAGATGCTACGGGTGCGGGTGATTCATATCTAGCTGGCGTACTTTATGCGATAGCAACTGGCAAGGAATTAACAGATGCTATGGAGCTCGGATCGAAATGGGCGGCGGTGACAGTTGAGACAGATAGCTCAATTCCACCTCATTGGAGTGAAGTTTGTCGTAGGTTTGGCGTATGACCAAAGAGGAACAGCGAGAAAAAAGAGCGCGAATAGCCGAACTTTTGCGGTCGAAAGAGTTGGAAGCGGTAGTTCTTCGCAAAGGTGCAAATGTCGCTTGGATAATTGGCGGAAGAGCTCACATCCCAACCACGTTGGAACTTTCCTGTATGGATGTGATCGTTTATCAAGACCGAATCGTCGTCGTTACAAATAAAATTGAAGCTCCACGTTTGATCGCTGAAGAACTTTCTGGTGATGAAGAGGTATTAGTCGTAAATTGGTTTGAAGGTCGGGATGCACTTCTACCTAAGGGGGAGAACATTGGAAGTGATGGCCCTGACGGGGAACGGACCAATATCCAACCTGATATCGAAGCGCTTCGACGTAACTTAAATACAATTGAAGTGGAACGTCTTAAAGATATTGGCAAGGATGCAACTGCTGCGCTTGAAGAAGCGATGCTAGATATCGAACCGGATATGAGCGAGGTGGAAGTCGCTGGCGAGATTGCCGAAGAGTTGTGGGAACGCAATCTAGAGCCAGTTGTTCTCTTGGTTGCTGGCGAAAGGCGAATAAATCAATTCCGCCATCCGCTTCCTACTCAAGATTCAGTCGGCAAAATGGCGATGGGAGTTATTTGTGGCAGAAGGAAAGGATTAATCGCAAGCGTTACACGAATAATAAAGTTTGGTTCACTTACAACTGAA
>JACCDM010625644.1_pt1 | contig 15884 bp, 14 predicted proteins | sample 7445851 | NCBI WGS metagenome assembly JACCDM01 (sample SAMN15323438, study PRJNA562643) | freshwater metagenome | isolation source: river surface water | place: USA:Blue River Watershed | collected 2017-08-16
ACAACGAGAACAAATGGATCCATTAACGCTGTTTGCCCTGGCTAACGGAGCTGTCAAGCTCGTTAAAGAGGGTTGTAAACTTTATAAAGACATCAAAGGTGCCGCTGGGGAAGTGAAAGAAGTCCTCAAGGATCTTGACGACCAATTTAAAAAGCTCCATCCCCCAGAAAAACCTGCTACCCCAGAACAAAAGCGTCAGTTTGTAGAAGAAAAAGAACGTGTCAAAGAACTGAATCGCAAAGCCAACTCAGGCGAAAGCACAAATGTCTATGCTGAAATAGGTGAACAATTGGGTGCTTACTATGACAACTACTACAAGTGTGTGGCCATATTCGACGAAGAAGAACGACGTGCCAAAACCGAGGTCTACACTGGAGACGCTAGCCTGGGCAAACGTGCTCTACAGCGCATTCTAATGCGCAAGCAACTAGAAGAGATGGGCAAAGAACTGCGCGAAGTAATGATCTATCAAAGTCCGCCTGAGCTAGGTGCGCTGTATACTGAAGTGTCAGAGATGATGGAAGTCATGGGCAAAGAGCAGCAGACACTGATAGCCCAAAACATGCGTGAAGAAGAAGCGCGGCGCAATTTCAAACAAAAAATGGTTGAAAAGTATTGGGTAGAGGGCATAGCCGCAGTGGGCATAATTGTTGTGATAGCAGTATCTTCTGTGAGCCTTGCTTTGGTTGTAGAAGATCGTATCAAAAAGTACCCACATTTAGGCGACGGATGGATACCCAAAACAGAAGAACAGCGTAGGGAAGAAGCAAGACCGAAAGTGTACATTGGAAGATGAAAAGATTATTCAGCGGCAGACACCGCAACACCTGGAGATATTTGCTGCACATAGGCCCGGCTGCCGCTTTTTGGCTGCTGAACTTTATTGCAGCCACAGTGGCAGCTATTGCCATGGTCCTGCTGTTTTGGTGGGACAATCGCTAAATATCTTATAACAACAAGGAGCCAACATGGCAGAAGAAGTCAAAAGCGAAAGTGAAAAGAAAAAAGAAGATTGGATGAACTCTAAGTGGCGTCCGGCCATGGGTTGGATGTACATGCTGACCTGTATCACAGACTTTGTGCTATTTCCAGTGCTCTGGAGCCTGGCTCAAACATTACTAAAGCAGCCTATCACACAATGGCAACCCTTGACACTACAAGGCGCTGGATTATTCCACATCGCCATGGGTGCTGTGTTAGGTATCGCTGCTTATGGTCGCACACAAGAAAAATTAGGAGGTGCAAACAATGGCGGAATCAGTTTACCAACAAGCGGGGGTGCAACATCTGGCCTATCTAGCCCAGCACCGGTCACAAACTCCTGGGGTTCACAACCCTTGGGCAGCGGAAGCCAGTTTGGAAGCACACCTACAACATCAACGAGCTTTGGTGGCAGTTCAGGATTTGGAACGCCAGCGAGTGCAGAAGTTGTCACAGGATTCGGCGGAAAGCCCGCCCCTGTAATCCCACCATTCCCGGAGAAATAAAATGAAACAAGTATTAGTAGCATTGGCCCTGGCCCTAGGTAGTCAATTTGTCATTGCTGAAGAGCCAAAAAAAGAAACCAAGAAAGTTTGTGTTGACGTGAAAAAAGACGGCAAGGATGTAATAGATCCCAAGACAGGCAAGACCAAACAATCATGCAAAGAAGTCAAGCAACACAAAAAACTTGAAGGAACCAAAGTTCCAGAAAAAAAGTAACTAAATAGTTTACTATGAAATTAACTGAGATTGAAAGAATTCGCCAACTGGCTGGCCTCAAAGAGTATACAGACCCACAGGGTCAGTTTACAACCACAGCGGCACCTGCTGATTCCGACCGACCACGCAAAGGATTTGCTGTTAGAGTTGTGGGAACATTTGGTGGGCCCAGGGGCACTTTTGCGGCCCAGGATTTATGGGAAGCCTTGGAACGAATACTGCCACGAGATTACCCCACAGCCGATTATCAGTCACAGGATACACAGAATGCACCACAAAAAAGGGTATTAGATACAGTTCGCAGACAAGGATCTGCTATTGTAAAGACTGGCATCGCCAGCAAAGACATGGCCGAAACCATTGCCAGCAAGTTTGAGAATTATCGCGGACCAATTTATCCTGACCGCTCTATTCCTGCGGAAGTTATACAACTAGATCAATAACTTTACAACTGTTAACTAACCCTGTATAATTAAACATACAGGGTTTTTTAATGACTGATCACTATGCAACACTAGGCGTTGCCAAAAACGCTTCTCAAGATGAAATCAAACGGGCTTTCCGCCGCCTGGCAAGCCAGCATCACCCTGACAAAGGTGGCGACACGGCCAAATTTCAACAGATACAAGCAGCCTACGACACCCTGGGCGACGCAGCCAAACGTCAACAGTACGACAACCCTGCACCACAGTTTCAGGGATTTGGTGGTGGCGCACAGTTTGGCAACATGCATGACATCTTTGCACAAATGTTTGGTGGGCAATCACCATTTGGTCAGGCGCAGGCACGACGCAATCATGTGCGCATGAGCCTTTGGATTACCTTGTTGGATGTGGCCCGTGGCGGTCGCAGACCCGTGGCCCTGGGCACACAGGCAGGAACCAGCACAGTGGAAATTGAAATACCCTTGGGCATCAACGACGGCGACAATGTACAGTATTCTGGCATTGCACCCGGCGGCCAGGATTTGGTAATTCAATTCCGAGTGCAACCACATGCTGCCTTTCAACGCCAGGGCCTGAATCTTGCGACCACACACAAAGTATCCATATGGACCTTGATCCTGGGCGGAGAAACTGAAGTGCAAACCATTGAAGACAGTCGCTTGGTGGTAAAGATTGCACCACACACCCAGCCCGGAACTACTCTGCGACTGCGATCACAGGGACTGAGAGATCAGTCAGGACAAAAGGGCGATCTCATGGTGCTGATCCAGACTGAAATTCCCAAAACAATCGCGCCCGAAATCATTGCAGCCATCCAGAATCACGCATAATATTATCAGAATGCTTGATCAAAACCGGATTAAGTAGTATAATACACTATTCTTACTTTTTATCAACTCACATGAACAACCCTGAAATTGCCGGCATTGTAGAACAAGCAGTGAAAATTGCTTCCAATCTCAAACACGAATATGTAGTCACGGAACACCTGTTGCTGGCCATGCTGTTACACCCACCGTTCAAGAAAACTCTTGTGAGTTTTGGCGTAGAAGTAGACAAAATGGAACAGGAAGTGGAACACTACCTGTTGAGCCTAACTGGCTTGGTCAGTAAAAACCCCGACGCACAACCTCGCAAGACCACAGCATTGGAACGACTGTTTAACCGTGCCAACGTGCAGGTCATGTTTACCGGTCGTCGTGCCATGAGCACTGTGGATCTGTATCTCAGCATCATGAGCGAAGGCAACAGCCACGCACACTACTTTTTGCTCAAGTACGGTGTGAAGAAGCAGGAGTTTGTGGAACACTGGCAGAAACACTACAAGGCCGCCGCTGTAAGCGAGTCGGGCATGAGCACAGACCAAGCCAATGAAATCCTCAACGAATACTGCACTAACCTCACAAAGATGGCACAGGACAATCGTCTTGAACCCTTGATTGGACGCAGTGAAGAGCTACACGAAATGATCACTGTGTTGGCACGCCGCTTCAAGGCCAATGTGCTCATGGTAGGCGATCCTGGCGTGGGCAAGACTGCTATTATCGAAGGTTTGGCCCAGGAGATTCAAGCCGGTCGTGTGCCTGAGTTTATCAAGGAAAGCGAAGTTTGGAGCCTAGAAGTTGGTGACTTGCTGGCCGGAAGCAAGTACCGCGGTGAGTTTGAAGAAAAGTTCAAGGCAGTTATTGCGGCTCTGGAAGCCAAGAAAAACTGTATCCTGTTTGTGGACGAGGCACATACCATGAAAGGTGCAGGCGCCGGTTCACAAAGCAGCTTGGACTTTGCCAACATGCTGAAACCTGCTATTACCAAAGGCAACTTGAAAGTTGTTGCAAGCACTACCTGGGAAGAATTTTATGAGTCATTCGAAAAAGACCGTGCGCTTATGCGGCGTTTCTATCGCTTGGCGATTGATGAGCCGGATGCGCCGACCACTGAACAAATCCTCATTGGCCTATCACCTAGGCTCGAACAGTTTCATAATGTACTCATCGAAACCGAGGCGATCACGTCTGCGGTGGAACTGGCAAATCGTTACATCCACGATAAGAAAAATCCTGACAAATCAATCGACTTGATTGATGCGGCTTGCGCTAGAGAGCGTGTGAAAGACTTGGGCAATGTGACCATTACCAAGGCCATGATTGAAGAACAACTCACTAGAGTAACAGGTGTGCCCACAGACAAACTGCAAAACGAACGCAGTACAAAAATTGTGGAATTAGAAGCCAACATCAAGCAAAAGCTGTACGGGCAAGACGGCGCTGTGGATTCGGTGCTGGAACGTGTGTACATCAACTTTGCCGGCATTGCCAACGACAAACGGCCCATGGCAAGTTTCTTGTTCTTAGGCCCCACAGGCACAGGCAAAACAGAACTGGCACGACTGCTATCGGACAACCTTGATATGAAACTGTTGAAGTACGACATGAGTGAATATCAAGAGCGTCACAGTGTAAGCAGCTTGATTGGTGCTCCTCCTGGCTATGTGGGTTTTGAGGATGGCAATGTAGGTGGTGGTAAGTTGATTTCTGATCTTACTAAGAATCCCTTCTCAGTGATCCTGTTTGATGAAATCGAAAAGGCCCACCCCGATGTCACTAATATCTTGCTACAGATGCTGGACGAAGGTGTTATTACTAGTTCAAACGGTAAAAAAGCCAACTGCAAAAACTGTATCATTATCATGACCAGTAACTTAGGAGCACGAGACAGTGAATCAAACAACATTGGTTTTGGAAATTTTGAGAAAACTGGTGAGGACGACAAAGCTGTCAAGGATTTCTTCAAGCCCGAACTACGCAACCGCATTGACCAAATCGTTAAATTCACTAAGTTGGATACTTTGGCGATCAAGAAAGTCGTTGTTAAGTTTCTGGACGAACTCAAAGCAAGTCTCAACAGCAGAGGTATCCGAATTAATCTTTCTGAAGCAGTGATTGACATGCTGGCTGACCGGGGCTACGATCCCAAGATGGGTGCGCGACCACTGAGCCGTAAGATTGACGAGTTGATCCGTGTGCCGCTGAGTAAGAAGATCCTGTTTGAACAACTGCGAGATGCTGATATCAATGCAGACTTGGTCGATGACCGAGTTGTGTTTGTTGCCAGCCGAGAATACAATCCTGTCGACGGCAATGGCATTATCCAAATCGGCGCCGCAGATGCTTAAATTTGATCCAGTCAGCAGAGATCGCCGCTTCTACGATCAATACGAATATGGTATTTGTGTTTCTATCTCAGAAGCTGGCTGTTTACGAGCCAAGAGCCACCAAGAGCTTGATCAGTTGATCTCCTACCGCAATCGAGCTAGATCAAAATTTGCATCATTGCGAGAGTTAATAACTAAACAAACCAAAGATGATCTATTTGCGGTGTTTGATGAACTTGCCCCAATACGTGATAAGATCAAGTTGGTCGTTAGCTACAACATCATGTACATCTACAGCAACGACATTCCTGCGTTGGAGCATCTTGCTGGGTTGAAACAAGTGAAGTTCAACAATGCCGTGCAGTCTGTGGTTGATAAACCACGTGACGTAGTGTTGATTACCAATCCCAAGTTCAAGTACAGAAGCTATTTTCGAGACAAAATTCTGGATCCCACGGACTGTGAGCGACTGATAAACTTCATTGATTCTCGCCAGGGCGTGTACGGAGTTACTAAAACTCTCAAAACCAGTCTCAAACGCTACAGTGCTCATTACTTGCAACGGCACTTGTTTGTAGAGCACAATGACCCCAAAGACATCACTATGTTGAGTCTTGTGGTCCCAGGATTAATTCGCAAAACCTTGCCCGTGCAGGCTAAATAGTAGACTATGGCAAAAATACACGAAGAAGTAGTTGTGATCAAACTATCAAAATTGGTCAAAGAAAAAGACGACGGTGAGCAAGTTCTTCTTGCCACTACGGATCTTTGCGATGCTCTACAATCAGTGGTTGAAGAGTTAATGGGTGCTGGCGTTGTTGCGGAAGTTGAACGAGCATAATGACCACAGAAACCATTCTTGGCACCACCGTTTACGGAACACCCTCTGGAAACTACGATGGGTCTAGTCAGGATTGGTTTTCGGATGCTGTGAAAGCAGCCGCTTATTATCGTGGTCAAGGATCTGTACAAACTGTGTTGTTTTCAGTCTCGGGCTTTGAAGGAATTTTGACCTTGGAAGCCACACTGGATCCCACGCCAGATTCTGCAGGTTGGTTTGACGTATTCACTTACGGCGACGGATCGACCACACCGCTCACAGACTATCATCCTGCCAGCATAACTGGGAACTTCACTTGGATGCGGGTGCGTGTGGAGGGGTTTTCGGGCGGTACAATAAACACCATCACTATTACCTATTAAGGATCGAAATGACTACAGAAAATATTGCATTTACTTGCCGGGTGCAGCCCACAAACAAAGACATAGCACTGGGCCTGCGAGTGGTGCTTGACCAGGTGACCATATTTGAAAATGCACATGTGACGGAAACTGTGCAACTTGAACATGAAATATCTGACGCTGACGGCGAGCATGAACTGACATTTGAATTGTTTGGTAAACAACTCGAACATACCAAGATTACTGAAACTGGTGAAATTATATCTGACGCTTTGTTGGAGATCGATAATATTAGTTTAGACGGTATTGATTTAAATCAAATTTTTCAATCCCTGGCGGTGTATCACCACGATTTTAATGGTTCCCAAGCGCCAGCAGATCACAAATTCTATCGTCACATGGGCTGTAATGGCACAGTGACCTTGAAATTTACCACCCCTGTTTACCTCTGGCTGTTAGAAAACATGTAACGCTAAATACTCATTATGAGTACAATCGTTATCATGCCCGGTGGATTCCACCCTTTCCACGCGGGCCACGCAGCCCTGTATCAATCAGCAGTCGAAGCATTTCCCGGCGCTGAAGTGTTTGTGGCCGCGACCAACGATACTTCCAACAGACCATTTCCTTTTGCAATCAAAGAAAAACTAGCAAAATTGGCCGGCGTGGCACCTGGACATTTTGTACAAGTCAAATCGCCATTTCGTGCAGAAGAAATTACCTCGCAGTTTGATCCTGCAAAAGATCGACTGATCTTTGTGCGCTCAGAAAAGGACGCAGACAAGCCGCCGCAAGCAGGCGGGGTTAAGAAAAACGGTGAGCCTGCTTACCTACAACCCTTGGCAGGGCAAACAAACATTCGTCCATTTAAAGAACATGCTTACATGGCCTACTTGCCCACAGTGGAGTTTGGCCCAGGCATGACTTCGGCCACAGAAATACGCACCGCCTGGCCACAACTGAACGAAAAGCGCAAGACAGCTCTTGTGATGAGCTTGTATCCACAAACACAACAAAATCCTGCACTAGCTGCTACGGTAGTCAAAATGCTAGACACGGCCATTGGCGAAGGATCTCTAAACGAGTTTGCTCCAGGTAATGGCGGTGAATCAGGACGTTGGTACACAGATGACCAAATGACTGAATTAGTCGGCGATGGTTGGTGGCAGGATATGGATATTAGCGGAAATATTCCTAAACAACAAATGATCCAGCAAGCACAAGACTGGCTAGATGCCCAAGGATATAGTGTTCAAGTTCTCAACGTCAAAGTAAATGATGATGACTGCGATTGGTTTATCGAAGGTAGCCTTATCAATCCCAACTTTGCTAAAAGCAAGGGACAAGAGTTATCTGAGTTTGCACCCGGGGACGATAGCGAAGGCGGTGAAGAAGATACATTCTTTAAATATGCCAAGATGTGGTATAATGGGAATTTGAAAGTGCAAGATCGCATTGCTGAAATCTTAGATCAAGCTGGTTGGGAAATTGGTGAATTAGAGTCTGAAGAAGGCGGAACATTTATTGTCCGTTCTGGGGACGAAAATGGTAACAGCTACATGTCTTGGTCCGCCGACGAGTTAGAAGAAGTTTCGGAAAATCAAGGTTGGGCCGCTACGTTTACCAGCGAAGAGTCGGGGCAAATGGCTGGCACACCTGCCATTGGTGGTATGTGGGCAGGATATCAAGCCCGTGAGAACCAACCCATTGACGAAAAAAAGAGTAGTTACCGTGACACAGAATTGCTTAGAACAAAGCAATTTGCCAAGATGCATTATCCTACATATGATGCAGACACAGCGTTTGAAAAGTGGGTGCAACGTAGTCTAAAGCACAGCGAACAAGAAGACACCCAACAAGATAAAATTCTTTCAAGACTGACAGCAAAAGTAGACATGTTGAGTAAAAAATTAAACAGTATGCAAAAAGATGACTACATCGAAGAAAAATGGAGTCAGAAATACAAAAGTTCAATCAACTGTGCCAACCCCCGAGGATTCAGTCAACGAGCTCACTGTGCGGGTCGTAAGAAAAAATGATCTTGGAAGATATCTTTGCCTTGGATGAAAGTTCGGGCTACAGTCTTGAAGGCAGTTTTACAGCAGACCTAGTGTTCAGCAAACTGTGGCTTATTCGTGAACTGGCAAAGATACAGCCCCAAGTGGGCACAATGTATGTGTTGGGCGCCTGGTATGGAAACCTTGCTGTGTTGCTGACTCTTTATCCCAGGATCCAAGTCAACGAAATAATCAATGTAGAAACAGATCCTGAATTTTTAAAGAGCAGTCAGCGCATACTGAATCGAGTGGGCGCCAGCAATGTTGAATACATGCTGAAAGATGCCAACGACTTGGATTACCGTCAGCTAGACAGTGATGGCGTAGTGGTCAATACCAGCCTCACTGACATGAAGGGCACTGACTGGTTTGGTAACATTCCCGAAGGTACGTTGGTTGCACTACAAGCTCGAGATCACGATCCTAACCGTGAATTTCGCAGTCCAGAAGACATACAACAAAGGTTCCCATTGAGTCAAGTGTTGTATTCAGGCGGCCTAGAACTAGAAGATCCTGAAACTGAGTATACTCGTTTCATGACTATTGGGGTCAAATAACTAGAAAAAAATCCGCACCTGTGTTATACTCTGTAAATAATATACAACTTTTATGGAGTAAACATGGCAGACGCCCAACCCACAACCACCGCCCCAAGCAATCCTGCACAAACAGGTCAAATGAATATTCAAGTAAATCTCGATTATTTAAAAACCACTCGTGTACATATCTGTATGCCTTGCTATGGTGGTCAACTCACAGAATCCACATTCATGAGCTACATCAAGTGGTCCAACACAGCTCGTCAGTTGGGTCTGGACTGGACTGTGGAAACCATGACCAACGAAAGTTTGATTAGCCGTGCTAGAAACACATTGTGTGCCAAGTTCTTGCACACCAAAGAAAGCACACACCTGATGTTTATCGACGCTGACATTGGCTGGGAACCCTGGCATCTGTTGGTCATGCTGGACGCACAAAAAGACGTCATAGGCGGTTTGTACCCCATGAAGAGCCTGCCCATCAAGTGGTGTGTTAACGGTATTCCTGGACAGCCCGAGCCCACTCCAGAACAAAACTTGATTGAAGTTTCAAAAACTGGCACAGGTTTCTTGTTGATCAAGCGTGATGTTTTTGAAAAACTGGATGCACACCCTGCCACCAAACCATTTAAAAACGACATTGGCCTGGATCCTGTGTTGGATCCCTACATGAAGACCTACTTTGACACAGCAGTTCGCGAAGGTCGCTACTACTCAGAAGACTGGACATTCTGTGAAAACTGGCGTGATATTGGCGGTCAAGTGTGGGTGGACAAGCGTGTGTTGTTGCGCCACACAGGCACATACACATTTGCACACGAAGCACAAGAAAAGCTGGTGCAAGACTTTTCAGCCATGATCAACCCACCTACCAACACTGCCGTGCCCATGGCACCACAAGGCGGGCACGAAGTGCCTGAAGAAGTGTTACAAGCAGAACCCGTGGCCGAAGTAGTGGCCAGTAGTAAAAAATCCAAGAAAGCGGCCAACAGCAAATAACGGTAAATAACAGTTCATTATGAACATTCTTGAACTGGACTCTTTTAACCTTGCTGACACTGTTAAATTCCACGACCGACTAAATCACCGGTTGTGGGATCGCAGTGAACACTTGCACCCCGAAGTGCGTACCAAGCTCCTAGAAATTGCCAAAGATTTCCAGGAGTTTTTGGGGGTGCCTGACTTAGACGTCAAAGACATCACAGTGTCGGGCTCAAATGCAGCCTATAACTATACACCAAATTCAGACATTGACTTGCATCTTGTGATAGACTTGCCCGAAGCGGATCACAGCGAAGTTTATCGCGAACTGTTTGATGCCAAGAAGTTTCAATACAATGCTCAACACAATATCAAAATTGGCGGTTATGATGTTGAACTGTATGTACAAAACCCCAACCAAGAACATCACAGCCAGGGCATCTACAGCTTGCTGAGAAATGCTTGGCTAAGTGTGCCCCGCCGTAGAAAAGCTGAAATAGACGATATCAGTACTCGTAGCAAGTACGAAGATTTGGCCGCACGTATCGAAGACACTATTAGAGATGGTGACCACGACAGCATGGCTGACTTGATGAAAAAAATCAAAGGCATGCGTCAAAGTGGTCTGGAACAGCAAGGCGAGTTTGGATCAGACAACTTGGCATTCAAACTGTTGAGAAACAACGGCTACATCAAAAAGTTAGTTGACGCTAGAAATGCTGCCCGCGATAGAGAACTCAGTCTTGCGGAACTGGCCAAACCCCGTCAACGTGTGACCTACGGTTTCTCAGAGAATTACAAGAGCTACTTCAAGGTTCCTGAAAAACCACCAGAAGAACCCAAAGAAAAAGTATTCCGTAACGCCAATGAATACGAATGGTTCAAACTCCAACAGAAAAAACAACCTGAGAAACAACCAACCAAAGAAAGTCCCGACGGGGTTGATCCCACTACCAAGATGTTCTTGGAAGAACCCATGTCGGAATCTCCGGATGGTGTAAACCCCACTACCAAGATGTTCTTGGATGAAAGTGATATCAACAGTGTTCTATCAAGATTTTTTAAAAATTGCATAGACTTTTTAGAAATTAAAAATGCACCCAAGATGGTGTTGCATCACAACACAGACTGGAGCGAACAGACTGGCAGCTTTGGTCAATTTGATCCAGATGCCAAAGTGTTGCATTTGGCCACCAGTGGACGTCATGTGTTAGACATCCTACGAACCATGGCACATGAGCTTACTCATTGTAAACAGAATGAAAAAGATCGATTACCAGACAATGCAGGCGAAACCGGCAGTTGGTGGGAAGATGAAGCCAATGCCATGGCTGGTAGAATCATGCGCCACTGGGCTGACGAACACCCTGAAATGTTTAAAGACGTGCCTCTTGAGGAAAGTGCAAGTGGCTACATTCCCAAGAACAAACGAGAAGCACGTGATCCACGCTACTCCATGGCAGTGAGTGTGGACATTAAACCTGGACAAGTTGGCAAGGAAGCCAACAAGTTAGCGTTGAACACTGGTCGCAATGGCGAACCGGGCTTGTTAATGAAGTCAGCAAATCTACGTGAAAGCCGTATGCCGCAGCCGTCACAGGGTCAAGGCAAGTACCGAGACCTCAATGCACCGCTGGGCCCTGAATTCAAGCCTACCATGCCTGCTGGCACAGTGAAAGTAGATGTAAGCGATGTCTACGATTGGTACAAGCTAGGTCAGCATATCTCCAATCTCAAAGGGTTAGGACAGCACGACTTTGGAAAAGGACCACCCAGCACTATCATTAGCTTTGGCGACGAAGACACAGAACACAAGTATATTCAAGACCTTGAAAAAACAGGCTTGACTACCACAGACATTGATCCTGCTGGCCATAAGAAAAAGACTGGTCAAAAAACTGATCCTACCTACAACGTGGCAGAAGGCAAAATAACACTAAGCACTGATCCAAACTGGTATGGAGCAGAAGTAGGCGATTATAAAGCCACGGGTCCTATAGTTGATATTCCAACAAACAAACTAGTTGGGTTTGAACCCGATGATAAAATGAATCAATCTAAGAGCAAAGCCAATGTTGAAAAGATTGTTGCTGGTTTGGAAAAAGGTGACAAACTGCCTCCTATCTTAGTGCGCAAATATAAAAATGGTTATCAAGTATTAGATGGACATCACAGATTCTGGGCTTACAAGTTAGCGGGAATAAAAAGCATTCCGGCTCAGGTCGTTCCGGCCAAAGACATAGAAGAAAAAGGCAAAAAAGATATCACCAAAGATCTAGCAGAAAGCTTGCGCCAAGAATTGCAAATGTTTGAAGAGCAAGACTTGTTGGAAATCAAAATGACCGGCAAGAACTTGGCACAGTTGGCCAGAGCCATTCCCGGCGTCATGGTTGGTCTAGAGTTTGAAATGATTGTGCCCAATGTCAACGGATACAACAGTGAAGACCTAGAACCTGACTACGACCAAGACGAGCGTGTGCGTGACATTGATGACATCGTAAACTTCTTTGACGACGGGGACTATAACGGTCGTAATGAAATTCGTAGACTGCGCGAGACCTTGGAAGATGAATATCAAACCTGGGTCACGGAAAGCATAGATCAAGAATGGTACGACAATGGCATGGAATTCTTCCAAGAATTTCTAGACCGCGAATATCCGTTTGATCGAGATGATGCGTTTGAAGAAGCAAGAGACGAAATTATCACTGCCAATCCCGATTTGCCGCAGGAAAGCGAAGAATTCCAACAACTAGTAAGTGCTCGAGTAGATGAAATGGAAGCCAACTACTATGTTGATCAGTGGGAAGAACAAGGCAGTTACTACGACTACGCCCGCGAAGAGTTTGAAGATGAGCAGCGAGACAACTATTCAGAATCAGATTGGATATCCAACCAAGGCTGGCGTTATGCTTCTGACGTTCACACTGAACACCCTGTGGTAAGTTGGCCGTATTGGACTTCGCCTGACGGACCCGGCACAGATGCCAAAGAAGTTGCACTAGACTTCATGAACTTCATGGGCTATGACACCATAGCAGTGGGCGACTATCACGGCTACGGCGGCGGGTACGAATTATGGGATGGCGATCAATGGAAAAAGATTGGTTCAAACAAACCCATGGATGCATTCACTGTGGAACCCGATGGCAGCTTGAGCGGCGACGATGCTGGAGACACTGGCTTGGAGTTTGTGAGCCCTCCTATACCATTAGCCGAAATTGGCAACACCATGGCCAAGGTTCAAGCCTGGGCCGCCCAAAACGGTGTATACACAGGCAAAGGCAACGGAACTGCGTTACATACCAACATCTCAATTCCAGGCTACAGCATTGACAAGTTAGATTATTTGAAAGCCGCACTATTGTTGGGCGATGAGCATGTGTTGCGTGACTTTGATCGTATTACTAACACTTATGCTAAGCCAGCCATTGCCAAGGTCCGTGAGTTGGTAAGAAACAAGCCAGAAAAAGCTCAAGAGTTGTTGGACAAAATGAAGTCGCAGCTGAATGCCGAAGCGTCGAAGCTCATACACTCAGGCAGCACAGACAAGTATACATCTATCAACACCAAGGACAATCGCATAGAATTCCGCTCACCCGGTGGAGATTATCTAAGCATCATTGCTGACAATCCACAAAAGATGGTAGACACTATCAACCGCATGGTGGTGACACTGGATGCGGCCATGGATCCCAACAAGTACAAAGAAGAGTATCAAAAGAAACTGTACAAGTTGTTGACAGGTCAGCAGTTTGGCCGAGAGACAAAGACTGGTGCCAAACAGGAAATGAAGCAGGATGACAAAGACCTGTTGAACATCTTCAGTCGCTATGCCGCAGGCGAACTGCCTAAACAAGCACTGAAGAGTTTTGTGCGTCAAGCACAACTACAACGCAGTGTTGCCAAAGGCAAGACTGGCAATCAAAAAATGTGGTGGACAGTATCAAACCCTGCACAAAGTTTTGCTAGTATAGAAGTTGTTGCCTCTACCAAAGAAGAAGCCATCCAACAGGCACTGGGCCCTGGCGGATATCCTAGTTGGGCCAACACAAGAAACACAGTGGTGGCAGAACCTTTGCGTCCATATACTGCACCCCCTGCGGGATCTGAACTTGAACGCATTGAGCGTCAGGCCGGAGTGGGACAAGGTGTTAGTGGCCTTTACAAGATATTCGATACCAATGGCAGATTAATTGCCGGCGACGAGTATGGTAGCGACCGAGCTGCACTAGCAAGAGCGGGAGTTTGGGCAATGCAACGAGGTGTAGATGTTATTGTTAAAAATGCCCAAGGTGAAGAAATTGGCAGAGTGTCGGCTTCCGGCGAGATTACTCCTACTGCACCGCAAGGCACAACAGTAGCAGGTCGTCCAAACAATCCCGAAGGTAATTGGTATTTGAAGAATGGCGATACCAATGAGATCTTTTATAGATTTAATGCTGCCGATTATGCAGACGCATACGGCGTATTACAGCAATGGAAGCAAGAGAACCCCAACAGCAACATCAATGCTATGTATGGATACGGTCGCGATGAACCTGCACAGGCTGCTGGTCAACAAAGAACTGGCATTAATTACGAAATTTTCAGAGGCATGGATCGAGATGACGTAGTGGCAGCATTTGTTGCGGCCGATGACCAAGCGGCCATGGAAAGATTAGCACGATACCGTGAAACACATCCTGGCGCGGAATACAATGCTGATCGTGCCCCAATGCCCGGCAGCACTATAGATCTACAGCGTCAACGTGCGGCACAGGCGCAACAAATCCCAGAGGTGCCTCTAGATATAGAAATAGCGCCGCAACGAGATAACTGGAGCCAAGACTTTGAACGCAGAATGCAACAAGGTGATGCGGCACAAGGTGGTATAGTTGACGTAGCGGGCGAACAACCAACACAAGGCAGTTTCACCGGTGAATGGCGAGTAGTCGACGCCAATACTGGAGAAGAGCTGTATAGATTCAGCGGTGTAGGCAACAGTCAAGCAGATGCCAACAGAGTCGCTGGACAATGGGTAAGAACCAACAGCATTGCGGTGCCTATTGAAGTGTATCCAGTAATGGGAGCAGCCTGATGAGAGCACATGAATTTGCTGATCAAGGAGCCGCTGGTGTTGTTCTCTACGCAGAGGACACTGGACGCTACGGCCTACAACAACGTAGCAACTCCATCAACGACGGCGGCCTATGGGCAGCATGGGGCGGTGGTAGAGAGCCTGGCGAAACATTGGAAGAATGTGCTCGTCGCGAGTTAATGGAAGAATCAGGCTATCGTGGTCCTATTGAATTAAAACGCTTGGGAGCGAATTCTCGTTACATTACATTCCTTGGTATTATACCACACGAATTCAAACCACGTCCTGACCCTGAGTGGCAAGACTACTGCTGGGTAGAAGCCGGAGACTGGCCTAGCCCAATGCACCCAGGTGTTGCGGCTGCGCTGAAGAACATTCTTGTGAATGAAAACTTTGCAGATGGCAAAGTCAAAGGCAAAAGTCGTCCAGGGCGTGTGAAACGTGCAGGTGCTAGTTGTAACGGAAGCGTGTCATCTCTACGTGCCAAGGCCCGCAAGTATGGCGGCGAACGCGGCAAAATGTACCACTGGTGTGCCAACATGAAAGGTGGCAAGAAGAAATGAGCAATGTAGCAAGTCAACTACGACAGATAATGGAACAACTGGATCAACTATCAGAGTTTGCTCCAGACAGTTCAGGTGGTGGTCAAAGTTATTATACCAGCACAGAAAACTTTATTAACAACTTTCGCCAACAAAAAGCAGAAGAAATTGCAGAGTTAAGTGATGGATGGGAACAGAGTGAAGT
>JACCDM011755042.1_pt1 | contig 15836 bp, 16 predicted proteins | sample 7445851 | NCBI WGS metagenome assembly JACCDM01 (sample SAMN15323438, study PRJNA562643) | freshwater metagenome | isolation source: river surface water | place: USA:Blue River Watershed | collected 2017-08-16
CCGCGCTGGAGCCAAGCCAGCGAACGGCGCATTGGCGAAGGCGGCTTGTTTGCCAAGAAATTGAAAACCCAGATGTTCAATGGCTACGAAGCCCAAGTGGGCCAGCTTTACGCGGGCATGGACCTGGTCAAAAACTTTTGAACCACCCATGAACTGGCGCAACGCCTTGCTGTCGCCCTGGGCCAAACCCGTGTTGATGTTCTTGTTGGCGTGGCCCATGGCCTGGTTGGTGTACGCCGCCTTCCATGACTTGTTGGGCGCCAATCCCGCGGAAGCCCTGACCCGCCAAAGTGGCGATTGGACCTTGCGCGGCCTGTGCCTGGTGTTGGCGATCACCCCATTGCGAGTGGTTTTGAAAGCGCCAGGTTTGCTGCGACTGCGCCGAACCGTGGGCGTCGCTACCTTTGTTTATGCCTTGCTGCACCTGCTGTGTTATGCCTGGTTCGACCAAGGTTTGGTGCTGGACGACATCTGGCGCGACATCCTGAAACGCCCGTTCATTTGGTTGGGCTTCAGTGCTTTTGTGTTGATGTGGCCGCTGGCCATGACATCCAACAACCTGGCCTTGCGTTGGCTGGGCGGGCGTCGTTGGCAAATGTTGCACCGCTTGGTGTATGCGGTTGCTTTGTTGGCAGTGCTGCATTTTTTCTGGATGCGCACGGGCAAAAACAATTTTGCCGAGGTCTGGGTGTATGCCGCTCTTTTGAGCGCGCTCATGGCTTGGCGCGTGTGGTGGTGGCGGCAGCGTTGAGCCGACTCAGGGGCGCAACTGCTCGCCCCGCATTTGGTCTTGTACCGTTTCACGTTGGCGAATCACATGTGCCGTCGCGCCGTCCACCAACACCTCGGCGGGTCGACCACGTGTGTTGTAGTTGCTGGCCATGCTCATGCAATAAGCGCCTGCTGACAACACCGCCAGGGTGTCACCGGCTTGCACCAGCAACGCGCGGTCACGACCAATCCAGTCACCGCTTTCACACACCGGTCCCACCACGTCATAGACCGTGGCGTCACCGGCACGTGGCTGCAGCGGCACGATTTGGTGAAACGCTTGGTACATGGCGGGTCGGGGCAAATCGTTCATGGCGGCGTCCACGATGCAAAAGTTCTTTTGCTCGCCAGGTTTGATGAACTGCACCTCGGTCAGGCACACCCCGGCGTTGCCCACCAGTGAGCGACCGGGTTCGATCATCAGTTGTCGATCACCAAAACCGCGCGCGTCCAGGCGGGCCAGCATTTGTGCCCACAAAGCATCGGCGGCTGGCGGCGTGTCGCCGTTGTAGTCGATGCCCAGGCCACCCCCAAAATCCAAGTGGTGGATGGGAATGCCTGCGGCTTCGATCTGCTCCACCAGATCCAGCAACTTGTCCATGGCATCGAAATAGGGTTCGCTGGTGGTGATTTGCGAACCAATGTGGAAGTCAATGCCCACCACCTTCAAGCCAGGCAAGGACGCCGCGTGTTGATAAGCCTGCAAGGTGCGTTCTTGCGCCACGCCAAATTTGTTGCCTTTGAGGCCGGTGGAAATATAGGGGTGCGTTTTTGGGTCGACATTGGGGTTGACGCGAATGCTGATGGGGGCTACCTTGCCGCAAGCCAGCGCCACTTGATTCAACACATCCAACTCGGCTTCGCTCTCGACATTGAAGCAGGCGATACCGGCCTCCAAAGCCAGTTGCATTTCGGCGCGGCTTTTGCCCACGCCTGAAAAAATCACATCCTGGGCGCGGCCGCCAGCGGCCAGCACGCGGTGCAGCTCACCGCCTGAAACGATGTCAAAACCGCACCCGGCTTGGGCAAACACCTGCAACACGCCCAGCGAGGAATTGGCTTTCATGGCGTAGTGCACCTTGGCTTGACGGCCTTGGAAAGCCCGCTGATAAGCCGACAAGGCCGCCAACATGGCCGCCTTGGAATACACAAACAAGGGCGTGCCATGTGTTTGGGCCAGCGCTTGCAGCGACAGGTTTTCCAGGTGCAAGGCGTTGTCACGGTAGGCCAAAAAAGGCGCACCAGGCAAGGTGGGTGTGGTCATGGTGTGGGGGGTAACAAGACTTGGGGGAACTGCGCGCGGTCTTTCGCTTCAGGGTCGTTGGGGATGAACAAATCACCTTTTTGCCCACATCCGCTCAGCAACATGGCCATGCCGCAGAGCAGGACCAGCAGGCTGCCTAGAATCTGTTTTTTCATTGCTGAAATTGTACCCAGCGCCTCCAGGCCCGCCACTCGTGGCGCCGCCCAGCCTTCAACCCGACCAGACACCATGACCGACCTTGAATTTTTGAACCACGCCGAAGCCCTGTTGCAAAGCTTGGAGGCCGCCTGTGACCGCTTGAACGACGACGCGGACAACGACATCGACAACCAACGGGTGGGCGGCATGATCACCCTGACTTTCGCCAACCGCAGCCAAATCATTGTGAATTTGCAAAAACCATTGCAAGAGGTTTGGTTGGCGGCCAAAAGCGGCGGCTACCACTACCGATTCGACGGCCAGCATTGGCAAGACACCAAAGGCCAAGGGGAGTTTTGGCAGCAATTGAGCCAAGACGCCAGCGCCCAAACAGGCGTGGCCTTGCGCTTCACTCCTTGAACAGGTCCAGGATTTTTTTCTTTTCCGCGTCCTGCGTTTCTGTGTCAGCCGGCTTGCCATCCAAGCCCAGGCTGGAGACGCCGCCGCTTTGGTTGTATTCCTGGAAATACCAATCGTTAGATTCATAGATCACGCCCGAAGGCACTGACATCGGAGTGATGGGGGTGTTTTTCAGGGCGTGTTGCATGTAGCTGATCCACACCGGCAAGCTCAAACCACCCCCGGTTTCCCGGTCACCCAGTTTGCGAGGGGTGTCATAGCCAATCCAGGTGACGGCGGCAAGGGTGGGGTTGTAGCCGGCAAACCAAGCGTCCATCGAGTCATTGGTGGTGCCGGTTTTGCCGTAGATGTCTCCCCGCTTCAACACCTGTTGTGCCTTGGCGGCGGTGCCAGAGCGGGTCACCTCTTGCAGCAAATGGCTCATGACAAAGGCATTGCGCGGTTCAATGGCGCGTGAGCGCTCATCCAACTCGATCGGGGTGTAACTGGAGAGCACTTTGCCCAAAGGATCGGTCACCTTGGTGATCAGATACGGTTTGACCAGGTAACCACCGTTGGCAAACACCGAATAACCCAGCGCCACTTGCATGGGGGTGACCGAACCTGCACCCAGGGCCATGGTCAAGTAGGCTGGGTGTTTGTCTGGATCAAAGCCAAAACGACTGATCCATTCTTGCGCGTTTTGCGGACCAACGGCTTGCAAGATGCGGATCGACACCATGTTTTTGGATTTGGCCAAAGCGGTTTTCAAAGGCATCACACCTTCGAATTTGCCATCGTAATTTTTGGGCTCCCAGGCTTGGCTGCCGGTGACGCTGGCGTCAAAGAACAAGGGCGCGTCGTTGACCATGGTCGTCGGTGTGAAACCTTTTTCCAAAGCCGCGGAGTAAATGAAGGGCTTGAAACTCGAGCCGGGTTGACGCCATGCTTGGGTCACGTGGTTGAATTTGTTTTTGTCAAAATCAAAGCCACCCACCAAGGAGCGGATCGCACCATCGCGCGGGTCGAGCGCCACAAACGCGCCCTCGACCTCGGGCATTTGTGTCAACGCCCATTCACCTTTGGCGGTTTTGCTCACCCGCACCACCGCCCCAGGGCGCAGTTTGATGTGGGGTGGAGCTTTGTCGGACAAGCCCGATTGCACCGGCTTCAAGCCGTCACCTGTGATTTCCAGTTCTTCACTGTTTTGCCGCATCACACGCACTTTTTTGGGCGCGGCTTCCAGCACCACGGCGGCCAGCAAATCGCCCTTGTCGCCAGCTTCAATCAGGGCCTCGTCAATGTCGTCCTCGCGTTCGCGCGGATCTGTGGGCAAGGTGATGAATTTTTCAGGCCCCCGGTACACCTGCCGCAACTCGTAGTCCAAGATGCCACGACGCAGGGCTTGGTAGGCCACTTCCTGGTCCTCGGCCTTGATCGTGGTGTAGACATTCAAGCCACGGGTGTAGATGTCAGGGCCATATTGGACAAACATGAGTTGACGGGCCATCTCTGCCACGTATTCCGCATGGGTGCTGTTGGCGGTGTTGACAGAACGAAATTTGAGCTCTTCGGCCTTGGCCGCGACGGCCTGCTCGGCGGTGATGAAACCGTTGTCTTGCATGCGCTCGATGATGTAGAGCTGTCGTGAACGGGCGCGCTTGGGGTTGTTGATCGGGTTGTAAGCCGAAGGGGCTTTGGGCAAACCCGCCAGCATGGCGGCTTCCGCGATGCTCAACGATTGGATGGGTTTGCCAAAATAGGTTTCAGCCGCAGCTGCGAAACCGTAAGCACGGTGGCCCAGGAAAATTTGGTTCAAATAGATTTCAAAAATCTGGTCTTTGCTCAGCAGGTGTTCGAGCTTGTAGGTCAGCAGCAACTCGTAAATTTTGCGGGTGAAAGTTTTTTCTGAGGACAGGTAGACATTGCGCGCCACCTGCATGGTGATGGTGGACGCGCCTTGGCTTTTGGCGCGTCCGACATTGGCCAAGCTGGCGCGCGCCAAACCGATGTAATCGACGCCGCCGTGCTGGTAAAAGCGCGCGTCTTCAATGGAGAGCACCGCGTTTTTCACCACGTCTGGAATGTCTTTGAACGGAATGAGTTTGCGCCGTTCCTCGCCAAATTCACCAATCACCTTGCCTTCAGCTGAAAACACCCGCATGGACAACTTGGGTCGGTAATCGGCTAATTCCGAAATATCAGGCAACTGGGGGTAGGCCATTGCCAGGGCCACACCCACGAGCAACACCACCGCAGCGACACCCGCAGCGGACAAGCCCACGAACCACAAGAAAAAACTGCCCAACACCCGCCACAAATTGTTGGCGGCTGAAGCGCTGGACGCTGCTTTGCTGGGCTCGGCAGGGGGTGGGTTTGGGGGCATGGGGGGGGGTTGGCGCGGGTGGCCAGGTTGGAAGGAGTTGAGCAGATTGTAAAAAAATCGGCAGTGCTGCTTTCACCACTATCAGCATGGCGAATTTACAACCTGTGCATCACCACTTTCAACAAGGAACAGCGCATGAAATGGTTGCACCTTTCTCGTTCCCCGCGCCGAGGTTTGGGTTTGCTGTGGACCGATCAAGGTCTGGGTTTGTCGCAAAGCCAGGGCCAGCCCAACCAGGGCTGCACGCTACAGGCATGGCATTGGCAAGCCTTGGGTGCGCGCGAGCGACAGCACGCCTTGGCGCATGCCTGGCCAGATCCCTCCCAGTTGCGCATGGCACGGCTTCGCAGCGGCTTTCAAGCACAGGCTTTGGCGCTGGCCGTGCCCGAGTCGCAACTGCAGCGCCTGAACTTGCAACTCGAACCCGGTTTGTCGCCCCCACAAATGCATGCGCAGATTCAAACCCAACTCGGTTCTGCCTTGCCCTGGCCGGTGAGTGAAGCGATCTGGGATTTTCAACTCACCCAGCCGACGAAGACCGACACCACCAAGCCTCGGGGGCCAGCCTGGTTGCAAGCCGCGATGCAAGCCCAGCCCCAGCAAACCGTGGAGGTGGTGGCCACGTCTCGTGCCTGGGTGCAGGCTTGCGAACAATGGTGCCGCGCTGCTGGTTTGCAATTGGTGCGGCTTGAACCCCCTTGGCAGGCCGATGTGCGTTGGCAAAACCATTGCGCTCAACATGCCAGCGCGCCAACTTTGCCCTTGCCCGAATCTGGTCTGACAGCGCAACAGCAAGCGGTCTTGGGTGGCTTGGCCTTGGGGGTGGTGATGCCATGAACTCCAGTGCATTCAATTTATTGCCTTGGCGCGAACGCTCGCGTCAACAAGCCCTGCGTCGCTGGCGCTGGGGTTTGGCGCTGTGTGTGCTGGGCAGTCTGTTGGTCGTGCTGGGCTTGGATCATGAACTGGACCAAGCTTGGCAGCAGCAACGAGCACAACGCCAAGCTTGGCAAACCCAGGTGGACCAGATGCAAGCAGCGCTGGTGGACGCGCCCTTGTGGGCCAAGCGCCAGCAAGAGGCATTGCGGATTCAGGCCCAATGGTTGCAGTGGCAAGAGACCCAGCGGCAAGCTTGGCGTGTGCTCCATCAGGTGATGAAGACACCGCCCCGGGGTGTGCAACTCGAACGCATGGTGTGGCGTGAACAACAATTGCATCTCACGGGTTGGGCCATCAGCGCCGCGCATTTGCAAGCGTGGCAAGAGCCGCTGCAAGCCCAGCGCAGCGATTGGCAGACTGCGGTTTGGCGAGACATGAACGGCTGGGCTGTACGGCAACACCGCTTTGGTTTGTCCAAGCAAGTTGGTGGCGGTTCATGAGCCGGGCTTGGCGTTCGCCATGGCCGCAATGGCGCAGCCATTGGCATGTGTTGCATGCATGGCCAGCATCTGCGCAAGCGCTGGTGCTGGTGTTGTTGGGCCTGTTGTTGACGGCCGGTGTCTCCGCCCTGTATTCACAAGAGGCTTGGCAATCGCAATGGACCGCCGAAGAGGACGCCGTCGCTTGGCAGTCTCAAATGGCGCAACTGCAACCCCAGTTGCAAGCGCATCAACAGATGGTGGCCGCTTTGCAAGGTCAAGCACATCCCTCAGGCTTGGACCTGCCGGCCTGGCAATCCGTGCCATCCCCTGGGGAAGACAGCAGCATCCGCACGCATTGGGTCTTGTTGGCTCGCGAGCATGGTTTGCAAGCACCCGCAACTTTGGACGAAAACAGCACCGTGTGGGTGGGGCCTTGGTCCTATGTGCAGGCCGCTTGGCAACGCTTGCCGCAAAGTCATCCGCATCACGCCATCGACGCTTTCGAACTGAGCGTCTTGCCAGAGACGGGGCACCTCCAACTCAATGTCACTTGGACCGCGCGCTCCGCAACTGCCACTGTCTCTCAACATCCTTTCCCAAACAAAGCCGGGGGGCCATTGCGGTCTGAGGCGTTGAAGGTGTCCTGGCCGCCGCCCAACACCAGCACCGACGATGTGTTGCACAACCCATTCGACGAGCAGGGCTTGCGCATGGTTTTGCCACGTTCGGCTCAGCAAGCCGCGGCAGGTGCTTTGCGGGGCATTCCTTTGTCGAACCTGCGATGGCTTGGCATGTTGCAGCAAGCAGGGGCGGCACAAGCCTTGGTGGCGCATGCGGGGGAAATACGCCAGGTGCATGTTGGTCAGGCCATGGGGCAGGATTTTGGCGAGGTGGTGCTCATCGCGGCAGACCATTTGCTGTTGCGTGAATGGCATGTCAACACGGTGGGTCAATGGCAAATGCAAACCACCCGTTTCCCAGACAAGGGGTCCCCATGAAACGTTGGCTTTTGGCGCAGGTCTTGTGGGTGGCGTGTGGCGGCGCTTTGGCGCAATCCAGCGAACCCGTGTTCACTGGCAAACCCATCACCATGCAGTTTCAAAACATCGACTTGCGCGCCGCTTTGCAATTGATCGCTGATTTCAGCGGCCGCAACCTGGTGGTGGCCGACGGCGTGAGCGGCCAACTGAGTTTGCGTTTACTGGACGTGCCTTGGGACCAAGCCTTGCACACCATTTTGCAAACCAAGGGACTGGGTCAGCAGCAATTGGGCCAGGTGCTCTGGATCGCGCCACTCGCCGAGTTGGCCGCAAGGGACAAACTGGCCTTGGAAAACCGTGCGGCCATGCAAGTGCTGGAACCGCTGCAAACCCGTGCTTTCGCCCTGAACCACGCCAAAGCGGTGGACATGCTCGGTCCTTTGCTCCAATCGCCCACCACAGGGCCGGGTGCCGGGCCACCCCGTTTGCTGAGTCCTCGCGGCAGTGCCTTGGCCGATGTGCGTACCAACCAATTGTTTGTCACCGACATCCCGGAGCGTTTGCTGCAAGTGGCCACGCTGATCGAGCGCATCGACATCCCCCAGCGCCAGGTGCTGATCGAGGCGCGCATCGTCGAAGCATCGGACAACTTCGCGTCCAGCTTGGGGGTGCGTTTGTCGATCAACAGCAGCAGCAACATCAATCTGCCCGCCAGCAGTTTGCAAGGCGCTGATCCGGCCAACGTGGCGTTTTCTTTGTTCAATGCCAACGCCAGTCAGCGCCTGGGCTTGGCTTTGTCGGCCTTGGAAGCCGAGGGTTTGGGGCGCGTGGTGGCCAGCCCGCGTTTGGTCACCGCCGATCAGTCCAAGGCGGTCATCGAGCAAGGCACCGAATTGCCCTATACCTTGGCCGGTGCCAATGGCGTCACGTCCATCGCTTTTCGCAAAGCCCATTTGCGCTTGGAGGTCACGCCACAAATCACCCCCGAAGGCAGCATCACCATGAACCTGGAAGTGCACAAAGACAGCGTCGGCCAAAGCACACCGGCGGGTTTTGCCATCGACACCAAGCATGTCAGCACCCAGGTGCGGGTAGAGGATGGCGGCACGGTCATGATTGGTGGCATTTACGAAACCATGGACAGCAGCAACCGCGCCGGGGTGCCGGGATGGCGCGACGCGCCGGGATGGTCTTGGTTGTTTGGCAACCGCACACGCCGCCAGAGCAAGCAGGAGTTGCTGATATTCCTAAGCCCTAAAATGCTGGAGCAACGTGCCTCAGCACCTTGAGAAAGCAATCTATCGTGTTGGCATTGGTGGGCATGCCGGGCAGCGGCAAATCGACAGTGGGACGGCAACTCGCACGCAAATTGGGCGTGGGTTTTGTCGACACCGACCAGGTCATTGAAATGCGCATCGGTGGCACCATCCGCGATTTTTTCGAGCGCGAAGGTGAAGCTGCTTTTCGTGACATCGAAGCCCAGGTGCTCAACGACATGACCCGCACCGCCTGCGGTGTCATGGCCACCGGCGGTGGGGCGGTGTTGCGAGAGGCCAATCGCGCTTTGTTGCGCGACAGAACCCAAGTCATTTATTTGCGGGTGCAACCCGAAGAAATTTACCGGCGTTTGCGCAACGATGGCCAACGCCCCTTGCTGCAGGTCGAAGACCCCAAAGGCCGTATCAAAGAATTGTTCAAAGAACGTGATCCCATTTACCAAGCCAGCGCCCATTTTGTGATTGAAACCAGCCGTCCCCGCATCCCCACCATGGTCACCATGATCGTGAGCCAACTTGAACTGGCAGGCCTGTTGCCCATGGAGTCCGCCGCATGAACCAGGTGCACATCGATTTGGGCGATCGCAGCTACGACATCCGCATCGGCGCTGATTTGTTGGACAACCCCACCACATGGGCGCAACTGCCCAAAGCCGCCGCCGCGCTCATCGTCACCAACCAAACGGTGGCACCGCTTTACCTGGCCCGTTTGCAAGCGTCCTTGCAACCCCATTACGCGCGGGTGCATGTGTGCAGTCTGCCCGATGGCGAGGCCTACAAAACCTGGGACAGCCTGCAACTCATTTTTGACGAATTGCTGGGTCAAGCGTGTGACCGCAAAACCGTCTTGTTCGCCTTGGGTGGCGGCGTGGTGGGCGACATCACGGGTTTTGCCGCGGCTTGCTACATGCGCGGCGTGCCGTTTGTGCAAGTGCCCACCACCTTGTTGGCGCAAGTCGATTCATCGGTGGGCGGTAAAACCGCGATCAACCACCCCTTGGGCAAAAACATGGTGGGTGCGTTTTACCAACCCGAGCGTGTGGTGTGCGACCTCGGTACGCTGCACAGCTTGCCCCAGCGCGAGCTGAGCGCGGGCCTGGCCGAAGTCATCAAATACGGCCCCATCGCCGACATGGCCTTCCTCGACTGGATCGATCAGCACTTGCCCGATCTGCTGGCGCGCGACCCGCAAGCCTTGGCGCATGCGGTGCAACGCAGTTGTGAAATCAAAGCCTGGGTGGTGGGTCAAGACGAGCGCGAATCGGGTTTGCGCGCCATCCTCAACTTTGGCCACACCTTTGGCCACGCCATCGAGGCGGGTTTGGGTTTTGGCGTTTGGTTGCACGGTGAAGCCGTGGGCTGTGGCATGGTCATGGCCGCGCAGTTGTCGCACCGTTTGGGCCTGGTGGACGCGGCGTTCACCGAGCGACTCACCGCCTTGATCGCCCGTGCAGGCCTGCCCACCGTCGGCCCTGATTTGGGTGCTGAAGCCTACTTGCACCACATGCGGGTCGACAAAAAAGCAGAAGCAGGCGACATCCGATTTGTGTTGATTGACCCACCCGGCAGCGCCGTGGTGCGCGGTGCGCCCGACGCCTTGGTGGCCGAGGTGGTGCAGGCTTGTTGCCAAGCATGACCGACCGCTTGTTTGATGGGTCGGTGCCCGTTGCTGCGCCGGGTTTGGCGGTGTTTGCTTGCCACCCCGCGCAATCCAGGGGCCGGCGCCATGCCGAACCCCAAGCCCCGACACGCAACCCTTTTCAGCGCGACCGCGATCGCATCGTGCATTCCACCGCGTTTCGCCGACTGGTCTACAAAACCCAGGTGTTTTTGAACCACGAAGGCGATTTGTTCCGCACCCGCCTCACCCACAGCTTGGAAGTGGCGCAACTGGGGCGTTCCTTGGCGCGCGCATTGGGCTTGCACGAAGACCTGGTCGAGGCCATTGCCTTGGCGCACGATCTCGGTCACACGCCGTTTGGCCATGCCGGACAAGACGCTTTGAACGAATGCATGGCCCCCTATGGCGGGTTTGAACACAACCTGCAAAGCCTGCGGGTGGTGGATGGCTTGGAGCACCGCTATCCTGAATTCGATGGCCTGAACCTGTGCTTTGAAACCCGCGAAGGCATCTTGAAACACTGCTCGCTTCGTAACGCACAGTTGCTCGAGCAGCAAGAACCAGGTGGGGTGGGCGCGCGCTTCTTGTCCAAAGGTCAGCCCAGCTTGGAAGCGCAGTTGTGCAACCTGGCCGATGAAATGGCCTACAACGCGCACGACATCGACGACGGTGTGCGCTCAGGCCTCATCACCCTGGAACAGTTGCAAGAGGTGCCACTGTTTGACAACTACCGCCGCCAAGTGCAGGCCGAGTTCAGCAGCTTGTCGGGCCGGCGCTTGTTGTACGAGAGCATTCGACGCATGTTGAGCGATCAGGTGTATGACGTCTTGCGCACCACCCAAGCGGCTCTGCAACAACAAGCCCCCGCTTCGGTCAAAGAGGTGCGTCAAGGCCCAGCCTTGGTGCAATTCAGCGCCGAGATGAAGGCGGCATCCGCCACCCTCAAAACCTTTTTGCTGCACCAGCTCTACCGCCATCCGCAGGTCTTGCAAACCACCGAGTGGGCCAAGCAGGTGGTGCGTGAGCTGTTTGAAGCTTATTTGGACAAACCCCAAGCCCTACCCGACAACCACGCCGCGCGCGAGGACTGGCCGCGCGCCGTGGCTGATTACATCGCGGGCATGACCGACCGATTTGCCACGCGTGAACACGCCCGTTTGACAGGTCAAGCTTCATCACTTCCACTTCAGCCGCTATGAATGCGTTCAGCAAGGACACAGAACGCATCGCCATCGAAGACACCCAGTGGTGGTTGAACCGTGCGGTGGTGGGCCTGAACCTGTGCCCCTTTGCCAAAGCGGTCATGGCCAAGGGACAGCTTCGTTATGTGGTGACCGAACATAGCGAGCCCGAGCAGGTGTTGCGGTTGCTGCAAACCGAGATGCAAACCTTGGTCGACGCCGATCCGGCCACCTTGGACACCACTTTGTTGATCGCGCCTTATTTGCTGCCCGATTTTCTGGACTTCAACGAATTTTTATTCGATTGCGACGCGGTACTGCGGGGCATGGATTTGGAAGGCGTGCTGCAAATCGCCGACTTTCACCCCGGCTACCAATTCGCCGGCACCCAACCCGGTGACGTGGAAAACCTCACCAATCAATCGCCCTATCCCACACTGCATTTGCTGCGCGAAGACAGTGTCAGCCGCGCCGTCGAGTCCTTCCCCGATGCCGCCTTGATTTACGACCGCAACACCGCTTTGCTGCGCGACATGGGGGCGGCGGGTTGGCAGGCTTTGGGCATGAAGGCCAGGTTGTATCAGCCGACTTGAAATCGACCTGAGTCGTTTTTGCCCCGCACAATCCACCCATGCCCAAATCCAAACCAGTCGCCTCCAAAGCCCAAGACCCCAGCGCGCAACTGGACCTGCGCCCCGGCCAATCCATCGAGCTGCTCAAGGCCCTGCACATCCTCACCCGTGAGGGCAAGATCAACCAAGACTCCCGACGCAAGTTGAAGCAGGTGCACCACCTGTTTCAATTCATCGAAAAACCACTGCTGGACATGTTGAACCAGCGCGTGGCCCAGCAGGACGATCAACCCATCACACTGGCCGACCATGGCGCTGGCAAGTCCTACTTGGGTTTCATGATCCACGATTGGTTTTTCAAGCCGCAGCAAGCCGCGCTGGGACGCGCTGTGGGTCGGGTGATAGGCATCGAAACCCGGGCCGAATTGGTGGCGGCGTCGCAGCAGCTCGCGCAACAACTCGGTTTCAGCCAAGGCATGCAGTTCGTCAACGCAAGTGTCAGCGAAGCCACGGCCGATCAACGCTTGCCGGATCGGGTGGATGTCGTCACCGCCTTGCATGCTTGCGACACCGCCACCGACGACGCCATCGCTTTTGGCTTGGCCAAGCAGGCGCGGTTCATGGCCTTGGTGCCTTGTTGCCAAGCCGAGTTGGCCAGCCATTTGCGCCAACACAAAGCGCTGAACTTGTCGCGCACACCGTTGGCTGAGCTTTGGCGTCATCCCTTGCACACCCGCGAGATGGGCAGTCAACTGACCAATGTGTTGCGCTGTCTCTATTTGGAGTCGCAGGGGTATCAGGTCACGGTCACCGAATTGGTGGGCTGGGAACACAGCATGAAAAACGAACTCATCTTGGCTCAACACACGGGGCAGAAAAAGAAAAATGCGGCCGAGCGCATGGAAGCCTTGCTGGCTTCTTTCGGTTTGGAAGACTTGAAACCACGTTTTGGTATGACAAACTGAATATATTTGTGTACTAATTAATACTTTTGGATTTATACTGGCGCGCCGATCAACAAGCGTCCAGACATGAAAATCCTTCTCACAGGTGCCTTTGGCAACGTTGGCATCAGCACCTTGAAAGCCCTGGCTGGGCGCGGTCACCAAATACGTTGTTTTGACTTGCCCTCGCGTACCAACCAGCGCTTGGCCCAGCAACACGCCAAGGGCCTGGACGTGGTGTGGGGCGACATCCGTCAATCACGAGATGTGCAGCAAGCTGTGCAGGGACAGGAGGTGGTCTTGCACTTGGCGGCCATCATCCCCGCGCTCTCACACACCGGCGACAAAAGCGAACAAAACCCCTCTTTGGCCGAAGCCGTCAATGTCGGGGGCATGCGCAACCTGATTCAAGCCGTGCAAGCCATGCCCCAACCCGCCAAAGTGTTGTTCACGTCTTCTGTGCATGTTTACGGTCCCACGCAGCACTTGACCCCACCCCTCACGGTGTCCACACCACTCAACCCCTATGAAAAATACGCCAGGCACAAAGTCCTTTGCGAAGAAATGCTGACCCGCAGTGGCTTGACATGGGCGGTGTTCAGGTTGTCAGCAGCCATTCCCGTCAAAGTGGTGTTCAACCGGGCCATGTTTGCAGTGCCTCTGCACAACCGCATCGAGTATGTGCACACCCTGGATGTGGGCCTGGCTTTGGCCAACGCGGTCGATAAAGAGGCCTTGTGGGGCAGGGTGTGGCTGATTGGCGGCGGTCCGCGTTGCCAAATGACTTATGGCGACATGATTCAACAATTCACAACCATGTTGGGTCAAAAACCCTTACCCGCCTCGTTGTTCAGCCAACAAGATTTCAGCGTCGATTGGATGGACACCACGGACAGCCAAGCCTTGTTGGGCTATCAACGCCACACCTTTGACGACTATTTGCGCCAGTTGCAGGACCTCATGGGTCGCAAGCTCCAGTGGGTTCGCTGGTTCAACCCCGTGGTGCGTCAAGCTTTGTATTTGCGCGCTGTTTTGCCCTAGGGCTTCAAGTGGGTGGGCGGCTTCAAGCCGAGGCCAGGGCCAGCAAACCAGGCAACACGGCCTGCCAATCCGGGTCCGTCACCCGTGGCAAATCCCCTGCCAAAGCGGCTTTGCACATGCGTTGCAGGGTGTCGATGTGCGGCAGCACAGTCCCTGCAAACCGGGCTTGGTGTTGCCCATCGGCCAGGAGCAAGGTGGGGAAGTTTTCAATGTCCAGGTCTTGCAACAAATCGTCATGCGCTTCCACATCCACCCAGACAAAACGCGCTTGCGGCATGTCCTTGGCGAGTTGCTCAAACAGTGGTTGGTACTCCCGACAAGTGCCACACCATTCAGCGCACAGGCAAAACACCCATAGCTCGGGGGTTGTGGCGGCGTTGAGGGGGTTGGACATGCGTTGAATGTTAATCGACGCCTGTGCGCGCTAACATGACCATATGGCCCGTCTGCCCCGTCTCACCCTTGCTGGCTACCCGCACCACATCATTCTGCGGGGCAACAACCGACAAGCCATTTTCATGGACACCAGCGACTTTCAGCGCATGCTGGCATTGTTGGAAACCCATGCCCAAGCACAAGGTGTCGAGGTGCATGCCTATGTACTGATGAGCAATCACCTGCATTTGTTGCTCACCCCCGCCAACGACAAAGCCCTGCCCCTCATGATGCAGGCCGTGGGCCGCGCTTACGTGCTCTATTTCAACAAGCGGCACGGCCGTACGGGCACCTTGTGGGAAGGGCGTTACCGCTCTGCATTGATCCAAACCGATCGGTATTTATTGGCTTGCATGGCCTATATCGACCTCAACCCGGTGCGCGCTGGCATGGTGGCGCAAGCAGCGGACTACCCCTGGTCCAGCCATGCGCATTACACGGGTGGCCGTCAGGACGCATGGCTCACACCCCATGCGCTGTACTGGGGTTTGGGCAACACCCCGTTTGCCAGAGAGTTGGCTTACGCCGAGATGGTTCAAGCCGGTGTGGAGGCGGATCAACAGCAGGCGCTCACATCCTCGACCCTCAGCGGTTGGGCGCTGGGTGAAGATCATTTTGTGCAACAGGTGCAACAACTCACGCCGCGACGGGTTCGGCCAACGCCAGCAGGGCGGCCATTCAGGCAAACCAAGCCTGATTGATCTTCTGTCCCCGGTTAAATTCTTGATCGAATTTATCAGATATTAATTGGAATCTGACCCCTATTAATTTCTTTGAAAAGCATGCTGCGGTGCACTATGCTTGGTGCCCTTGATTGAAAAAACGAAGGAAGAGCGTCATGCAACAGCCATTTACCGAGGGTTTGTACCAGTCCAACCAAGAGCACGATGCTTGCGGTGTGGGTTTTGTGGCGCACATCAAAGGACAAAAGTCGCATGACATCGTCAGTCAAGCGCTGAAGATTTTGGAAAACCTGGACCACCGTGGCGCGGTGGGCGCTGACAAACTCATGGGAGACGGCGCCGGCATCTTGATTCAGCTGCCCGATGCGCTCTACCGCGAAGACATGGCCCAGCAAGGGGTGACCTTGCCTCCGCAAGGCGAGTACGGCGTGGGCATGGTGTTTTTGCCCAAAGAACATGCATCGCGATTGGCCTGTGAGCAAGAACTGGCGCGTGCCATCAAAGCCGAAGGACAAGTGCTGCTGGGCTGGCGCGATGTGCCAGTCAACTTGGACATGCCCATGTCGCCGACGGTGCGCGCCAAAGAGCCGCTGATTCGCCAAGTGTTCATCGGGCGTGGCAACGACGTCATCGTGCAAGACGCTTTGGAGCGCAAGCTGTACGTCATCCGCAAAACCGCCAGTGCCGCCATTCAGCACCTGAACCTGAAACACAGCAAAGAGTATTACGTGCCCAGCATGTCCAGCCGCACGGTGATTTACAAGGGCTTGCTGCTGGCTGATC